>Ga0256405_10009856_pt1 | contig 12878 bp, 10 predicted proteins | sample RumenRJG_02DNA_FD_189096 | JGI IMG/M metagenome (GOLD analysis project Ga0256405, IMG submission 189096) | Bovine rumen microbial communities from Lethbridge, Alberta, Canada - RJG_02 | ecosystem: Host-associated > Mammals > Digestive system > Stomach > Rumen | place: Canada: Alberta...
GCCGTGACCGTCGACCGGACCTATCGCATTGCGGTCGCCGGGGTGGGATATGTGGGGCTGTCTCTCGCGGTTCTGCTCTCCCAGCACCATAAGGTCACGGCGGTCACCACAACTCCCGAAAAAGCAGAACGCCTGAACCGGCTGATCAGCCCGATTCAGGACGAGTACATCGAAAAATATTTTGAAGAAGCAAAGGCCGGGAAGCGCAGTCTCAATCTGCATGTCACGACGGATGCGGAAAGCGCCTATCGGGATGCGGATTTCGTTATTATTGCCACGCCGACAAACTATGACCCGAAAACCAATTACTTTGACTGTTCGGCCGTGGATTCCGTGATTCAGCTTGTTGCGAAGGTCACGGAAGACCGCCCGGAGAAACCGGCCGTCGTCATCAAGTCCACCGTTCCCGTCGGATACACCCGTCAGGTCGGCAGCCGCTTTCCGGAAGAGAAGATTCTCTTCAGTCCCGAGTTTCTCCGGGAGTCCAAAGCGCTCTACGACAACCTTTATCCTTCCCGGATTATTGTGGGCTGTGATGAGCGAACCGAAGACGCCGGGCACATCTTTGCGGCCCTGCTGCAGCAGGGCGCCGTGAAGAATCCGATTGATACGCTTTTCATGGGTCCCACCGAAGCAGAGGCAACCAAACTGTTTGCCAATACGTATCTCGCCCTCCGCGTATCCTATTTCAACGAACTGGACACCTATGCCGAACTGAAAGGGCTGAACACCGCTTCCATCATCAAGGGTGTCTGCCTGGATCCTCGGATCGGAGAGTTCTATAACAATCCCTCCTTCGGCTACGGCGGGTACTGCCTGCCGAAAGACACGAAGCAGCTTCTGGCGAACTATCAGGATGTTCCCGAGAACCTGATCCAGGCCATTGTGGAGAGCAACCGTACCCGGAAGGACTTCATCGCCGACCGTGTGCTGGAGATCGCCGGCTCCTACGGCAACAGCGAAAGCTATTCCAGCGCCAGGGAAAGCCGGCAGAAGGACGTCACCGTCGGTGTGTACCGGCTCACCATGAAAAGCAACAGCGACAATTTCCGCCAGTCTTCGATCCAGGGCGTCATGAAACGGATCAAGGCCAAAGGCGCCACCGTTGTCATCTATGAGCCGACGCTGGAAGACGGAAGCACTTTCTTCGGAAGCCGGGTGGTGAATGACCTGGAGCAGTTCAAATCCATGTGCAGCTGCATCATTGCCAACCGCTATGACGCGGTTCTGGATGATGTGGAGGAAAAAGTCTATACCCGGGATCTGTTCCGCAGAGACTGAGTTGCTCAGGCTGAGTCGCATAGACTGAGTTACTCAATTTGAGTCGTTAGCCGCAGTAATCCAAACATCAGAAAGGCAGAGAGAGATGGAAAGCATTACTCCGAAGCGCAGCAATCGAGATATCGGTCTGGATTTAACGAGGATCGTCGCCTTTCTGTTTGTTCCTTCCGCACATTTTTTTCTTAATGCGGGTTTCTATACCGTTCCCGTGATCGGTCTGCGCATGGCCTGTATGGTGATGCTGCGAGCCGTCTTTTTGAATACAGTACCTCTTTTCATGCTGCTCACCGGGTACTTGCTTAGTGTTAAAACGATCCCACTCCAGTGGAAAGCGCTCAAATCCTTTTATGCCGGGCTTTTCAAAGTAATCGTGACTTACCTTCTGTCCTGCGTAATCATCTTTCTGTTCCGCGTCTTCTGGCTGAAAGAAGACCTGATGCTCCGGGACATTCTGCTCTTTGGGCTCAGTTACGGCGGATATTCCTGGTATGTCAACATGTATATCGGGCTATATCTTATGATTCCTCTGTTGAATCACATCTGGCATACCGCGGAAACAAAGGAATCCCAGATCATCATTGTCGTCATCTTTCTGGTCCTCACAGTGGTTCCCACCGTTTTCAACATCTGGAACTGGCATGTGGACGGAGCGATTCTCCATCCATGGGTCACAGATACCTTTGACGGTCTGATCCCCGACTGGTGGACAGATCTTCATCCCATTACCTACTATTTTATCGGGGCCTATATCCGCAGGAACGTCAAAGTAAAAGAACTCCCTTCCGGAAAGCTTTTCCTTCTTATGACAGCTTCTCTTCTGCTCGCCGGTATGTTCAACTACTGGCGCAGCTACAGCGTCTGTTTTGTCTGGGGCAGCTGGTGTGCACGATGGGGATTTCAGAACGCCGTAAACGCCACGCTCATCTTTCTTTTCATCAATTCCATCCGCCATAAGCCCGCACCCGAATGGCTGCGGAAGACGATTGCGTTGATTTCCGACCTCACCTTCGGCGCGTATATTCTCTCCTGGATTCCGGATCAGGTCACATACCCCGTGCTTGCCGCCGCGGTGCCGGAAGTCCCGAGCCGAATCTTCTATTTCATCCCGTACGCGGGGAAAACCATTCTGATCTCTCTGCTACTGTCCCTGGTTGTCTATCTTCTGGTTCTCTGCGGCAGGAAGCTGCGACGCTGACATTTTTCGACAGAACACAATATTCCCGGATTCCGTAACGGTTTTTGTATACTCGTCATTCTCCCATAGGGTCGCCGCCGCATCCTGATATTTTTCTGAGCAATATACGTAATCCGGTTCTTTCTCGGGATTGATTGCATAGTATTCTCTCAGACTGTTGATCTGATCATCTGCGCTTCCGCTCATCCAGGCAGACGGTGCCGCGATTTCATTCTGGGCAATCAGATACGGCACCGTCTCTCTTGCCAGAAATACCGTTTTACCCTTCCCGATATATTTCGTCACCTCTGTCATATATCGATCATATTCCAGGAAGGCTCTCTCGGAAACAAGAATTCCCTTCTCCGGGCCGGCATTCACCAGGATGGTCTGTTCCTTCATGGACCTCTCCCAGAACACGCTTGTATAACGCAGATACGCCAGTGATCCGATTTCAAGTGCAAAGACCAGACATCCCACCGCCACAGCGGCTTTGGCGCACAGTCCTTTTTGATCTGATCTTCTCAGCTCATTCTGCAGAAACAGTCCGGTAAGCACGACGGTTCCCATCAGCATGATAAAAGAAGTCGAGCTGATGGTATACAGTCTCTGATTGGAAGCGAAGTGACAGCAAAAAGAATAGATAAATCCCGGAATCATATACCCGAGCAGTATCTTTTTCCGCTCTCCTCGCATTTCCTCGGAATCGCACAGCAGATAGACCGGAGGAAACATCGTATTCAGCGGAAGTACCAGATAATTGATATACCGGTCGATCCTGACAAAATAATAGATCTGAATCACCGCCAGGCAGGACGCGGCGGCAAAGTACAGGAGCTTATGCGCCTGTCTTTTTTTGTCCAGAAGCTCAATTACAAAGAGCCCTGCCGTAATCCCCCAGCTCAGTGCAACAAGGCGAATCTCAAACAAATAATGAAAATACAGCCTTACAACCGTCAGGAAAGGCAGATCAGGGTGCTCCGCGTTATGCAGAATAAAGGGCAGGAATCGAATCACATCGCGGGGTGCAATTCTGCTGAACAGGTATCCGAAGAAAACTGCCGCGACGGTCATAACACCGGAATTCCAAAGCAGGAACCCCGCTTTCGCCCTCCCACCGTCTCTGTCTGTCCAGGGTTCGAGTTTCATGGCGTACATCAGCAGCAGGATCAACCAGAGCGCTGCCAGGTACGGGCAGCACATTACGGAAAATGCAAAGAGCACTCCGGAAAAGTACCAGTCCCTTCCGCGTGGAGACATGCTCAGAAAAGCGAGTGCCAGTATCATGGTTCCGAGACCCATGGAATTGTATGAAAGTGCCATCACACCATACGGCGCATATATCGTATACAGAATCACCAGAATACACGCACCGATTTCCGTGTTTTTTCTCAGCTTACCGTACAGCAGCAGCGCCGAAATGAGATGAAGCGTGGCATAGAGATATCGGAAAGCAAGAACGATTCCCTCTGTTGATCCAAAGATACGGAGGTACAGGGAAACAGCCGGGTACAGCAGAACGCCTGCCAGCTGAGCCGGATTCCATTCGTTCAGAATGAGCCTGTCCCCCTGTGTAAGCCGATACGGGATCGTAAGATAAAAGCACTCATCACTGTACGCATATCCGTATCTGCATTTATAAAGGACCAGGATACCGCAGATCAGAAACAGCCCCCAGAAAACCGGATTCCATTTTAAAGCGCTTTTTTTCATATCTCTTCCCTGCTGTCTTCGTTTACCATCTCATCTATAATTGATATCTGCAGAGGCTCCCGCATTTTTCGTTTCACGCGGTCATATTTTCGTCTGAAGAGGAAGTTTTCTCTTCCCGAGCGTTCAGGACGCTCCTTATCACATATTGCGGCGAATTATTGATGCAGATATAGATCCGCCCGATATATTCTCCGATGATTCCCAGAACAAGAAGCAGTGCTCCTCCAAGGATCAGCATTGCCGCCATGGTTGAACTCCATCCAACCGGAACCATTGGATTTACAATTTTCTTAATGATTGTAATAATCGCATAAATAAGGCCCAGAAACGCGATCCCAAACCCAAAATATGTGGCGGTTCTCAAAGGTTTTACCGAGAACGAAGTGAAGCCGTTGACCCATAAACCGATCAGCTTTTTTAGTGTATAGCCGGACTTTCCGTCCTCACGTGCTCTGTGCTTGACATCCACATTGCAGATTTTATTTGTTGTTCTCAGGACCAGTCCGATCACATACGGAAATGCATTCTTATATTGAAGCATTTCATCCACAACAAATCTTTTTGCCGCGAAATAACTGGAGATATACAATTCCTTCGGCTTGTTCAGCAGGCTTTCCGTCATGATGCTGTTGACGCGGCTTCCGAGATTTCTCAGGCCGGAATGTTGCTTCTGCTGATATCGGGCATATACCACGTCATAGCCTTCGTCGATTTTATCCAGAAGCTTATAGACTTCATTTGCCGGCGTCTGATTATCGTCGTCCAGACACACAACAACGTCTCCGGACGCAAAATGCATCCCGGCCATGATCGCGGCGTGCTGTCCGAAATTCTTTGACAGATCGATTCCTATGATATTGGGTTTTGAAGCACAGAGCTTCTGTATCGCATCAAATGTATCATCCGGAGACGAATCGTTCACCAAAATGATTTCATAGTCTTTTCTCTCACTTTTCTCCATTGTCTCCTGTATTTCATCAACAACTCTTGAAATCGTGTGAGATGATCTGTAACAGGGTATCACGAATGTAACTTTCATACTTCTCTCCGAATAATCGACATAAAGATCACATCATGGAACTGTCCATCGATCAGGACATCTTCTCTTGCTGTTCCGTCTTTCCGAAATCCCGCTCTCAGATAACTCCTATACGCGCGCTCATTTTCAGCAAGTACTCTCAGATATACCTTGTTCATGTTAAGATGTTCAAACGCGAAGCCTGTCACCAATCGAGCCGATTCGGTTCCCAGGCCCTTCCCACGGAAAGAATCTTCCCCGATAAATATTCCAAATTCGCATTTTCGGTTACCATAATCAAGATCTCTTAAATAAACCGATCCGACTCCCGCGCCCGTTTCTTTCGCTTCTATGATAAACTGGCAGACTGTTCCTTTGCGTACCTTTTCTTCCAGCCATTTTTCATGCTCTTCTCTCGTCAGTGTTTCACGGTATATGAAATTACTTCGTACCGCTTCTTTATTTCTCCAACGTAAAATGCTTTCCGTATCTTCAGCGGATATCGGCCTTAAGATGACCTTATCTCCTTCTATCATCATCAATCACGCTCCATCAGGCCTTCTGATAAAAATCATATACGCAGGAAGCAATATAATCTGTCTCTTTCCGTGACAGGCGGTAGTACATCGGAAGCCTTACCAGGCGCTCGCTTTCTTTTGTGGTATAGCGGTCTTCACCGGCAAACCGTCCAAATCTTGCTCCCGCGGGCGCGCTGTGCAGGGGGATATAATGAAACACGCAAAGAACGCCGCGTTCCTTCATATAGTCAATCAACTGTGTCCGTTCGTTCAGATCCCTGCATTTGAGATAATACATATGTGCATTATGGACGCATTCCTCAGGAATAATTGGAAGCTCAAACGCAGCTCCCAGATCACTTTTTATTTTTCTCAGTTTCAGATCATAATCGTTCCATGATGCCAGTCTGTCCTGATTGATCACATCCGCTTTCTCCAATTGGGCCCAGAGATAGGCGGCGTTCAGTTCGCTGGGCAAAAAACTGTCGCCCTTATCCACCCAGGTATATTTATCCACCTGGCCGCGGAAAAAGCGGGAACGGTTTGTCCCCTTTTCTCGCAGGATTTCAGCCCGATCATTATACTTTGGATTGTTGATCAGGATGGCTCCGCCCTCTCCCATGGAATAGTTTTTTGTCTCATGAAAGGAGTAACAACCGAAATCACCTATTGTGCCGAGTGCTTTTCCCTTATAGGAGCTCATGACCCCCTGTGCCGCATCCTCCACCACCAGAAGCTCATGTCTTTTCGCAATCGCCATAATTGCATCCATCTCACACGCAACTCCTGCGTAGTGCATCACGATGATAACCTTCGTTTTCTCTGTAATTGCTGCTTCAATCTTCGATTCATCAATATTCATGGTATCCGGACGAATATCCACAAATACAAGCTTTGCCCCCGCCATCACCGCCGCAGTCGCCGTGCTGGAAAACGTATAAGATGGTAAAATCACTTCATCGCCCGGCTGCAGATCACAGAGAAGCAGGGCCATATCCAGGGCTGATGTGCCGCTGGTCGTCAGCAGTACCTTCTGGGCACCAAAGCGTTCTTCCATCCAGGCGTGGCACTTCTTCGTAAAAGGACCGTCTCCACATATCTTATGTGAATCAATCGCCTGCCGGATGTATTCATATTCGTTTCCCACGCAGGGCGGAATATTAAATGGAATCGTACTCATTACAAGCCTCCGTTATCCGTAAACTGTATATATTGCAATACCCAAAACAATCAGTAATAACGACAGAACCTTTCTCCTGTTAAGCTTCTCGTGAAAGATCGTCACACCAAAGAATGTCACATAAAGGTAACCTGTCGATTCCAAAAGAGGTCCCCAGGAAAGCGGAATACCCTTGTATGCATAGACAGAAAGTAGCGTCGTGCCAAAAAACAACATATACGCAAGCGCAACCCGTACATTCAGGTATTCTTTGATCCAGGAGTCATACTGTCGTTGCGCTGATTTTTTTAGAAGCACCTGTGAAATCGAACTGATCAACACACCCAGAAGTAAAATTCCGGCATACAGAAAAGAATCAGCATTCCCGGTCATAATCCGCTCCCGAGTAAAGCACAACGCCCGCCAGAACAATTACCGCACCAACAATCTTTCCCAATGTCACGCGTTCCTGAAACAGTAAGGCTCCCCATAGAATTCCCCAAACAACCGTAATCGCTTTATTCGCATAAGCGGTACTGAGCGGGATATGCTTGATCACCTGCTGCCAACCGACTGCATAACCCACAAGAATCAGAAGAACAATACTGTAGAACAGGATGAATTTCAGGCTCATAAACGGCTCGCCGGATACGATTTTGCTGCAAACGCTTCCGGCAGAATAAAACAGAAACAAGATATGCATAAGAAGCATCCATCTCTTGTCCATCCGCGGCATATTCTCTCCCCTCCGACCTTTAAAGAAAATAATTCTTATCTGTGTGCGCTTTGTTCATTTTATTTCGCTCGGTCGCTTATTTGTATTCAAATCAGCGCCAGTATATTCTCCCCATCGCTATCCACAGATAATACAGCAACCCACTGGCGAAATGTAGAATCAGGAGAGAGCATCCTGCCACATCGACAGTTTTTATCATAACGCCATGCCGTCTTCTTGTCAAAGCGCTCTCTTGTCTCGTCTGCACATTCTCAATAAAGGCAGGAACCATATAAAGAAACATCGTAAAGTAGCTTATCAGCACTCCCCATTCAAAATTACCGTGATTTGCCCGATGCCCGGTCTCTTTAAACAGACTGAATATCAAAAGAGATGCCAGATACATCAGGAACAAGAAATTGATACTCTTTGTTTTTTTTCCAGTTGACACGGCATTCTTTTCAAGATAGTTAACCTGACTCCATACTAAAAATGGAAATGCCAGATCTCTCCCGAACTTGAACAGCATATGCAGAGCGCCACCTTCCCACAGCAGGTCGGAAAAAAACACCAGCTGTATTCCGGAGGATGAGCCAAGGCTCTCCGTGGCATAGATCAGCCAATACTGAACTCCCAGCACCGCCAAGGAAAGGGCAATAATACTCCCGAACTGAAGAATTTGTTTAAATACTTTTGCTGTTCTGTATTTCAGAAGATCTCTCAACATTATAATCCCAAAAGCGGCACAGAAAGAGATCAGGAAGTTGGGTTTCATCATCGTTGTGACTGCGAGCAGGATTGACATGCGCAGCCATTTTTCTTTAGAAATGCCATCTCTGTATTCAGGATAAACATCCAGAAAAAAATATAAGAAAATAACTGCTCCCAAGCGCATTGCAAGCTGTGTCGAACTGTGCCATGGTTGTGTGCCCAAAGAGTGCATATAGAATGTAGGGCAGAATACCGGAATATAAATAGAACACAGAAACATCAGACCGGTGGCAACCAGCAGATTCATCCACCGATTAATATGAAAAAAGTCTTCTATAAACTTCTGGCAAAAAAACCATGTTGCCATAAAGACAGCTGTTTCCCATAAGGCGAAGAGAAGCTGTAATAACGGATAGTCTGCAAACCTGCTGATGAAGTAGAAAAGAATCGTCTCCAGTCCATAACCTTCCAGGCGGATCGCGGCCTCAATATGATCCGGCGAATCGCTCCAGTACATTCCGCGAAAATCAAAAGTCATTCCGAAGAAAACGCATGCTGTTGTCATTGCCAGCAAAACAGCAATGATCGTCCTCGTTCTGTCATAAGTAAAGATTTTCCTCAACATGATTCATATCCCCTGTATAATTCTACTGTTCCCACTCCGTGCTGCCTGCCTGTATCGATGTTGGCTGATTGAAAAAAGGCAATGATTTTTTGAGCAGTTTCGTAAATTGATCAAGAACTGCATTCAGCAGCCATGATATTGGATATGTAAGAGCCGCCGTTATACACCAGCTCACCATCAAAGAGATGACAAATGCGGGTAGATAACGCATACCGGAACTAATTTTGAAAAACCATCCGCCAAAAATAATCAGAACAGGCATATGAATCAGAAAAACACCAAGAACATTTTTTCCGGTTAATGCAAATGGCCGGGAGCTCAACACCTTCTGCAGGAGAGGGCTCTCTTCCAGCACCAGGACGATCATCATCGCCCGGATTCCGTTCCATAAGTTAGGAATACTTCCCCCCTCTTCAATCGCAAGTACAATCGACAGAAGAAGCAGCGCAATCCGGATCGGCTTAATAGAAAGAATCTTCACGCAGGTTCTGTTCTTCAGAAATCGCCTGCACAGACATCCGATCAGGCAGATCGTGACCCAGATCCGGCCGGAAAGCCAAAACAGCAGCATCTGGACAATAATCCCGAGTGTTTTGACCTTATCTCTGCCATTGAGGTACGCAATTATCGAACCGATACAAAAATCAAACATACACCAGTATGTCGGGTAAATGCGGTATCCCAGAATAAGGCTCTCCTTCAGAACAGCCTTTGACGTAACAATGAGTGATCGTGCCGGAAAGCCGTTATCAAACAAAATAATATGAGCGTAGGAAAGCGCCGCGATTACGGTGTTGATAAAAAGGCCTGAAATAAAAAAATAGAAATAACGTCTTGCGATATAGACACTTGCGTTTTTCTCTCTTGACTCATACGCGAAATATCCCAGGCATACCGCAAGGATTGCAACACCAAACTTGCCCGTCATGCCTTTCATCAGGAAGGACATCGGCGGTTCTGACCAGAAGCGAATATAATCGCTCTCGAAATAAGCAACAAAATGAGTCAGAAAAATGATAAAGATCGCCAGGCATTTCAGTCCGTCAATATAGGTTTTTCGCTTCTCTTTGATCATCTTTATCTCTGCTTTCCGGCTCTTATGAATCCGTATTCGTTATCATCTCAATCGAAACATCCTTGAACGTCACCCCTGCATTCGTTTCTGTACCGAAGAGTCCGGAGCAGAGGAAGAGCGCGTAGTCCCCGTCAGGCTGATCATCCGGAATTGTGAAGCTCCATTTCCACGGTTTTCTTTTTCCGTAATAATCCGTGTCAAAGATACACTGCTGTATAAAATCCCCGCGGTTTCGGTCATACAGAACCACAGTGACCGCGTCCGGCATCTGTTCTTTGGGGAGAACCTCCCCGATGGTGACGCAATAGCTCTGTCCCTTTTCCAGTCGGACCGGAACCGGTGTAAGCACGTTCTCCCGGTTGTCACCGCCTGCATCCAGTTCGAAGTCAGACAGGATCATCTCCGACTGCCTGTTTTCAAGTGCCGTTCTGACTTCCCGTGAAACGGCAACTCGATTATAATATCGATTGGAAACAGCCGACGGGCTCATCAGCATGATGACCAGATCCGGCTTTGTCCATGCACAGTACTCCGCAATTCCCGTGTCGGTATAATATCTCGGGTCAATCACGTCTACCGCCGAAAACTCCGTTGAGAGAAAGGCCTCGATCGCCAGCCCGAAGCTGTCCTTCAGGAAAAGCACTTTCTTCTGGTTTGGCGCATCCATATTTCGATGCTGCACCAGTGGATAGTCCCCGCCGACATAGATCACATAGGGAGTTACCTCGAACAGATTCTGCTTTTCTCTATACTCCCCCCGGATATTCACATCCGAAAAACTGCCTTTAAAAAACAGATTGTAATTCGGAACAGCCAGCGACATGTCGGTCTCAAATTCCGGTTCGTACCAGATCAGATCGTCTGTCCCCGCATAAAGGGTTCCGACTCGCTTTCCGTGTGTTCCCAGGAAGGATTTCTCCAGAACAAAGCGTTTCCACAGTTCCGGTTCGGTATAGGTACAGTCCAATCCCGGATCAAAGCTCTCTTTGAGCTTGTTCATCAGAATGTCAAAGCCAAGAAGGGCTCCGTCTCCGTTCCAGTGATGATCCGTCCGATAGAAGTACCGACCGCTCAGATCCGCGTTCCGGGTCAGAAACGGTCTCAGATCCAGCGTCTCGACTTTCTTTTCCTCAAGCATCTCGAGCAGATTGGTTCCCGTCTCATTCTGATAATTACAGAACGCTTCCGGAAGCAATTCTCCTTCCAGATCCTCCTTTACCGGAGCGAGAACAAAGCACATCGGGATATCCATGGTATCCAGGAAATCGGAAAGCTGTCCGATCGACCCGGCGAGTGTCGTCTCCAGCGTTTCATCCGGTTTTTCCGAGAAAGTCTCGCTGCCATAGTTCAGCATTCCGTTTGTCATGACCATGGTCTTGTTGTAGGCATGACGGCCGGTCACCCGCGCAAAGAGTCCGTTGAAGTTAATAAAGCCGCTTCTCAGCCACAATCTTGACGAGACATAGTTTTCCGCAATCTCCTGTGTCATTTCTTTAAAGGAGCTCTCACCCCGAAGCAGAGAAAGGATCGGCCCGCCGGCCAGGCGGATGTTGACCATTGACATCAGCAGCACGAATGTGCAGAAGCAAACTGCTATAAGAGTTTGTACCCGGTTTTCTGAAGAATGTGATTCCATCATTGTTCTGTCGCTTTCTCTTTCAGAAGTTAAAGTAGATAAAGGGATTATTCGCCTGCATCACCAGGCAGCTGAATGAGATCAGGAAGAGAACGAATTGAATCACGCATCCCGTCGCGCTCTCCCACTCTCCGTTCACGGTCCTTCCGAGATGCAGCTTTTCACCCATCACCCGGAAAATCGGGGTTGAACACAGGATTCCGATCACAAGAAACACGCTGTACTCCCTGAACCAGTAGAGAAACCACGCGTCGCAGAAGGCATGTCCGGAAAGGCCGAACATGGTCTTCAGATAGGTTCCCGCCGCGCCAAGGGTGACGGAGCGAAAGATGACCCACTCAATGAAGTGAAATACCCGAATGAACACGGCATACAGGATACGGACAGACGCAGGGCCTTCTTCCAGCCGTTTCGGAATGCGCCACATCCGCTCCGCGATCGTGACCGCCCCATAGAGAATACCCCAGACGATATAGGTCCAGTTGGCGCCGTGCCAGAGTCCCGTGAGGAACCAGACGATAAACAGATTCAGAACGATCCGGCCGGGCTTTACCCGGGATCCGCCCAGGGGGAAATACACATAATCCCGAAACCAGGTGGTAAGAGATATATGCCATCTGCGCCAGAACTCCGTGAGTGTGTTGGATATGTAAGGGAAATTGAAGTTTTCCAGAAAACGGAAGCCCAGCATGCGTCCCAGGCCGATCGCCATATCCGAATAGCCGTCAAAGTCAAAATAGAGCTGGAGACCGTAGCAGAGTGCCCCCATCCATGCCATGCAGACCGTGTTGTTTCCGGAGGCGAACGCCATGTCCGCGACCTCGGAGAGCACATTGGCAAGAAGGATTTTTTTATTGAATCCGAGCAGGAATCTCATGATTCCCTTTTTAAAGCCTTCCGCTGTAATCTGCCGATCGTTGATCTGGTCCATCACGGTGGTATACCGGACGATCGGGCCGGCAATCAGCTGCGGAAAAAGTGCTATATAGAGCCCAAGATACGCCGGATTTTTCTGGGCATCAATGCCTCTGTATACATCGATCACATAACTCATTGCCTGAAAAGTGAAGAACGAAATGCCGATGGGAAGCGCAATCGAGGTCTCCGGAAACCATGTCCTGCTGACCGGCAGCCAAGCATGAATGTTCGACGTGAGAAAGTTCAGATACTTGAAGACGACAAGAATACCCAGGTTCAGTATCACATCCAGCGCCAGAATGGCCTTGGCGGCCTTTCTGTTTTCTCTGTTTCGC
>Ga0256405_10009857_pt1 | contig 12878 bp, 10 predicted proteins | sample RumenRJG_02DNA_FD_189096 | JGI IMG/M metagenome (GOLD analysis project Ga0256405, IMG submission 189096) | Bovine rumen microbial communities from Lethbridge, Alberta, Canada - RJG_02 | ecosystem: Host-associated > Mammals > Digestive system > Stomach > Rumen | place: Canada: Alberta...
AGTAATATCAAGGGTTTGCGGCTGTGGCCATCAAAGATTTATACCAGAACCTTGGTATAATTTCGCGGGAGCGCAGGTTCAATAACCCTGCGGAAAAAAAGGACCTTTGGCAATCTGCCTCAGGTCCTTGTTCGTTCAAATTCACATATAAAAAACTTCGCCTCTAGCCCTGAATGGAAGTCTACATCCAGATGGCAAAATATAAGCATGGTCTCTTTTTATATCCAAATGGTTTTCAATGCCAGCCTCCTAGATGGTAACAAAAAACGTGCCCCTTCATAGGATAATCAATCCATTGAAAAGACACGCATTCCTTTTGCTAACTTATATATCGGTAATTCTCTTTAATTGTTTATACCACCAACAAAAAAGAATCAGCTCCAAATCCATCTCTGAATTCTTTGCTGATCCTCTCTTTTTCCTTCTTGCGGTTGTAGGCCTTTCCACTTGGAACGCTCCTCGTTACGGGATTTAACTCTCCCCAGGTGCGTCTCTGTTTGGAATGGTACTCTTTTTGCGCTTTCTTACTTCGTTTGTCCAGTGAAACATACTTGCTCATTTTGATTCCTCCGTTCTCCATTTGATCTTGTAATACAACAATGCCAGTCCAAGACACAATACAGCGATTATCGCAAACCACAGGATTATCACACCAACAGACTGCTCATATACCTTTAGAAAGAAATAAGGTCCGTCCATTATTCTTACAGCATTTAGTACCAGTGCTATCGCACCATATGTAAGGCTCGCTACCGCCGGCCATATGATTGTACTCAGCGAAAGCCTCTCAGTCTCTTCTAAAAAGAGAAGTGAGATCACTGATAATAACGGCCCGATAAAATGGTTTATGGGCGCAACATCGTTAAGAAAGTAATATGCAATCCCGCCTTCCGGAGCAAGAACCAATGCAGCTATTAGAAATGTGACCGTCAGGCCAACTGCACTAATAAAATGCGCAACAGTGAGGATCAACGGAAATTGTTTATTTCTCAAAACGCAGCAAATCACCCATACCGATACAACAAGCTGTAACACATTGCTGTCCACTGTGTACCACTCAAAAAGTCCAAACCGAAACGCATAGATATCGTGGGCAAATGCTACCGTTTCAAGTATCACCAGTATCAGATTTACATAAAAAACGGCTCTATCTTCTTTTTTTATCCTGTCCACGCTATATCCTTTCGATTACCCCTACCTTGTCAAAAATTCAAACACGCCCATGCTTATCGCCTCTGTGATAAGCGGAACCATGCCAAAGAAATATCCCGTCATGGGCTTAACCTTGTAATACTGCAGATAAAAATACAAGCTCAAAACTGCAGCCACTGCTACGATTATCAGGAACACAATGCCTCTATCTATAGACACCCTTTCCCACGCAATCGCTCTGTTAATCGAAGCCACTTCAAGCATTGACCAGCCTATTATCAAAAAGAGCTCCGACGTTACCTGCCTGTGTAAAATGATCCTTGAACCGTAAAGAAGCACTACATATGTAACAATTCCGGCAACTATTATCACAATGCCTGATACCAGTCCTCTTTCAGGTGGTGTTTTGATAATTCCAAGCATGTTGAGAACCAGGCCTGTCAGTCCAAAGGCTGCAGTGATAAGCAGCAGAATCCCATCAATTCCTGACGTGTGACTGTCACCATGATTAGGATGGAATGCTACGCCCCACCATATCAGATAAAATACACAGCATATAATCAATAAACCCTGTCCTAACCTTATCTGGTCCATACAGACTTCCTCTTTTATTCAACAGTTTCCTTTCCATTACCAACTAACCATTCTCTTAATAGTTCCCCTGGTCTCATCACTGAATTCCTCCAGATCATCCATAGAGATAACCTCGCATCTTACAAGTGATGGCATATCTTCCCCCATTATATGCAGCAGATTTGAAATATTATCCTGCAAAAATACTCCCTCATAGCTGCATAACTATTTTGTCAGATTATAACTCAGTATACTTTTTACTGCTTCCATAGCTTTTATCAACAGGATACTTAATATCATTTTTACGAATTTTTTCAATAATAGCGTCTTCGATGCTAATACCAAGCTTGTCGGCAAGTTGAATGCAGTAATTCATCACATCTGCCAGTTCTTCCTTTACAGCCTGTTCATCATATTCAGGCGACCACTGAAAGCACTCAAGTAGTTCGCCAGCCTCTATAACTATACTTTTGGCCAGATTATCCGGGGTATGAAACTGATCCCAATTTCTATCCTCAGTGAACTTTTTTATTTCCCTTTTAACTTCCTCAAACTCCATCTTTATGCCTCCTTTAGATTTTCTTAATCGATTTCAAATCATTTGCCGTGAATAAATTTATGTAATTCTCAAGGTGTTTTCTAAGTGCCTTATCGCAAACATACACATATGTGCCCTTGATTCCACGAGAAAGAAGAACATAGTAAATGTTCTTTACATATCTTTCCAACTCATCGTCAGATGCCTGAATTTTTCCATACTTGTCTTTATATGAATCTTTGTCCACATAGATTCTGTTATGGGTCTCATCAAACTTTATATCTTCCGCCAATATTACAAAACCATAATTTAGGTCGTAACCTTGTATTGAATGAATGCAGCCCACTTCATTAATAGCTTGATCTGTATGAACCCAGTTCTCAAGCTTTGAATTCCAACGAAGGTTATGCCCTTCGATCTCAAAGTCAGTTATCGTTCCGGTAGTATCTCCTTTGCTCTTCCAATCCCAAGCATAGCCAGCAACCATCCTGGTCAAGCCTTCTTTCTTTTCTTTGAATCTATAAAGCTCATCAAAAGTTGAGAAATCATCTACCAGCCTAATTTCATAGTTACTATCGCTTACCTTGTGATCAAGCTTGTCATATAAGAGTGAGAAAACATCTCCCAAGTAGCCTACTCCACCCTTGCATCTCATTTGCGAAAGAAGATTGTAATAGGCCATCATTCTAGTGCTGAAGGAATCGTTCTGAATGATCTGTGCAACATTCAATCCTGCAGGGAACACTATCTGATCTTTGTCAAAAAAGAAAATTGAGCACCGGGACTGTTTCAATATCCAATCAACCTGAGTAGACGATATGGGCAGACCTATTTTCTGGCAAGCGTCATCATAGGTATCATATCGTGACAAATTCTTTCTCTGCTTAAGCCTATGAGATTCATCAACTATCAGAATGTCATATTTTTTCTTCGCAACATCATTAGGTCCGAGAACGTCTTTAGATGAAAGGTTGTTTAATCCTTTAAACACCATCTGCATCGTCTTTCTAAGCGACGCCGGTGGAACAACAAAACCAATCTCCAGATTCTTGAAATCTTTTGATTCCCGAAGCAACTTAAAAAGATAAACTGCTAAAATAGTCTTACCACTTCCAGGCGTTCCTCCGACTATAATGCTTCTGTTGAGGTTTTTCTTAAGGTTATCCACAATCTCAGCAACGATAGATCTTTGCTCATCCGAAAGAGTCTTATATGGAGAATATTTAAAAAGATCAGATTGTTCCAGCTCTTCTATTGTACTCTTTACAAGTTTCTTTTTCTGGAGTTCCTTCCACAGCTCAACAAACTCCTGATCGTATGTAAGTTTGTCATAATACTCTATACCTGACAGGCCTGCATTCTGATTGGTCAGAACAAACTGCGCATCTGCCGCCATCAGGCTTATGAGCCTGGATTCATAATCAAATGTTGCAGACTGGTTGAACTTGTCACAATATATGAAATGCGCCTTTGTAAAAATCTTCTTAGAATCAGCCTCCTTATGCTGGCTCATACGCTTGTTAATAGAATTAGTTTGACCAACATAAGCCTTTTTACCATTCTCCAATATATACAGCATAGGCCAGTTATTTAGATATGGCTCTACACCGTAATCTTCACTTTGAAAATCTACGTCTTTTATCGTAAACATAGTCACTTACCTCGATTAATCTATCACGCTTTTGATGCTATTACCTCTACCCACATCTCATTTTCTCTTCCAGGCCTATTATCATGTCCTACTTCGTTAGTGAGTATTTTGAAACCTGCATTTTCAAAAAGCGGAACAACACTCTTCTCATTAAAGTCACTGAACCTACGCTCTCCACGCATTTTTGTCCCATCACCATATTTAAATGATGCATACATAACTCCGCCACCTTTAAGAGCAGCGTTCATTTTCTGCATAACCTTGGGAAGTTCTATCATGGGCACATGAAGAAGTGTTGCTGATGCCCATATACCATCAAACTCATCAGAAAAAGACATGTCTTCAAATCTCATGTTCTTGACTTCTATGCCGGTTAACTCTGAAGCACGTTTGCACATCTCTGTTGATGCATCGAAAGAAACCACATCATATCCTGATTCCAAGAATGCCTTACTATCCCTTCCACTTCCGCATCCGGCATCCAAAATACGAGCCTTCTCAGGAAGATACGATGTGAACTTATTTCTATCATCGGACATATCCGAATTCACGCTTCCTTCATAGAATGAATCAGCATTTTCGTTATAGTACTCTACGTTATTATCAACCATTCCTTCAGCAAGTTTCGGAAGAAGTGCCGAATCTGCAGGAAGCCAATCAACACTATTTAGATCACTATATTCAAGCCACTTCGCAGCCTCATGTTCAAGAAGTTGTAGCTTTCCTTCTGCTACAGTAGCCCAGTAACAGTTCATATGAAGATGAAATTTCTCGTAATCATAGTCTATTACATCAATCAGATCATATATTTCTATTTCCGCGCCGAGCTCCTCTCTTATTTCTCGAACTAAGGCCTGCCGTGGTGTTTCACCTTCCTCAATCTTTCCCCCGGGGAATTCCCACCCATCCTTGTAATCCCCATATCCACGCTGGGTTGCAAATATCTTTGTTTTCTTTTTGTAATCGTCGCAGATAATAGCTGCAACAACATTAACTGTTTTCATACTCTCACTCGCTTATTCTATATTTTCCACAGCTCGTACCCCTGCCTTCTCGCAGAGTCATAGACTGGACGCATATTCTTTTCTAAAATGGCAACGAATTCTTCAGGTGTATTCCCAGGCCTATATAATTCCTGGTTGGCCCATATCGAATGGATATTATCCTTGTAACAGGCCTCAAAACGTTTATGCATCCCCGGATAATTTTCATCATGTATCAGCCGATAAAGTAGATACTGATTCTGCGAAAACCTGGCAAAAAATGGATCCCATGCTGGAAGTTTGTTACTCTTCGATGAATTGAGCGATGAATCCATAGGCATGAGATTCCATAGCTCATCATTCATAACAAAAGACCATGGAATAAAGTGATCTACATCATAACTCTTTTTATCAATTTGATCGTCAGTAAATACATCTGTTATCTTTTTTAAGTCCAGCACCGCATCCCAAAGCTTTCTTACCGCATTTAGCTTACGCATCTTCTCGTCCATAGGCGCCAACTTATAAACAAGCCCGGGAACCTCAGGATTATTATTTTGCAGCCACTTTACCTTTTCAAACTGTATCCAGCCTAAGATAGCTACAGTATTATCATTTATCATCTTTATCCATGAAGGATTAAAATACACTTCCTTCTTGAGCTTGCTACTACACCCCAATGTATATGGTAGGATATTTGCCTTGTTCACCCGCTCAATATAAGCAATCATTCTGCGAGTACTTTCCCAATCTGCGTTTTCATCAAACTTGCTAAAAAAACCTGCAAGCGCTCTATACGGTACCATATTGGTAAGCTGTTCTTTTTCTGACTTTAACTCTGCATCATGCTCCCTTATTGAGTTCTTAATCTCAAGCTTAGATGAATTTGCCGGAAGTCCACTTATGTCACTGAGCTTTTTTACTGCCCTTTCCAAACCATCCTTTACTTCGCCGCCCACGATACCGCTAAGGTGAATATGAAACTCCAACACAGAGTACCAGGCATTAGCAATCATCTCATTTATTATTTCATCAAATGTAGTCTCTGTTACATCTTCTGAAATCAGATTGACAATAGCTTCAAGCCAATAGAACTTATAGCAATATGACGGATTCTTCATCATAAGAGAAAAGCCTTCTATATCCAAATGATTATAATAGTCTCCTTCAATACTTAAGCCATATTCTATTTTCTTGGAATCAAATTCAGCCATGACTTTCCTATATTCCTTCAAATCCGATGCTCACGCTACCGGAAGAAAACTCGCCGGAATTGGAGCCTCAGTCTCCCATTCAATGTTCATGGGCAAATCTCCAGTCGAACTAACGTAATTTACATATCCCAGACAATAAAAGGGGCAGGTATTTCCATAACCATCATTCTTTGCTTCTCTTACAAATAACAGAAACTTCTTCCCATTCTTTACATGATCTATAAAACGTTTTCCCTTGTTTGTGTGTGAATCATTATTCTGTGATTGCCAATGGAATCTATGCTCACTTATAACATAGTCATCGTACATTGTAGTAGGGGAAAATTCCTTATCCGATTTATTAAGAGTAACAAAAAACAGTTCTGTATTCATCTCCTTAATATCATAAACTCCCGCCACAGAACCACTCATTCTTTTTTCTTCTGTCTGTTTTCCAAATATTGTGAATATATCCTCCCTGGAATAACATCCATACATTTCCAGATAATCCGGGAGATGACCATCATCTATTAACTCTGTTTTTATAGTCAGATTATCTTTTATATATTCTATAAGTTCACGTAATTCTTCAACAAAATCAGGATACTCTCCGAATTTATCCAAGGCATCATCTACTGTATCAAACCCCGTTTCTGACAGTTTTTTCTGATACAAAGCGTAATACAACATAAGCTTTAGTACATGTTTATTATCGCTTAGCCCCCTACAGCTACATCCATTGTTGAGATATTCAGTGATAAACGATATATAATTCTGTGAATTAATGTAATAAAAACGCCCCATCCCTTTGGTATAAATCTTTGTATACTCATCTTCTACATAATTACACTTGCCAGCTCTTTTCCTGATGGATGTCCAACAATTATTATTTCTGTATATAATACGAATATCCTGTCCAATACGATTTAGAAATTGAGATAATGAAATATCTTCTGGTATAAGACTAAGTTCTCTACTGAGCTTTCTAACATCATATGTAGCTGATTGAATATGATCCAGTATCTCCTGCTGAGCCTTTTCCTCCATGTGTATGGAACAGCCCGGAGGAAGCATTGTAAAACCACACTTGATTTGATCTCTCAGATTGACATCATATTTTTTCATCAAACTTTGAAACTTCTGAGAGTAATCATAATTCTTATTTGCCTGAGCAACAAAATCAAGAACTGTAAGAACTGTCTTCCCGGGTGCCAAGCGTAGACCTCTTCCTAACTGCTGTTGAAAAATCGTTATACTCTCGGTCGGACGAAGGAATAAAACTGTATCCACAGCCGGTATATCAACTCCCTCGTTGAATATATCTTTTACAAACAAATAATGAATGTTTCCTTGTTCTAAATCTTTTTTTATCTTGTTTCTGTCACCCCCTGCCTCCTTTAGCCTCTCCGATGTCAACCAATCAGCTTTCAATCCCACACTATTAAAAATATCCGACATATACTTTGCGTGTTTTTGACTCGCACAAAATCCCAATGCTTTACATTCATATTCATTTGGTACATAGGTTTGCAAGGCTTTTATTATCTGCTGTGCTCTTCCTTCATTACATAGTCGGTTAGTCAGTTCCCTTTCAACGTATTTTCCCTGAAGCCATAGAATATCATCTGTGAGATCTGTTTCATCCGAAATGCAAAAATATTGAAATGGCGTAAGAAGTCCGGCTTCCAGTGCCTTGGGCAGTCTAATTTCTGCGCTGATCTTGTCACAAAAATCAGGAAGCAATGATTTTCCGTCCATTCTTTCAGGCGTTGCTGTCAATCCAATAAGGTATTCTGGGTCAAAAAGCTTAATCAATCTCTGATAAGAATCAGCTTCGATATGGTGTGCCTCATCAAAAACAATGTAATCAAAATAGGCTCTACCCAAATCTTTAAATGTTTGAATGTTTGAAGTAGCCATATCAACTGATACAAAAAGATGATTCAGATTGTTTGGCCTATTCCTACCAACCCACAGTTCACCAAAATTGGCATCCTGTAAAACACCTCTATATGTGTGACGCGCTTGCTTCAGTATTTCTTCTCTGTGGGCTATATATAAAAGCTTACAATCCTTGTGTAATTTTTCACTGATATACTTATAGTCAAACGCAGAGATAACGGTTTTACCTGTTCCTGTAGCTGCAACCACCAGGTTACGTTTTACCCCTTGCTCTCTCTCTGCAGTTAGCTTCTCTATAATTGCTTTTTGATGTGGAAGAATGTTGTATACATTTAAGAAACCAACATCTTTATCACTGGTTCTATCTTGAGTGGACGCAATTTTTAGCTCTTTTTCAAATTTGGCTATTCCCCCTATGGAAAAATCTTCAAAATCAGGGCTATTCCAGTATCTCTCAAATGTAGCTATAGCTGCCTTTATAATCTGAGGGTTCTCAACATTTGTCACACGTACATTCCATTCAAGTCCATCAGATTGTGCTGCCTTGGATAGATTTGAAGAACCAATATACGCTGTACTCATATTTGAATTCCTCTCAAAAATGTATGATTTGGCGTGGAGACGTTCAATACGGGTATTATAAGATATCTTAATCTCCGTATTATCCAATTCAGATAAGCGCTTCAGCGCTTTTGCTTCGGTGATTCCACAATATGTCGTTGTAATTATCTTTAGTTCATGACCCTCTTTCCCACAGAATTCTTTCAGCTTATCATATATCAGGTTCAATCCCGATAATCTCAAAAATGAAACTATGATATAAATCTTATCAGCGCTTTCAATATCACGAATCAGTTCAGAATACATTGAAATACTACTGCTTCCACCTGTAAACAGCGTACTTGTCCGATATCCGGATAAAGGACGTGCCAATTCTTTTTTTGTGACTCTCCTTATTGCTGCATCTTCCTTCGAGATAATCTCAGCCAAATAATTCTGTTCATCAACAATAAGCTCATCATCAGATATTCCCAATTTAGAAAGGATACCATTAGCATATTCTACGCGTAGTTTTACTTCTTCTATACCACTGCTATCAGTGATTTCTTCTATTTTCTTTTTCAGAATGTCAGACAGATATTCCGCTAAAAACTTAGACGATTCTGCCGAATCAATCCTTTTCTTTTTGGATTCCATCCCTTCGCTTTCAGCATTTTCTATCTCGGCATTATTCGTTTTATTTATTAAATTTTCATATGCTCCTGGTTTCATAAAATGTTCTGTGCCTTCCTATGCTTTAAAATGCTTATTAAAATGACACCATATCCACACTACGAAATAAAAGTCTAGAAGATTTCATATAAACATCACTGATTTTTACTGTGACTACACAACAATTCAATTATGTTCTTTTTATTCTCTTCATCAGCGTTTTTTTATTTCTTTTACTTTCATTGCTTATAGTTTTCTGCGCTTTATTACATCAATTATAATAATATCATTACGACCAGATTTATGATAAAAAACATAATGAAAATCTTCATAAAAGCAATATTTTTTTATTAAGATTTCATAAATAAGCTTCACCAATGATACACCGCTAAATAAATACTTTTAGCACAAAAAAGAGCAGTCTCTTACGAGATTGCCCTCTAATCCATACAAAATTATACTTCTTGCTTCCAGCTAATAACCTCCTGTTCTAGCTTTACATTGTTTTCAAGCACATACCGCATTGTGTCAACATATAGCCCTTTATCAATCAAGGACTTCGCTTTCTTGATATCGTTGCTTTCAAGCGGTTTGCAATACTCCTTGTACTCTTTCAATTCGTCAACGCTCATACAAAGCTGCTTGAATGCAATACCTGTCTTTTTCTTTAAATGCTCAAGAATATAAAATCCATCTGGATCTATGTCGCCAAAATGGAACCATTCTTTATCAAGATTTGACTCAGCTATCTTACGTATAAAATTCTGCTTGGCCGTATTGTGATATCCTGCCAGATATATAAAGAACGCATCTTCATCCTGTACGCGGTTGAAACTTGTAAGGTTTTCAACAGTAACTATCCTTGATGCGTTTACAATAACGTTTTCAATCCGGTCCAATGTGCTTGCATCTATTGCGATTGCCAAAGATGGGCTTAACTCAATCTTTTTTCCATCCTTCAAGCAGAGAGTGCCTTTCCCTTTAAAGTTCACATAGGTAGGATTCGGGAAAACATTATACTCTGCCAAAATAGCATGTCCCTGTTCTCTATCATCAGGAACATTTTCAATAAGATCGCCAAAATCCCCATATTTCCTTAGTACTGTCAGGACTTTACTCCGGTAATCTCGCTCAAACCTCTTGGAATCGCCAAATAATTCAATAGATAACTCTCTTTCAAGGATTTCCTCTGTATTACTGCTAATATACTCAAGGATATTTATTATCTCACTGGCTACAGGCATCTCATATTCAGCCTTTTTCCGCTCTTCAAGACGCTTGATCTGCGTTTTACAAAACAGATCCAACACCTCATTTTTTCCAAGATGAGATTTATACATAGATATCTGACTGTCTTCCAATTGTTTTAGCTCTGTCCTACCAAGCAAACTATAGAAAGAATCCTGCGCTGCAGGAACCATATCTATGTACTTGATAACACCGTTCTTTTTTGACAGTTGAATCAATCCGGCATCTTCAAGTCCAAATAATTCTCTTTCAAAATCTTCCTGCTCATCAAGATTAGCAAAATCAGAATCGTAATCCCTGAAAAAATCTGAAGGTTTAACCTTAAAACTCTGGTTTACAGCATTCTCTCCGCGATAAGTCTTGCTCTTCTCGAATTTATCAAGAAGAGCTTTAAGAACTTCTTTCTGTCGCTTATTCAACTTTATTGGCCTATCTGTCATATCAGAAATCACTCCTCAAGATTCTTAAGCAGGCCTTCTACCGCGAAACTTTGGCGCCCCTTAGGAACCAGTGTAATTGTCGTCTGTATATGGGAACCTATACTGTTTATCTTATCCGGCGGGGCTGCATAAACCACCTGGAAGTCATTTGTCTCCAGGTAGTCGACCATCTGCTCAATTCGCTCTCTGGAAAGTGCAGAGAAGGCTTCATCTATGAATGCCAGACGAGCACTGCTACGGTCTTTCGGATATAACTGAAGAAGACTTGCCGCCAAAATGATAAAGTAAGGCGTCTGCTTTTCACCATTACTTGCCGATCCCTGCTTCTTTGATAAAGTAGCATGAACTTCATCCTCACCCTGCTTACTTATAATTCGCATATCATAGGTAAAGTACTTTCGATAATCTGTATATTCTGTCTCATCCTCTTCGTTAAGCACTATGTCGATGAATTCCTTAATATCATGTTCACTGTCCTCATCATCTTTGATGACATTAAGATAGTATTCTGCATTATCAAAGTACTCATGCATCTGCTTACATATCTTGAAGAACAGTGCTTTTCCTTCAGAATCCAGCCTTTCCTTCATCTCAAACTGATAAACATCGTTTCCAAAAGGACGACCTTTTAACTCCTTATTGATCTTATCAATTTCTTCTTTAGCACCACGAATTGTTTCATTTATCTCGGCAACAAAATCTCCCACAAAAGCACTCTGAAGCTTTTCGCCCTGCTTTTCCAGTTTCTGTTTTGCTTCCTCAATCTGAACATTAGCAAGATTACGATACTGCTCCCTGTAATAACCAATGAAGGATACTCCTCGCATCTGGTTATCTGTGCCGTTTATTCTGCAATACTGCAAGTGAGCATCCTCCAGATCTTTCTTGGCCTTATCCAACTCACGTTCCCATTCACGCACAGTCTTTTCTGTAATTACCGTATCCTTTTTCTGAATCTGTTGGTTGTACATTTCTATAGCCGGTTGCCTTAACTCAGGCATCTCTCGGCATTCCAGCTCAAACTCCTTTTGGGCAGAATCACGTAACTGTTCTTTTGAAGAGATGTCTTTTTGTATTCTTTCTATTTCCTTTTCTGAACCACCTATATTTTTATACAGAGCATGGATTTCCTCTTCTATCCGCTGATGGTTTGCCTTAGCCTTACTAAATGCCTCAAGCATAGCAGTAAGGCTTGGATCCTTCTCATAGTTTTCCTTCTCGCTCTTTGCAGCTCTCAGACTTTCCTTTACAGCATCATACTCATTTACAGCTTCAAAATCATAGTCATCCTGGTTCAATGATTTTTCCTGTAATCCTGTAATCTCTGCTTCCAACGACTCATTAATCGCAGAACGCTCTCTTATGCTTTCCTCAAGTTCATGGATTTCTTTTCCCAAATCCTCTATTTGCAGTTTAATAGCATCCTGTCCAATAAAGAGCTTGGTACCATTAATCTGCATCTTACCAACAGCATAGCTCTTGGCAAGCATTCCATTAGGCATAATTGCACCCTTAGGATACTCATGAAGCTCATCCACTGTCTCACAGAGATGGATTCCATTGAGCAAATAGTTAGCATACATGCGCGCCGTGGGATTTATTATCTCTAGTTGCTCAGCTGCTGAGCCAGCTACTATCTCTGCAGCTTCAAGCTTATCTGCTATAACAACTTTTCCCTTAGTGGCAGGATTATCATTAACAATCTTCAAAACCTGAGCTGTATATTTCGGATCAACTATTATATTAAAGCGCTTTCCGCCCAGGAAGGTCTCTATCGCCCGTCTCCACTTTTTATCTTTGACTTCAGTAATAAGTTCAACAAAGAACTTAACATCTGTCGAGATATTTTGTTTCTTAAGCTCCTCAGAAATCAAACTCCTGGTCTTCTCATATCCGGGCTCAAATACAAGTTTATTTCCTTCGAGCTGCTTTTTCTCATCAAGTTTCTGAGAAAGAGAATAGTTGTCCGTTTCAATTTGATCCCTG
>Ga0256405_10009859_pt1 | contig 12874 bp, 15 predicted proteins | sample RumenRJG_02DNA_FD_189096 | JGI IMG/M metagenome (GOLD analysis project Ga0256405, IMG submission 189096) | Bovine rumen microbial communities from Lethbridge, Alberta, Canada - RJG_02 | ecosystem: Host-associated > Mammals > Digestive system > Stomach > Rumen | place: Canada: Alberta...
GTTGATGCCTTAATTCCAGATTTAGAAGAAGAAGTAATGGATGTTAACTTAGTTCAAAGGATGCATAAATCTGGTAGAAAAGTTAATTTCAGAGTAATTGTTGCTGTAGGTAACAAAGATGGTTATGTAGGATTAGGTCAAGGTAAAGCTAAAGAGGTCGGTCCTGCTATTAGAAAAGCTGTAGACAATGCTAAATACAACCTTATTAAAGTAAGAAGAGGTTGTGGAGATTGGGGTTGTGTATGTGGAAGAGAACACACAGTTCCATTTAAAGTAACCGGTAAAACCAGTAGTGTAAGTGTTACTTTAATGCCAGCTCCTGCAGGTGTAGGATTAGTAGTTGGAGATGTTGGTAAAACTATCTTAAAACTCGCTGGTATCAAAGATGTATGGTCTCAAACTTTCGGACAAACTCAAACCACTGTTAACTTTGCTAATGCTGTATTTGATGCTTTAAAAGAATTAAGTAATGTTAAAGCAAGTGAAGAAGATCTCAAAAAAATGGGAGTTAACTACTAATTGGTGATAGTATGTTTTTAGTTATTAGAGTTAGAGGAACTACTGGTGTCATTAAAAATATTGCTGACACCTTAGATATGTTAAGACTTAACAGAATCAGCCATGCAGTATTAGTAGAAGAAAATCCTAGTTACGAAGGTATGCTTCAAAAAGCTAAGGATTACATCACTTGGGGAGAAATCGATGCTGAATTCGTTGCAGCTATGATTGCTAAAAGAGGAAGACTCCCAGGTAATGTAAAAGTTACTGATGAGTATGTAGCTGAAAATACTGATTATAACAATATTGAAGAATTAGCTAAAGCTGTAGTTGAATCTAAAGTTAAATTAGCTGATGTAGGTATTAAACCTGTATTCCGTTTACACCCTCCAAGAAAAGGTTACGAAGATATCCGTTTATCTGTTAAAGAAGGTGGATCTTTAGGTTACAGGGGAGAAGAAATTAAAGACCTTGGTAAAAGAATGCTTTAAACAGGTGAATATTTATGATTAGAACAAAACGTAAAATCAACAAACAAAGAGGTTCTAGATCCAACGGTGGAGGATGTACCAAAAAACGTAGAGGTGCAGGTAACAAAGGTGGAAAAGGTAAAGCAGGTATGGGTAAACAACACTGGACCTGGACTGTAATCCACGACCCAGATCACTTCGGTAAACATGGTTTCAAAAGACCTCAAAAAATGATTAAAAAAGTCAATGCTGTTAATTTAAATTACTTAGAAGAACAAGCTGACAAATTAATCGAACAAGGTAAAGCATCCAAAGATGGAGATGCTATTGTTATTGATGTAACTGAATTAGGTTATGATAAAGTTTTAGCTAAAGGTAAAATTACTAAAGCTTATAAAATTTCAGCACCTCAATTCTCTGCATCTGCTATTGAAAAAATTGAAGAATTAGGAGGAGAAGCTATAATATTATAGCTTTTTTCCTTTAATTAAGGGGATAAAATGTCATCATTAGAAGTATTGGAGCCAATATTTAAGTTTATTCCTGAAGTTAAATCTCCTGTTCACAGAGAAGACTTTAATGAAAAACTTAAATGGACTGCTCTTATTTTAGTATTATATTATTTCTTAACTCAAATTCCATTATACGGATTAGCTCCAGGAGCTATTGATAGTTTTGCTCAATTAAGAGCGGTTATGGCCGGAAGTTTTGGTTCAATTTTAACTTTAGGAATTGGTCCAATCGTTACTGCTTCTATTGTTTTGCAATTATTAGTTGGTTCAAATCTTTTGGATTTGGATCTTTCATCCCATAAAGATAAATCTCATTTCCAAGCTACTCAAAAAGTGTTATCTATTGTTTTCACCGTTTTTGAGGCTAGTGTTTTAGTATTAACTGGAAACTTGGTCCCTATTGATGGTTCATATACAGGATTATTAATCTTGCAACTTGTTTTAGGTGCATTGGTAATTATTTACCTTGATGAAGTTGTATCAAAATGGGGATTCGGAAGTGGTATTGGTTTATTCATTGCTGCTGGTGTATGTCAAGCTATTATGGTCGGTACCTTCAGTATATTGCCTGGTACTGACGGTTTACTTGCAGGTATCATTCCAAAATTCATCCAACAAGCTACAATGGGAGCACCTGACTTTTATGCTTTAATTCCATTGCTTGCAACTATTATCGTATTCTCTGTTGTACTTTATGGTGAAGCTATGAGAGTTGAAATTCCTATTTCTCATGGTAGTGTAAGGGGACATGGAAGAATTAGAGGATCTGTTGGTAAATACCCATTAAAATTTGTTTACTCAAGTAACATGCCGGTTATTTTAACTAGTGCTTTACTTGTTAACGTAACTTTATTTGCTAATGTTTTCCAAAAAATTGGTGTTCCAATTTTAGGACATTTGGATAAAGGTAAACCTGTTGATGGTATTGCATGGTTATTATCAACACCGAATTTATCAATGTTTATAACTGAACCGTTACATGTTTTAGTATATGCTGTATTCTTTATTGCATGCTGTATACTATTCTCATATTTATGGGTTGAAATCAGTGGTTTAAATGCTAAAAAGATTTCAGAACAACTCCATAAATCTGGTATTCAAATACCTGGTTTTAGAAGTAGTAAACGTCAATTGTATAAGATTTTGAAAAAATATATTCCTGCTCTTACCATTATCAGTGGTATTTATGTAGGTTTAATTGCTTTCCTTGCAGATTTAACCGGTGCTTTAGGTGGAGGTACTGGAGTATTGCTTACAGTAGGTATTCTTCATAAATTGTATGAGGAAATGGCTGAAGAACAACTCATGTCTGCAAATCCAATTCTCAGGAAAGTTTTAGGAGGAGATTAGTTCTCCTATTTTTCTCTTTTAGTTAAGTGAGGGATTAAAGTGAAATTAGTAGTATTAACAGGAATTCCAGGTTCTGGAAGTACAACTTTACTTGGTAAAGCTTTAGAAGAAGTTGATTTTGTCCATTTAAATTATGGGGACATTATGACTGAAATTGCAATTAGAGATAAAATTGTAAATGATAGGGATGCTTTAAGGAAATTACCTGCTGAAACTCAAAAAAAGATTCAGGCTGAAGCAGCTAAAGAAATCAAAGCAAGATCTGAAAATGACAATGTTATTGTAGATACCCATTGTACAATTAATACTCCTGCTGGATTTTTACCAGGATTGCCAATTTGGGTACTAGAAGAATTACAACCAGATCAATTTATTTTAGTTGAAGCAAATCCGGATGAAATTATTTATAGAAGATTAAATGATGATACTCGTGAAAGAGACCTTCAAAAAGTTAAGGAAATTGAATTACATCAACAAATGAACAGAGCTACATCTATGGCTTATGCTACTTTAACTGGAGCTACTGTAAAAATTGTTGAAAATCATGACAATCATTTAGATTCTTCAGTTAAAAAATTAGTAAATGTATTAAATTTATAGGGGTATAATCATGGTAGACCCAATGGGAATGGTTTATGCTGGTTTGAATACAATTTTTAATCCAATTTTAGCATTGGATCCTAATCCAGCTAATCCTGCTTTAACAGTATTGATTATTGCATTTTTTGTTTCATTAATCACAACTATTGCTAATAAGTATTTAGTTGACCAGGATGAAATGAATGAAATTCAGGCAAGGAATAAGGCTTTCCAAAAAGAATTGCGTGAAGCTCAAAAAAGAGGGGATGGAAAGAAAATTGCTGAACTTCAGGCTAAGCAAACTGAAATGATGCAAGACCAAAGTAAAATGATGACCAATTCATTCAAACCGATGATTGTTACTTTTGTTCCAATTATTTTAATTTTCTTTTGGATGAGAACTTCTGCAATTAGTGGTTTAGTTGTTATATTACCTCCTTCTGTATACTGGGTTACTTTAACTCCATTCTGGCATTTCATAGGTCATTTCTTGTACGGTGGAAATGCAACTATTCCATATGGTATTGGATGGTTATTATGGTACATGATTTGTACTTTTGGTATGAGTCAAATCTTAAGAAAATTCTTAGGATTCAAACAAGGGTTCTAAATCAACCCTTTTTTACATACATTTATTAATAATGAAAAATATATATTATAGTATTCTATTTTGAATACGCTATTACACAATTATTATTTAAAAATTATTACAAGGTGATTAAATGCCTGCAAATAGGTTTAGATCAAGATCATATAAAAGAGTTCATAAAAACACTCCCGGTGGGGAAAATGTTTTAAGATATAAAAAGAAAAAACCATCTAAGCATGTTTGTGCTGAGTGTGGTAAAGTATTACATGGAGTTCCTCGTGGACGTCCATACGAAATTGGAAAATTATCAAAAACAGCTAAAAGACCTAACCGTCCATTCGGTGGTTACTTATGTTCAAGCTGTGCTCGTAAACATTTCAAAAACGAGGCTAGAAAATAATGATAATTACTATCGGCGGATTAGCGGGTACAGGAACAACTACTACTGCTGAGTTACTCAGTAAAAAGTTAGATATTCCTTATATTTCTGCAGGTTTTGTTTTCAGAGAAATGGCTGCGGAACGTGGAATGAGTGTTCTTGAATTCAGCGAGTTTGCTGAAGGTAATGATGATATTGATAAAGAAATTGATAAAAGGCAAGCTCAAAAAGCTAAAGAAGCAGATGATTTAATAATTGAAGGAAGGTTATCCGCTTATTTTGTTGATAATGCGGATTTAAGAATTTGGTTAGTAACACCGTTTGATGTTCGTTCAAAAAGAATATCTGAAAGGGAAGACAAATCTGTGGAAGTAGCAATGGACGAAATTGTTATTCGTGAAAAAAGTGAAGCCTTAAGATACATGGAAATCCATAATATTGATATTTCAAATATGGATATCTATGATATAATTATAAACACTGATACTTTCGATCCCGAAAATGTATCAGAAATCATTATTCAAACATTAAAGGTGATATAAATGGCATCAATCGAAGTAGGTAGAGTATGTGTTAAAATCGCTGGTAGAGAAGCTGGCGAAAAATGTGCAATCGTTGAAATTATTGATGAAAACTTTGTAGAAGTTGTTGGTGAAGCAGTTAAAAACAGAAGATGTAACATTGCTCACTTAGAACCAACCGAAGATTCTATCGATGTTTCTGGTGACATTGACTCTATTAAAGCAGCTTTAGCTGACTTATAAAATTCATTGAATAATTCAAAAATTATTCATAATCTTTTTTTATTTACTATTTTTTAAAAGGTTTTTTTCATGAAATTTGACATGGTAACTAAATCTAAAAGTTTTACATCTCCCGAGTTTGGTTCAAAACCAGAAGAGCGTGAAATCACTGATTATATTTCTAAAGGTGTAATTAATTTGGATAAGCCATCAGGTCCGACTTCTCATGAAATTGACTCTTGGGTAAAACGTATTTTAAACTTAGAAAAATCAGGTCACGGCGGAACATTGGATCCGAAGGTGACTGGTATCTTGCCGGTGGGTCTTAATGACGCAACCCGTGCAATACAATTGTTATTAACTGCTCCGAAGGAGTATGTCTGTTTGTTAACCTTCCATCAGGATGTTGATGAGCAAAGGATTCGTGAAGTTTTTGCGGAATTTACAGGTAAGATTTTCCAATTGCCTCCTGTTAAGAGTGCTGTTAAACGTGAACTAAGAACACGTAATGTCTATTATTCCACTATTTATGAAATTGAAGGTAGGGATGTGCTTTTTAGAATTGGCTGTGAAGCAGGAACTTATGTTAGGACATATTGTCACAATATTGGAGAGGCATTGGGAGTTGGAGCCCATATGGCAGAGCTTAGAAGAACTCAGGTTGGCTCTTTTAATGAAAAGAATAATCTGGTCACTCTTCAGGATGTAACTGATGCATATCATTTCTGGAAGGAAGATGGAGATGAATCATTCTTGCGCCAGGCGATCATGCCGATGGAAAGAGCTGCAGATTACCTGCCAAAAATTATTATTAAGGATTCTGCTGTTGATGCGGTTTGTCATGGTGCAGATTTGGCTAATGGAGGAATTGCAGAACTTGCAGACAGCATTCAAAAAAATGACATTGTAGCAATCGAAACACTCAAAGGTGAATTGGTTGGTGCGGGCAGGTCACTTTTAACTTCAAATGAGATTTTAGATGCGGATTCTGGTTTTGCAGTTAATGTTAGTAAAGTATTCATGAAACCTGACACTTATCCAAGATTTTGGAAATAGGCATTATAATAAACCTTTTTATACTCTAAAATTATAATTTATATTATATATTGGAGGTATTATTTGAACAAATTCATATTATTCTTGATGGTTATTTTAACAATTCTTCTTTTTTCAATAAGTTCCATTCAAGCAATCGACATTAACTCCACTGATTATCAAATGTTGGCTAGTGATGATAATGAAACTCCATTTTGTAATTTGGAAACTGAAAATTCAAATGAAGTTTTAAATGAAAATACTAAAAATCAAACAGAGTTAAGCTCACCTACCAACACTGTATATTATAAAGGCGATTACTCCATTGCTTTAAAAGATTCAAATTCTTCAATTAAGTTATCAAATAAAACTGTAAATTTGGTAATCAACAATATTAACTATAATACCCGGACAAATGATGATGGTTTCGCAATTTTCAATTTAAATCTCGCACCTGGAAGATATGGTGTGTTTGCATCTTTTGCAGGGGATGATTCTTTTAACTCTTGCAACTTCAATTCCAATGTTGAAATCTTGCCGACTATCAAGGCAGCAGATGTTTCAAAATATTATAAAGGAAGCACTAAATATGGTGCAACATTCTATGATAGCCATGGAAATTACCTGTCCAACAGATGGGTCACCATATCAGTCAACGGAAAGGCATACTCCCAAAAAACAAATAATAATGGTGTTGTCAGTTTAGCTGTGAATTTAAAGCCCGGCAATTATAAGATTGTTTCTTATGATCCGGATACAGGATATTCAGTAACTACAAATTTCATGATCCTATCAACAATCAGTTCAAGTAACTTAAATAAGATTGTTGGTGATGGAAAGAAGTTCACTGCAAAATTTTTCAAAAGCAATGGAAAACCGTTGGCTAAAAAATATATTAAATTTAAAATTAAGGGCAAGGTTTACAAAGTCAAAACAAGTAAAAATGGTTTTGCCAGCCTTTCATTGAAAAAATTCAAAAAAGGCACTTATAAGATTGTTTGTTATAACAAGGACGGTTTAAGGAAAACCTATAAGATTAAAGTCTTTAAAAGAAAGGTATCAACCAGATTAACTTCTTCATCTTATATTTTCTATCCTAACGAAAACAGGGTAGTTACAGCCAAATTTTCCACTGCTTTGGCTGATAAGTCCTGTTCTGGAAAGGTAATTAAAATTAAGGTAAATGGAAAAACCTATTCTAAAAAGACTGACGGCAACGGCCAGATATATTTTGATCTGTCCTTCCTTAAAAAGGGCGTTTTCACTGTTGAATATAAATACAAGGGCAATAAGTTTTTCAAGCCATCTTCTACTAAACGTTCAGTCACTATTTACGATACTTCATACACCTCTGTGAAAGTTTCCGGAAAGTCCTCTTTCGGTCAGGGTGCCGGGACTGTACTTAAAGTATCCTATACCGCAGGCGGAGTCCCATTGCCTAAAAGAACTGTGAACTTAAAGATCAATGGAGAAACTTATACACGAACTACAGATGCTAATGGAATTGCATCAGTTATTCCTATTGACTTTGGTATAGGTAAATATACTGTTAATTATGAAACGGATGATGAATCCAAATTCCATGGAACCTCAGGGTCTTTTGATATAAATGTCTTTAAGCGGTCTCCTTCAAAGATAACCTGGAAGTCCGGAAGTTCATTTAAGGACAAGTCTCAAACCTTTAAAATTTTGGCAAGGGGTGCAGACGGAAATCGTGCATCCGGAGGAAGTGTTGAATTGACAATTGATGGTGAAACATATTATGCAACCGTATCATCAAACGGTTATGCTACAGTTAAAACCAAAGTGGCGCTCGGAAAGTATAAGGTGTCTTTTGCTTTTGAAGGAAATAATGAATATTTCGAATCCGATTCCGGCCACAAGACCATTAATGTAAAGCTTTCCAAATTCGGCAAGGGGCTTAACCAAAAAAATGCCGTTGGCCTGAAAGCTTATCTTAAATCCTCCAGTCATTGTAAGGTTGGAAGTAAAAAGATTAAGGCATTGGTTAAATCATTGATTAAAGGATTGACCAGTAAAGTGGATAAGGCAAAGGCAATATTTAATTATGTAAGGGATAATTTGGGTTACAGTTATTATTATGATACTAAGTATGGCGCTACCGGTACGTTAAAGCATAAGGCGGGTAATTGTGTTGACCATTCGCATTTGCTTGTTTCAATGTTTAGGACTGCAGGTTTTCATGCGCGTTATGTTCATGGAAAGTGTCACTTTAAAAGCGGTGAGACCACAGGGCATGTGTGGACTCAAGTTAAAATAGGTAAAACATAGGTTTGTGCAGATGCGGTGTCCTATAGAAATTCATTGGGAAAAATAAATAACTGGAATACCAAGTCTTATAGGGTTCATAACACTTATTCAAGTCTGCCTTTCTAATTAAAAAAATAAATAAAAGAAGTGGGAAGCTAGAATGCTCCTCCACCTCCACCACCGGATCCTCCTCCGAGGCCACCGAAGCCGCCAGAGTCAGAGGATGGATTTAATGTTGTGTTGCTTGTATGGAATGCTGAATACATGAGGCCGTATCCTCCATAGTAGTGGTAGTAGAATATGTCATCATCATAATCGAGGTAATTTGGCACCTGCAGTTTCATTGATTCATAGACCTTGTCAGCTACTCCAAGAGCAGTACCATAAATCAGGTACTTCTTCCAGATAACTATTGATTCTGGAGGATGTTCTTTCATTAAACTGTTGTCTTTTAAGAATTTCCTGAAATTGTTCCATTTAAGATAGAAGACTCTACCTTTTTCAGTCCATTTTCCAAAAATGTCATCGGCAACATGTCTGAGAATAGCAGAAAATATTATCAGGAGTATTCCGGAAACAAGTGCATATGTTCCATTTCCAAGATTTGTCGAAAATCCGAGAATTGCAATAATCACACCGAAAATAAATCCTAGCATTCCGATAGTCCTAATTATTATTGTACCGGTATCGTTGAATAGCTCTTCTGTATTCATGTTGTTTTGAACACTGTTTTCCCAGTTTTCAATTCTGTCCACAAAAGACCTTGCATTACTTTCTGAAGATAACTGATCATTTAATCTTGATAAATTCAAGGTTCCATCATATGCAAAATGATTCAAGGTTTCAAAAACGATTTTTTCGCTTGCGCTCAATTCATTTGTTTTGCCATGGTCAAATGTTAATATCAGTTCCTTCAGTTCACTTTCCTCATCAGATTGGGTATTGAGGCGTATTGCTTTTTTGTCAATGATGTTCATTATCGATGATTCGAATCCTTTCATATTAGGGGTACCGATGTCATGATTGTTTTCAATGAGTGCATTAATCACTTCCGGAGGATCGCTTGTAGGCAATTCCCTTTCATAAATTCCATCATAAGTTACTTTCGGTTCACGACCGTATTTTAGATAAGTGAATATTGCACCGATTGGACTTATAATTGACAGTAATGCCAAAACGATATATGAGGTGTTCCAGAAATTCCGTCCGTTAACACTATCCTCAAGGTTTTTCAATATCATGTCCTTGCCGTTCTGATTGACATGCTTTGCATATGTTGCATCATTGAAGTCATCCAGTGGCATTAAGACAAGAAGTTCATAGAATTCTCCTTTTGGAATGTATGTGGTTTCAGCAGTGATTGTATCTCCTTTCAAATCACTTGTTTGGTTGTATTCCTGAGGATTCAGGAAGTATTCATTTCCTGTTTTTCCAGGCAGTTTCACAGTTACAAAAACTTCTCCAACACCGACGTCCCATTCGTCTCCCCAAAGTTTGTATTGAAGTCCTCCAATATCATTAAAAAGAGTAACGACATTTTTCATATCATAGCTGATGTATACGGATACGTCACAGTCCCTAATTCCTTTGGTATGTGCTGCATCTGAATATAAATATATTTTCAAATGTTTTTTTCCGTTTTCATCGCTTTCCTTTAAAACGGGATAGGCTCCATCAGCAGAAACCTGGATGTTTTCAATACTTTCTCCGGATTTTAAAGGTATGTCCCTGTAAACTCCATTGAATTTCCCATCAAAGGAATAGTCAAATCTCTCATCAACATGCAGCAATCCGTTGCTTGCAACATCCAAATCGATAAATGCATAATCAATAGTGTAGCTTCGATCATCATCTGCCGATACTGTTGCGATTGCTGATAAAAATACTAAAAAAAGTAAAAGTATAATAAATGTTTTTTTAACATTCATTATTCTCACCTATTCAAATTTCACTTCCGGTACTGCTCTTTCACTTTCAGGAGCTTCAAAGAATGTTTCTTCTTTAAATCCGAAAATTCCCGCTAGAAGGCTGCTTGGGAATTGTTGACAAGCGTTGTTGTATTTCAAGACAACGTCATTGTAGAATTGTCTTGCGTAGGCGATTTTGTCTTCGGTGTCTGATAGTTCTCCTTGCAATTGTTGGAAATTGCTGTTTGCCTTTAAGTCAGGATAGTTTTCTGCAACAGCAAACAGTGTTTTTAAAGCACCGGTTAATTGGTTGTCCGCAGCACTTGTTTCTTCTACAGTTGATGCGTTCATTACTCCGGTTCTTGCTTTTGTAACTTCTTCAAGAACTCCTTTTTCATGGGCAGCATATCCTTTTACTGTTTCTACTAGATTTGGTATCAAATCATTCCTTCTTTTAAGTTGGACATCTATTTGAGAGTAGCTATTTTTCACTCTGTTTCTAAGTCCAACGAGATTGTTGTACATGTGCACGATAGTTACAATAACAAAAACTATCAAAATAATTATTACTGCGATTAATAAAATATCCATTTTATCACCTAGTTAATAGTATATGTTAAGTAAAAATATACTTTATCATTTATTTGTGATGAAAATTATAATTTTAATTGGAGTTATTTTTTCAAAATATCGCATTTTAACAAAACCTTTATATAGGTTAAAGTGAAGATATTATTATATCATATTATTCTAGATGATATGATGTACAAGTATTGCTAACTATTTTAATGCCGAGATAGTCTAGCCTGGTAAGGCGCGAGACTGGAAATCTCGTGGGCGTTCAGCCCTCCTGGGTTCAAATCCCAGTCTCGGCGTTTATTAGTTTTTAACTATATTTTTTTGATATTAATTAATAAAAATACTTGTTAAACTGATATTTATTGCACTCTTAGCGAATACGCTAAGTTTATAACTGTTGAAAAAACTGTGTTTTGAAATTCAAAACATTCGAATCTATATTTTACGTCTCGTAGGTTCGCTCTATAAATGGAGGTTATTTAATGGAAGACGAATTCAAACATTTAGTCCGTATTTCAAGAAAGGACGTTAGTGGTAATAAAACCATTGAACAAGCTTTAACTGAAATCAAAGGTGTTGGAATCTCTTTATCTAAAACTATGTGCCGTGTTTTAGACTTAGATTTAGAAGCTAAAATCGGATACATTGCTGACGAAGATGTTTTAAAAATTGAAGAAATTTTAGAAAACCCTCTCGACTTCGGCATTCCAGCTTGGATGTTAAACAGAAGAGAAGACTATGAAACTGGTGAAAACATTCACTTAATCGAATCAGATCTTGACATGACTTTAAGGGATGATTTGAACAGAATGAAAAAGACCAGAAGCTACAAAGGTAGAAGACATGAAGTTGGTTTACCTGTTAGAGGTCAAAGAACCAAGTCTACTTTCAGAAAAAGTTCTACTGTTGGTGTAAAACGTTCAAGAGGATAGGCAAGAGCTTTTTTTATAAATCAAATTATTAAAATTCAATTTTATAAGGAGATGTTTTAATGGGACAACCTAGAAAATCAAGGAAAAAGTATAATACACCACCACATCCTTGGAATGCGGAAAGAATTAAAAATGAAAATAAATTAATGACTAAATACGGTCTTAAAAACAAAAAAGAAATTTGGAAAGCTGATACTTTAGTCAGAAGATACAGTAGGGAAGCAAGGTACTTACTTGGTTTCGGTGCTGATCAGATGGTTAAGGAAAAATTAGAATTATTAGGACACTTAGCTAGAACCGGTGTTTTGCCAGAAGGCGCAGCTCTCGAAGATATCTTAGATTTAAATGTAGAAGATATCTTAAGAAGAAGATTACAAACTATTGTGTACAAGAAAGGTTTAGCTCGTACTCCTAAAGAAGCAAGAATGTTTGTTGTACATGGTCACATAGCTTTAAATGGTAAAAAAATCAATTCACCAAGTTATGTAGTATTAGACGGTCAGGAAGATGCAATTGGATTTTACCGCTCTTCACCTGTAGCAAAACAAATTGAAGAGTACAACAAAGGTAAAGAAAATAAAGCTAATACAGAAGAATAAAGGGTGTAACTATGGCAAAAGATGAAAAATGGGGTATAGCTAATATTTACTCATCATTCAATAACACTATTATTACTGTAACAGATATTACTGGTGCTGAGACTATTTCTCAATGGTCTGGTGGAAAAGTTGTACGTGCTGACAGACAACAGGCTTCACCATTCGCAGCAATGGCTGCAGCAACTAGAATAGCTGATGATGCTAAAGAAAAAGGATTTGTTGGATTACACATTAAAGTAAGAGCTCCTGGTGGAAATGGACCTAGAAGTCCAGGACCTGGTGCACAAGCAACTATTCGTGCTTTAGCAAGAGCTGGAATTAAAATAGGAAAAATCGAAGATATTACTCCTATTCCTCACGACGGTACTGGAAGACCTGGTGGTAAAAGAGGAAGAAGAGTTTAAGCGGAAGGGTTTAATATGGAGATAGAA
>Ga0256405_10009861_pt1 | contig 12871 bp, 8 predicted proteins | sample RumenRJG_02DNA_FD_189096 | JGI IMG/M metagenome (GOLD analysis project Ga0256405, IMG submission 189096) | Bovine rumen microbial communities from Lethbridge, Alberta, Canada - RJG_02 | ecosystem: Host-associated > Mammals > Digestive system > Stomach > Rumen | place: Canada: Alberta | collected...
AGCGCCGATTCCGTTGAACCGCCCGATCCGCTGTCCGCCTTATAGTCCTCACCCTCTGCCGTCTGCGCGGCTTCCTCTGCAGCGTAAGCGTCCCCGTCGTAAGATTCGTAGGCATAATCGCCCGCCGCTCCGGCCTCCTCTTTATAAGCGGCGCTGTTCGTGCCCGATGAACCGCCGCAGGCGGTCAGACACAGAGACGCCGCCAAAACAGCGGCTGCCGCCAGTTTAAACTTTTTCATAATGATCCTCCCTTCAGCGGAAGAGGGCTTTGACCTCCTCGTAATCCGCCTGTGAAATCTTCATCACAACCCCGGGAATATTGTCCATGCTGACGTACGCGTTTTCATAAAAGACTGCTCTGTGAACTTCCCCGTTCTTCTTCGTGAGATATACGTAGTAAGTAGCCTCACCGGTGGCAGCAAATACCTTCGGAGTCGGTTTTCCTTTTGAAAAAGCTTCCGAAAGAGCTTTCTCTCCTTCCTCGGTATACTCCGGCACCAGGCGGCTGCCGCCGTTTGCCTCGTCCTCGACCGAGATGATCTCAAGGCTTACATAGTCTCCTTTGAGATCTCCGAGCATGTCCACCGCCGTCTTATTGCCGAAAAAGCTGCCGGATGCTCTGTTTTCCGCAGCCTCGGAGGATTCCTCAGCCTCCGCCTCATTCGAATCCCGCTGGTCCGAGGAAGCTTCCGCCTTCTCTGCCGCTTCTTCAGCCCGCATCACTGCGGATTCCTCAGCCTGCTCTGCCGACGCTTCCTCCGCCTGCATCGGCTCGGCAATACTGCTTTCCTGAGTCGAAGCTATGCGGTTTCTGATGTCGGAAAGATTACGGATCCCCAGCAGGTCCCTGGCCATTAGGAACAGGAAAACGACGACTGCTGTCGACATCGCGACTACCGCAAAGCGGTAGATCTCTGCTCCCACGCTTCGTCTGCTCTTTCTCTTTTTTGTCCTTTTTGCGGCTTTTCCGGAGGAAGGCTTTTCCTGAGAACTGCGCACTCTCCGGTCACTTCGGGCGATCAGTTTATCGTCGATGCCGCCCACCGCTTCAAATAAGTCCTCCGCTCTCATTCGATAAATTCCCCCTCTTTAAGATACTTCCGAAGTTTCTTCCTGATCCTGCTCAGGCTTACTGTGACGTTGTTCTCAGTCATCTGATACCGCCTGGCAATGGCAGGGATCTCCTCTGCAAAAAAGTATCTTCTCACAAACAGATCGCACTCCCTTGCGGGCAGCTGCTCTGCAAACCGGTTGATGGCTTCCTTCAGCTCAGCGGCCATGTAGGCCTCCTCGGCGTTCCAGTTTCCCGACAGGTCCGCGCACTCCGCCAACTCATCGAGCACAGCTTCCATAGTGCCGCTGCCCCTTTTCGCCGCGCTGCGAGCCCTGTAGCGGTCAAAAGCCAGATTTCGCGTTATTTTGGCAAGAAACGCGCGCAGCACGGAAGGCCTCTTCGGAGGCATTGAGTTCCAGGCGCGCAGCCAGGTATCATTGACGCACTCTCTTGAGTCCTCGACATCGTTCAGGACATTGTACGCCACTGTGTGACAATATTTCCCATATTTTTGATCCGTCTCGACGATGGCCTGTTCGTCCCTCTTCCAGTACAGATCGATAATTGCGGTATCTTCCATGGATTTTCCCTTTTAGGCCGGCGCTCCCGCGCCGCTTATACTATAGATGACGCTGAGGCAGGTGAAGTCTTACAAATCGGTTGACATTTTATTACGTTTTGTGTGAGCCGGGCCTATCGCCCCTCAGAACAGTTTAACATATCCTTCCAGCGAATCCGCTTTAACTTTCAGCGGCTTGCATCTGCTGTTGACATGGATCACGCAGGGATACTTGCTGTTCTTGGCCTCCTGGATCATATTCGCCCCGGCGATGTTGCCGTCGAAAGCGATCAGTCTTGAGGGCCTTCTCTTAAAGATCTCATAGGCGAAACTTTTGTAAGTACCCATCGGCACAGGTTCAATAGAGACCCTGATCCCGACTCTCGCGCCGCGGAGTTTGCGGTACTCAGGCTCTGTGATCATGGACGGGACCATGGCGAAGATCTCAAACCTGCCGCGATTTTCTTTCACCAGATACTGTTCGTAGCCGCGCAGCGAATGTCCGATCACGAAGAAAGTCTTCTCCGGATCTTCATTTGCCAAAATATCGTCGATCCTCTTCTTATTCTCCGCAGTCATCTTCACTCTGTGGCTGTCATGGCTGAAACTCCCGCCGACGATCACGACCGGGATCTTGTCCGGAGGCATTTCTCTGATCTGCTCCTCCAGCGCTTCCGTCGCGCGCAGCGAGCGCTTTCCGATCAGGGAGAGCTCTGTTTCTTCCGTATCTCTCTTTTCCTTTGGCGCGGCACTTTGTTTATAGGCTTCGCATTTGGCCTCGAACGCTTTCAGGCTCCTGTGCAGGACCCTGTCCTCGCACGCTCTCATCATATGCATCTCTTCATCGCTCAGTTCCAGCATCTTTTCCAGAGAGAGCTGCTCATCGATGGAATCACTTCCATACAGGGCGCCTCCGTCCGTACCCTGCACACACCCGATTCCAAGCGCGAGGTATTGCCTGAGAGGATGCCGCTTCATACTGCTGAGATTGTTGAGACGAACATTTGAGGTGATCTGAAACTCCAGCACAGCGCCGCTCTCTTTCAACTCACTGATCAGGGCCTTTCCCTTCGCTCTCCGAAGATCCGGCGTGTAGAGCCCGTGGCCGATCCTCACATGCGGCATCTTCTGCCCCGGAGCCAGCGCCTCCTTCACGCACTTCAGGCTGTTCGCTATGTTATCCTGCAGTCCGTCGTTCTCGCCCGCGTGGATCCTGATCACAAATCCCGGATCCGCCTGCGCGATCTTCACCAGTTCGTGCAGCACCGGCGCAATATCCCTTATATCGTTGAGCTCCTCGCCGATGATATCGCTCCCCGCCACATAGGGATCCGCGATGATCTCCCGCAGCGTCTGCAGATTCTCCCGGAAATAATCTCCCGTCTCCACCTGATCCTTCACGATCGTCAGCGGAATGCGCCGGATCGCAGCCAGAAACCGCAGAAGCACGCCCGTCTCCTTGGTGACTGCCGGCATGACGGCGTGGACCTGCGCCAGCATCGCGGGGGCTCCCTCTCTTTTGACCAGAGTCGTGTCCGATATCTCAGCGTAGCAGACGCCCTGCTTCGCGTAACTGCGGGCGATCCACAGGAGCTTGTCCTGGAATAATGTGTTCTCTCTGTACGCCGGGTTCTCCCGGTCCTTCAGGATCTGCTGCACCGCGGAGCGGATATCCGAATCTGGGATCGCGGTTATTTTCTCCATTTCAAGTTCGATCCTGTCCTCCGCCTCCTGTCCTTTACAGAAAACATAGCGGTACAGATAGACCTTCTCCAGATTCGTAAAGACAGCCTGTCCGTCCTTGAGGATCGACAGTGAGCTTCTTATTCTCGGAATGTTGTACTCCGCGTCCTCAGGATCGTTCAGGATCAGGTCCGCAAAGTTCAAAAACGTATTGTCATCGATTCTTCTGTCAAGGTACTTGCCTGTAAGGCCGCAGTCCTTGTATTTCTCCTCCGACACTGCCCGGCGCGCGGCGAGCTTCTCCTTCTGCTCCTTCGAGCAGCGCAGTCCCAGTTTCTTAATATAGTAGAGGGGATAGCGGATCTGATGGCAGATCCCCAGCGCGATCAGTATGTCCGGGTGAAGATTCGCGTTCATGTGCGTGTGCAGATCCGTGCGGAACTTGTTCTCGCTGCGGATGTACGTCTTCACGATCGTGCGCTTCTCATCAAGACGATAGTCCTTGGTCTGGCTCATCAGTGTCTTGGAAATAGCCGGAATGTGCGCCTTTGTCTCCACCCGCCCGTCCGGGTAGATATTGGCCACCTTCGTGTCCCCCAGCCTGAAAACATAGATCAGCCTGTTATAGCCGTCGATGTAACTGGGCACTGTCCCGCGTATGACCAAAAGCCCATTCTTTCCCTCCGACAGCGGCAGCCCGCAGAGCTCCGCGAGGTTCCGGATCAGATTTCCGGTTCCGTGGTTGGGGGTAGACAGCACAAAGTGCATGGTGCCCCTGCCTTCCTCCCGGTACAGGTCCACGATCATATCTTTCTCTTTATCCAGGTAAAAGCGCTGAAACCACTTCACGGCTTAAAAGTCTCCTTGTCGGTCGTTATAATTGCTTAGTGTCTAATTATAACACATAAACGCCGGGATCTAGTGAAATGGAAACAGGTGGAAATGCTTTATAACTGCGCAAAAAGGCCCCCGGCATTTCGCCGGGGGCTTTACCTGTCATTTTTATCCTGTTTCAGTTACTCTGCGTAGATGACATATGCCTCATACGGCTCCAGAATCCCATCCAGAATATTGTTGTTGTTCAGGTTCCGGATCAGCACTTTTCCTTCCCGGAATTCTTCGTCGGGCAAGAACTCCCGCTCGTGGTCGGAGAAGTTGCATACTACCAGAAGTTTGTGTCCGTCCAATTCTCTCGTGTAGATATAGAGCTCGGGATCCTCCGCCATCTGCAGTTCGTAGTGGCCATATACGATAATGTCGTAGGTATGGCGCAGTTCGATCAGCTTCTTATAGTAGTTGAAGACAGAGTCTTCGCGGATCACCTGCTCGGCAGCATTGATCTTCGTGTAGTTGGGATTCACGGCGAGCCAGGGTTTACCGGTCGTAAAGCCGGCGTTCGGCGAATCGTCCCACTGCATGGGCGTGCGGGCATTATCGCGGCTCTTGTTCGCGATCTTGGGGAAGATCTCCTTGGGATCCCAGCCCATCTTTTCCGTGAGTTCATAGTAGGCGTTGATGGATTCGAGGTCGTTGAAGTCCTTTACGGTGCGGAAAGGATAGTTGACCATTCCGAGTTCTTCGCCCTGATAGACATAAGGCGTTCCCTGCATCATATGGAGGCAGGTGGCGATGCACTTGGCTGATACCTCGCGGTACTCATCTGAAGGGTCACCGAGGCGGTTGATGACACGCGGCTGGTCGTGATTGCAGAAGTACAGGCTGTTCCACGCAACCCCGTCGAGGCCTTTCTGCCATTTGGTCAGGTTCTCCTTGAGAGGGACGAGCGGCATCTTCCTTGTGGACCACTTGAACTCCGCGTCACCGTCGAGGCCGACATGTTCAAACTGGAACACCATATTCAGCTCTGTGCCCTCGCTGTTCGCGTATTTTTTGGCCTCCTCCAAAGTGACGCAGGCCGTCTCGCCGACAGTCATGATGTCATACTTTGAGAGGACTTCGCGGTTCATCTCCTGCAGATACTCGTGGACATGCGGGCCGTTTGCCGTGCAGCCGCAGTCTCCGTAGAGCTCATTCATGAGCGGCGCGTCAGGCAGGCCTGCCGGCTTGGAGATCAGGCTGATCACGTCCATGCGGAAACCGTCGATGCCCTTTTCACACCAGCGGGTCATCATGTCGAAGACCTCTTTTCTCACCACCGGATTGTCCCAGTTGAGGTCGGGCTGCTTGGGGGAGAACAGGTGCAGGTAGTACATGTCCGTCGTCTCATCGTACTTCCAGGCAGAGCCGGAGAACCAGGAGCCCCAGTTATTGGGCTCTCTGCCGTCCTTCCCTTCCCTCCAGAAATAGTAATCCCTCTTGGGATTGTCCTTTGAGGAGCGGCTCTCAAGGAACCATTTGTGTTCGTCGGAGGTGTGGTTGACCACGAGGTCCATCACGATTTTGATCCCGCGGGCATGGGCTTCGGCCAGCATCCTGTCAAAATCCTCCATGGTTCCGAACTCGTCCATGATCGCCTCATAATCGCTTATGTCGTAACCGTTGTCGTCGTTGGGCGATTTGTAAACGGGGGAAAGCCAAATGACATCGATCCCCAGGTTCTTAAGGTAATCCAGCTTGGAGGTGATCCCGTTCAGGTCTCCGATCCCGTCTCCGTTGCTGTCCGCGAAACTGCGGGGATAAATCTGATAAATCACACTTTCTTTCCACCAGGTCTTCTTCATAAGCGCCTCCTTGCTTAAATGCCAGAAAACATGTTTCCCGTAAAACTCACTCCGGAAGTCTTCCGTACAGGGCCGTCAATTCCGCGATCCTTCCTGACAGTCTTCCGTTCAGGGCTTCCTTCTTCACTCTCCACTTCCAGTTCTTGCCGTTTGTGGAAGGCTGGTTGATCCGAGCCCTGTTGTCCAGCCCCAGATAGTCCTGCAGCGGAATGATGCAGTAGTCCGCTACACTGCTGAAGGCTGCTATGATCATCTTCTCCACGATCTCCTGCGGATCTTTGGTGCGCACATCAAGGTAATCGCAGACCTGCTTTCTCTCGACCGGCAGGATGCTGTCGATCCAGCCCCGCAGCGTCTCATTGTCGTGTGTGCCTGTGTAGACCACGCAGTTGTTCTTATAGCGATAGGGCAGATACTCCATAGCTCCCGAGGAATCTCTTGAGTCGAACGCGAACTCCAGCACCTTCATGTTGGGGAAGCCTGTGTCGCGCACAAGCTGGCGCACTGTCTCGGTAACGTACCCCAGATCCTCCGCGATGATCGGCGTCTCTCCAAGAGCAGCCTTAATCGCATCGAAGAGGTCTGTGCCCGGTCCCTTTTCCCAGTGGCCCGATGCCGCCGTATCCGACTCAGCAGGGATGGCAAAATATTCATCAAACCCGCGGAAATGGTCGATCCTGATGACATCGTACAGCTCCTTGCACTTGGCAATACGGCGGATCCACCAGTCATAGCCGGTTTCCTTGTGCTTCTCCCAGTTATACAGGGGATTCCCCCACACCTGTCCCGTGGCGGAGAAACCGTCCGGAGGCACGCCCGCGATCATGCGGATGCGGCCCCTCTCATCGAGCTGGAACAGTTCCCTGTGAGCCCAGAAATCAGAACTGTCCGCAGAGACATAGATCGGGATATCTCCGATAATAGAGATTCCTTTTTCTGACGCGTAGTCCTTGAGTTTCTTCCACTGCCTTGCGAACTCGAACTGCAGATACTCATAAAACCCGATCTCGTCCTGAAGTTTTTCTGACCACTCTTTTACTGCTTCGGCTTTATAGTCGCGGATATCAGGCTCCCAGCCGCTCAGTCCGGCTCCTGCGTGCACTTTTTTGACCGCCATAAAGAGGGCGTAGTCGCGCAGCCAGAATTCGTTGTCCTTTTGGAAATCGGCAAATTCCTGTGTATCCTTATGTCCGCTTCTGAGATAAGCCTTCCTGAGAAGATCCCGGCGGCCGTTGTAGAGCTTTCCGTAGTCCACTTCCAGTCCGTCGCCGAAATCCACCTCGTCACATTCCTTCTTTGTGAGCAGTCCCTGTTCGATCAGGTCCTCAAGGCTGATCAGATACGGATTCCCCGCAAATGTCGAGAAGGACTGATAAGGCGAGTCTCCATAGCCGGTAGGACCAAGCGGCAGGATCTGCCAGTAGGTCTGTCTCGCTTCCCCAAGAAAATCCACAAACTTATACGCTTCCTCCGAAAAGCAGCCGATCCCGTATTTGCCGGGCAGACTGAATATCGGAAATAAAATTCCGCTTGTACGCATAACTCCTCCTTGCTGAAACTTATTCCTCATTTCCCTCAGTGTCATCCTCCGGAAGTACCCATGGCCTGTCCTCGTCCTCCCTCTTCCCGATCATCTTTTCAAACACCGGCCTGTACAGCAGCGCACACAAGTAAGCCGGGAGCGAAAGTCCGAGCAGGAAGAACAGCGGCATAAGCCTTGAGACATTCGCGAACAGGTAAGGGATCGCCACCGTGATCGCAGCCATCAGGATCGTCCGGGGCAGATATGCCGCAGCCAGGATCACCGCGTTCCTGAACACTGCGCCTGTGGAATACACGAACCTCGCTGTCAGCGGAATCGCGTACACATAGACAGCCGCAACCACAAAAGCTCCCACGTAGATCGGGATCAGCATCGCACGGGGAAGACCGAGCTGCCCGCCTGCGATGATCCGCTGGTCCGCGTACAGAAATGCCGCAGCCGCCAGCAGGATCAGCCATACCGGCGTGGCATTCCTCAGGTTTTCCCTGAATCGCTTCCAAAATTCCTGCAGCAGCCCGCCGCCCCTATCCTCGATCATCTCCATGATCACATAGTGCATTGCAGCGAGGGACGCGCCTGCCGTCACTATCGGAATACAGAAGATCACTGTCAAAATATTGAGAAACACCAGCGTGCTCAGGTCGCTGATCGCGCGCATCACCGGTCCTTCCTGTCCAAACAGATTCCTCATATGTCCTTAACCTTACTATCACAATATTTTGCCCCTGCGACCGGGGCTTTTTTAAAAAAGAGGCTGCACCCGGTTTCGGCACAGCCTCTTTGAGCCATTTCAATAAATATGCATATACGGTACAGGCGATACAGGCATCAGCCCTTGACCGCGCCTTCGACCATGCCGTTCATGATCTGCTTCTGGCCGATCAGGAAGATGACGACCATAGGGATGATCGCCAGCAGGGCTGCCGTCAGGATCAGGTCCCACTGCTTGACATAAGAGCCGACGAACGCCTGCACTGCTACGGGCAGGGTCTTGACCTTGCCGTTCTGGCCCAGCATCAGGGAAGGAAGCAGGTAGTCGTTCCAGATCCACATGCCGTTCAGGATCGTGACTGTCGTGATGACGGGCGTGAGCAGTGGAAGGATGATCTTGAAGAAGGTCCCCTCCGGTGAGCAGCCGTCGATCGCAGCCGCCTCCTCAAGGTCATAAGGCACACCCTTGATGAAGCCGGTCAGGATGAATACAGTCATGGCTCCGCCGAATCCGCAGTAAGCAAATACGATGCCCGGGATCGACTGCAGCATGCTGATGCCGATGAACTTGCCGACATCACGGAATGTGGAGATCAGGGGCAGCATGACGACCTGGAAGGGGATGATCATGGATGCGATGAACACCATGTAGATCACTGTAGCCCAGGTGGTCTTGTTGTTGCGGCTGATGACCCATGCGGCCATGGCACCAAGGACTGCCAGCAGCACCAGCGAGACGATCGTGATGACTGCGGAGGTCCCGAATGCGTACCAGAACTGGAAGTTCGAGTTGTTGATGACTGCGTTCAGGTTCTTCATCAGCTGTCCGAAGGATGCTCCGCTGGGAGAAACAGGGCTCTGAACGATGGAGGCCTGCGCCTTGAAGGAGTTGAGCACTACCAGGAAGAACGGGAACAGGACGTACAGGGCGATGATGACACCGACCACTGTCAGAATATAGGATTTTGTTCTTTTTTCCTTTCCTACCATTACAGTTCCACCTCCTTCGAGTTAGAGATACGAACCTGGATGAGGGATACGCATGCCAGGATGATGAAGAACAGCACTGCCTTGGCCTGGCCGAGGGAGTAGTTGTTCTTGGACACCGCAGTGTTGTAGATGTTCAGGGCGAGCATCTGGGTACCGTTGGTCAGGTATGCTCCCATGAAGTTGGGGACGGATCCGGTACCGCCGGTCAGCGCCAGGTTGACGTCGAACTGCTTGAATGCGCTTGTCAGGGTCAGGAACGTGCAGATCGTGATCGTGGAAGCGATCATCGGGATCTTGATCTGGAACAGCGTCTGCTTGGCGTCCGCGCCGTCGATGGAAGCCGCTTCCAGTACATCCTTGGGGACCTGTGTAAGGCCGGTGATGTAGATCAGCATGATATAACCGGCGTACTGCCAGATATAGACGATGACGATGGCAAGCATCGCGGTCTTGGTCTGGACCAGCCAGGAAATTTTCGTGATATTGATCAGAACGTTATTGAATACGAACTGCCAGATATAACCCAGGACGATACCGCCGATCAGGTTAGGCAGGAAGTAAGCCGCTCTGAAGAAGCCGTCGCCCTTAAGTCCCGACGTGCACAGCAGCGCCAGAAGGAAAGCGACGAGGTTGACAAGGACCATGTTGATGACAACGAATACGAAAGTCATCAGTACGGACCAGATGAAAGCCGGGTCCTTGAACATGGCCGCGTAGTTCGCAAGTCCCACGAACTTTGTGAACTGGATACCCGTCCAGTCAGTCATGGAGTAGAAGATACCAAGGACCAGCGGGATGATGACTGTGACAACAAAAGTAAAGAGAAGCGGGAACAGGAAGATTACATAAACGATCTTTCTGTGGTGCTTCAGAGTAGGAAACAGGTATACGCCCAACACAAAAGCCAGGACGCCAATCACCAGCAGCGGGCCTCTGAAGGATGCCTTGTTTCCCATGAAATCGAGTGCAAGTGCGGCAATCGTCATGATTGCGCCGGCCGCCATGAGGATCATCGAAAGACCCTTGGCGCCTGCCGTGTTCGTTTTCATAAAGTGATTCCCCCTATAAATAGCAATATAGGGGCGGCGACAAGCGCCGCCCCTGCCTGTTCAAAGTTTCCTGCCATGCAGAACTGTCCGTCTGCGGGGTCAGATCATGCAATTACTGTGCGTAGTAAGCTGCAACCTGCTGGGAAACAACCTGTGTGAAGGTAGCTGCATCCGGGATGTTGCCCAGAGCGTAGTCAAGATAGAGCTGGCCGAGGACGTTCTGGTCCAGGGAAGCCTTGTTCTTGAGCCAGTGCCAGGAAGAGGTCTTGCCTGCCGTTGTGAAGTCTGTGATGGTCTGAGCGAAAGGATCATTAGCAACATACTTGCAGCTCTTGAAGGGGCTGATGAAGCCTGCATCTTCTACAAGGAACTTCTGGCCTTCGTCGCCTGCGAGCCATGTAAGGAAGTCCTTAGCCTTCTGTGTGTTGTCGTTCTCGAATACTGCCCACCAGGAAGGAGAGTTGGTCAGGATGGTGTCGATGCCTTCCTCGAATGCGTAAGGGATCATACCAACCTTGAAGCTGCCTGCTGCCTCATACTGCTCTTTGTCGTCGCTGGTCATTGTAGCGCCGATCCAGGAACCCTGGGTTACGAACGCATACTTGCCGGATGCGAAGCCGAGGATCTGCTGATCATAAGTTCCGGAAGTAAGAAGAGCGGGATCGGAATACTGGTTGAACAGTGCGACCATCTCTGCATAGTGCTCGAAACGTGTAGGATCGATCTTACCGCCGTCAGCGAGCATATCGCTGTATGTGGTGTCGTCTCTGGAGAGACCTGCATCAAGGTAGTTTGCAAAGCTGTGGGAGCCGGTGGACCAGTACAGATCCTTCGCCTCGCAGCACCAGCCGATAACTGCCGTAAGTCCGAGCTCATCCTTCTTGGCATCAAGAGTCTCGAAAGCTGCCTTCATGCTCTCGGGGCCTGTGATGGAAGCGGGATCGATGCCGGCTTTCTCGAGGATATCAGCATTGTAAGCAAGGCCGATGGCTTCTGTTGTGTAAGGGAAGCCGATGATCTTGCCGTCTGCATCCTTATAGCCTGCATCTGTGTCAGCTGCCCAGGGCTCATTACTCAGGTCAGCAAGCTTGCCGGTCCAGTTGCCGAAGTCCGCGTCGGAACCGCAAACAAAGATGTCGGGCATGTTGTCAGCCTGGAAATAGCCCTTGAGGGTATCCTGGATGTTAACGCCGCCGCCCATGGACTCGATCGCCACGGTAACGCCGGTCTCGGCCTTGTAAGCCTCAGCTGCTGCCTTCAGAGCTGCATCAACTTCGATCTTGCCGTTGACAAGACGGATGTCGCCTTCGCTGGAAGCTGCGGGAGCTGCTGCTTCCTCAGTCTTCGCCGCATCACCGGCTGCTGCGTCGCTGCTGCCGGATGAGCTGCTGCCGCCGCATGCCATGAGGCCCATGGCCATTGCAGCAACAAGTGCCACTGCTAAGAGTTTCTTTTTCATGTTTTCCTCCTTGTAAAAATAACTTTTACCTCCGCGCCAGTACTTATTTAATACTTTAGCGCATAAGTTTACATTAGAATTGTATCATTTCTCTCCAATTTAACAAGTACTTTTTTTGTCCGTTGACCATAAATTACATCATTATTCCTAATTTTCAGCAAAATACACAAGTTTTCTTGTAATCTCCGTGCAAGAGGTCCCCCGCACATTTTCACTTAATCGATTTAGTCCAATAAACTGGCCCACAATAACAGCCCGGCTCCTTTTGGAGCCGGGCTGTGCCGTTCATTATTCCGCCGGGGTCTGCAGCTTCAGTTTATTTTTTTTACAGTATCCCGGATCTCCAGACGCGTCTCGAGCCGCACATCCTTCGAGACAGGCTTTACGCCCCGGATCAGGCCGATCAGGATCTCCGCGGCGACTTTTCCTTTCTGAGTGGCGTCCTGATGGACCGTAGTGAGTCTGGGCGTGCAGACTCTTGAATAGAGGTTGTCGTCAAATCCGATGATGGAAATATCTTCGGGGATCCGGAACCCCCTGTCCTTAAGCGCAGCCATTATGATCACGGCGTAAATATCCGAACAACAGAACAGCGCCGTATAATTGCGTGCTTTCCGGCACAACTTCTCAATATTCCGATCAACGCTCTCTTTGGTAGGCTTAAACAAAAAGAAATCTCTGTCGCTGTATTCGATACCGGCTTCCTTAAGGGCCCGCCGGTATCCCCAGAACCTCGCCCTGTCGACGCCGACCCTGTTGTCTGTTAAGAATCCGATCTTCCGGTGACCGTTTTCAATCAGATACTTCACTGCCCGGCAGGTTCCCTTCTCATCATCCAGGCCCACGTTGATAAAGTCGTCGCTCTTTTCACTGCTGTAAGTATCGATACAGACGATCGGCTTGTGATATTTTGCCGCGACACGGTTTCCGTCGTCGTCCATCATGGAAAACAGGATCAGGCCGTCCACGTTCCAGATCGAGATGTGCTGGATGATCTCCGCTATGTCGTCGGAGATGTAAAGCATCATATAATAGCCTGCTTCGCGCACCGCCCTCTCAATTCCCCCGATCATCTCCGCCACGAACGGATCGCTCAGGATGTTGTCGCTGTACCAGAGCCGGAAGTCGAGCGTTTTGAGCAC
>Ga0256405_10009864_pt1 | contig 12869 bp, 11 predicted proteins | sample RumenRJG_02DNA_FD_189096 | JGI IMG/M metagenome (GOLD analysis project Ga0256405, IMG submission 189096) | Bovine rumen microbial communities from Lethbridge, Alberta, Canada - RJG_02 | ecosystem: Host-associated > Mammals > Digestive system > Stomach > Rumen | place: Canada: Alberta...
ACTTCGTAGTCCATACCGCTCAGAGCGCCCTTCTGGACGCTCGGTTTTCTGCACCCTTTTTTCGTCGTTCACCAATTCACAGCTTTCCCTATCTTGGGTCTTGACTTTTAATAGTTAGTCTTTCTTTGGCTTTCGTTTGCGTTCTCTCTGCCTGCTCCGCGCTCTGCCGGTCGAGCCGGATATGCTCTTGGATTTGCGGTATTCTGTCCGCGACCTGTTGGCAGCATTTCAGCTCCCGGCGGATCGGGCGCAGGGCAAGAGAGATTTCCTTGATCTCGGCGCTCACATCCTCGCCGCGCCTCTGGCGGCGGTACAGCTCGCGCCGGGAAATAACAAGAGAGTCAATGTCCGCTTGCAGGGCGTCCGCAAGCATGGACAACTGACTCTCATTGTCGATACGGTATTTATGCAGCAGCGTAAACTGCCGCTTGTATTGATCGAGCTTTCTGACCTCGGCCCGCACGGTAAACGGCGGAGGCCGTCGCCGCGGCCGGGGCGGTGAAAGCAGATACAGATAGCGTAGATACAGACGGCGCAGGCCGGACAGCTTGCGCTTTTCCCCATAGGCGGGAGATCTGCGCTTGACCTTATAGTGGCCTTTCGGGATATATACCGGCGCTTCCTTTTTCGGCTCCGGCGTCTCCGGCTCGCTGCGGCTCCTGTTCAGCCGATCCCGTATGTCCGCTTCGGTGTAACCGTCGCCCAGACTGTCCAGCCGGAAAAAGCGATCCGATCCGGGCGGCTTGACCGCCGTGTGCTTCACGTTGGCCCCGCGCTTGATGGTATAGCCGCGCTTTTGCAGACCTTCATAAAAGGATTGCAGAGTAAAGGCGTCAAGCAGCGCAGCGCCAATGTCCTGCCGGATCAGCCCGCGCAGGGTGGGCTTGCCGTTTTTCTCGGCCTGCCATTCGGCATAGTGCTTTCCGCTGCCTTTCGGCTCGATAACGGAAAGATCGTTTTCCCGGCTTATTGCGTTTGAGATACCTCGGATATCCCCATAGTACGCCTTAAAGTCGTCCCGGTACATCTTCCCGTCAACACAGGAAACGGAGTTGAACACGATATGCGCGTGGATATGTCCGTGATCGGTATGCGTGGCGACAACGGCCTCAAAACGGCCTTGCAGCAGACGCTCGGCCATTTCTACGCTGAGCCGGTGGGCCTGCTCCGCTGTCACTTCGCCGGGAGAAAAGGAATGGATGATATGATAGCCCTGTATGGGGCGCTTTTCCTTGTCCCAGCGTCGCTTGGTTTCGAGCATATCCCGGAAAGCCGTGTCGAGCTGGCAGTTGATCGCCGTCTGAAGGAGCTGGCCATTTTCCAGCTTCTGCGTCTTGCTTTCGTTCAGCGCGTAGTTGATCCTGTTATCCATGCGGGCATGGACGACGATGATTCTGTCATAGGCCATGCTTCACAAGCTCCCAGGCGCGGCGGGCAAGCGCGGCGGCGTCAGCGATTTCGCTCTCGCGGACGCTTCTTCGGGCGTTTGCCCAATATGCGATCTGATTGATGTTGTTCCCGATGGCGGACAGCTCTCGCAGCAGCGCGGCGTACTGATCCGGCGGTCGTGCGCGGAGCTTTGTTCCGGCGACAAGAGAACGGATAAAGGGATCAATCCCCATACCGGCAAGCGTCGCCTGTTTTTTGAGGTGTTTATACTCGGCCTCATTCATCCACACGCTCACATGGCGCGGGCGTGATCTCATGGCATCATCCTTTCCGTTTTGTGTCTCACGGTGAGACACATTTCGCAGGTGGGGTTTTAGGGGGTATCCCTCTAACAAGGGGCGTTTGTGCTACCAAATGCCATACTTGCCAGGACAACGCCGCCGGAGGCGGCGCGTCCTGCTCAAAGCGGTATGGATTGATTCTATCTTCCTTTGGAAAAACTTGTCTCACGGTGAGACACATTTCCCTCGTCCTTTTCCTGCGGCTTGATCGGAGTGCGAGCTATTGACGGGCAAGCGGTTTCCAGCGCGTCGATGATCTCGGAGGCGGTGTCGCTGATACATTCCAGGGACGCTTTCAGCTCCGGCAGCTTTTTGTCCCGGCTCCATCCGGTAACATAGGCAAAGGAATAATCCGAGGTGTCGATCCCGAAGTGCTGACACACAACGTAGGCAATACTCTCGGCCTCGACCTCGCGTGTCGGGCCGTCCTTTTCCGGTCTGCCCTTGATTACGCCGTTTTCAACGGGCAGAGCGTGAAGCTTCGCGTGGGCGGTTTCATGGATCAGCGTCTTTAAGGTCTGTACCTGGCTCATGCCCTCGTTGACGTAGATACATTGTTCAAGGTGGTTATAACAGCCCTTTGACGCTTGCGGCTCCCGAAAATGGATCGGTACAGGGCAGAGCGTTTCGACAGCATGAAAGATACTGTCAAAGCCCTCAACGTCGCCGGTCAGCTCGTCCACGCCCAGCGTGGGCAGTTCCTTTCCCTCCGTTTGGCTCAAATCGAACACATAGGCAATTTTGAAACGCTGACGAATAACAGGAACACGCTCTTTTTCCGGCTGTCCGTCTGCGCCCATAATGGCATAACCTTTATCGTCGAGCTTGTTTCGTTCTATGAGCTCTTTTTGCGGGCAAGGTGCGAGGATTTGTATGCCCTTTTCTCCTTTCTTGACCGTGCGCCCCAGCTTTCTCCATGTGGTGTAACCGGCCACAGCGCTTGCTTCGGGGCATTGGAAGAAGATCAGCATACAGTTTCCAAAGCTGTAATGGTGGAACTTGGACATGGTTTCAAGATACCGGGCGTAGTCCTCGCTCTCAAAGATGGCCTTGACGCCGTTTTCCAGCTTCTCCGTCAGCGCCTTGACGCGCTCCTGGCGCTCGGCCAGCGCGTCAGCGTTCCGGGCTGCTGTGGTCTTTCTCATTGGGCGGATTCTCCGGCTGCTTCGGGTGAGAGGACACCTTGAGCGTATAGAGCTTGTCGCCCTCCGCACCGATCAGGATTTCAGAGTTTCTATACTCGCTCTTGAAGCGTTCCATCAGTTCGGGCGGAAGAGAACAGAAGTTATCCTCTCCCAGCCCGCAGATGAAGAATGTGCCAAACACGCCGCCGTAACCTCCGGGGACGCTGCGGTTAAAGGGCAGACCGTTGATAAGTCCTTCCTCGTTGCAGACGATGGCAACTTCCTCGTCGTATGGATAGATCGCCTCAATCAGACCTCCGACGATTTCCTGCAAAGCGCGAAGATGCTCGTCGTCGGTCAGCGTGTCGGGGATTTCTTTCTCATAGGGCAGATAGCCCGGCTCTACGACCAGTACGTTCATCCGATCACTTCACCGGGCCTTTCTTCTCCTTGCCGAAGATCTCCGCTTTCTGCTTGGCGTGTTCCTGCCGCTGGCGGCGTTCCTCCAGCGCGTCATAGATGCTGTTTTCAATGGCGAGCGGCGTCATGGAAACGTCCGGGAAATACTTGCGGAGCCGGTCGCCGCGAAGGACGATCTTGGTTTCATAGCTGTTTTCCCGATCCTGCGCGCCGCTTTCAACCTTGCTCGGCGCTGCGGGAGCAGCCTGCGCCTGCGTAACAGGCGCTACGTTCTGAACAGGAGCAGAAGGAGATGCGGGCGTTGCAGACTGCGCGGGCGTAGTGGAAGCTGCCGGGAACGGCACAACATTTCCAGAAGGCTGCGTGGCCGCGGATGCAACATCCGGGGACTTCGGAACGCTCGCCGGAGCCATTGCGGGAGTAGTGGGAGTTGCCGGGACGGCGGGAGCAACGGTTTTCGGCTTCTCAACCTGCTTGGGCGGGTACTTTCCGTCAAGGACTGCCTTGATTTTCTCGGTGGTCAGCGTTTCTTTTTCGGCAACCTTTTTCAGCATCTGCGTGTTCTCATTGTTGACCTTGTAGTTGATTCCGATCAGATCGGCAACAGTGTCCTGTACTTTAGGAGTGAGAAACGCGATGTTGTAGGCAACGGACAGCGGGATGGTGTTGTCGTCAACAAGGTCGCAAATCTGCTTGGTGGCCTCGGAGAGCTTCATAAGGCGATTGAGCTTTGCGGTACTCATGCCCATTTCCGCGGCGATGGCTTCATCGGTGTACTGCTTCTTCGGGCCGTTGTCAAACTTGCTTTTCCGTCCGACCTTGCGCTTCATACTCTCGGATTTCATTTTCACGGCGCGGGAGAGGTCATAGGTGGAAATATGCTCGCGGTGCAGGTTTCCATCCGCGACAAGAATACGGGCGTCGTCATCGTCGAGCTGCTGGATGATCGTGGGGACGGGATAGTTCAGCTCGGAGGCGATCAGATGGCGGCGCTGGCCGGAAATGATCTCCAGCTCGCCATCCTTGCCAAAGCGGGCAAGCACCGGGTCTTTGACGCCGAAACGCTTGATGGACTGAAACAGCTCCTTGAAGTCGTCGCTGCTGCGGTCAACGGAAAAAGTGTTGATCTCTGCCTTTTTCAGATAGGCGGGGTGCAGCGTAACGGCAAACGCTTCTCCCTCGCCAGGGATCGGCAGGGCTTTTTTATCCTTCTCCGTGGGCGGAGCGAGCTTTTCACCGAGGAGCTTGGTGATCAGCGTCCCCGTCGGGCCGACGGCGGCGGTGCCGACCGGCTCCTCCGCCTTTTCCGTTTTCTTTGCGGGTGCTTTTGCGGGCGCAGGCGCGGCTTTCTTTTCCTCCGGCTTTGCCGGGGATGCGGGAGCCGCTTTCGGTGTCTCCGGCTTCGGCGGCTCGGCGGCTTTCTTCTCGGCGGGCTTTTCCTCCGGCTTCTTATCAGCCGGAGCATCCGCTTTCTTTTCCTCCGGCTTTGCCGGGGGCGCGGGAACCGCTTTCGGTGCCTCCGGCTTCGGCGGCTCGGCGGCTTTCTTCTCGGCGGGCTTTTCCTCCGGCTTCTTATCAGCCGGAGCGTCCGCTTTCTTCTCCACCGGTTTCGCCTCGGGCGCAGGAGCCGCTTTCGGGGCTTCCGGCTTCGGCGGCTCGGCGGCTTTCTTCTCGGCGGGCTTTTCCTCCGGCTTCTTATCAGCCGGAGCATCCGGTTTCTTATCTTCCGGCTTGGCCGCGGGCGCGGGAGCCGCTTTGCTCTCCGCTGCCTTTTCCGCTTTGGGCGGCTCTTTGGCAGAGGCGGGCGTCTTGGCGGCCGGGTCGATCAGCTTTCCGGGGATCGGCGGAGGATTTTCTGCGTTCCGCTTCTCGCAGTATGCCATAGCCTCTTTTTCGGTCATGTCATAGACCAGGGCGGGCAGCTCTTTGAGCTTGGCGAGCTCCGCAGCCTTGCGGCGGCGAAAACCGGACACAAGCTGGTATTCTCCGTCCTCCCGCTGACGCAGAATCACGGGCTCTTTCACGCCGTCAAGCAGCATGGAAGTGACAAGGCCGCCGTAGGACTTGTCCGGGAGCTTGACGATGGGGATGCCGGGGAGATCGTGGATCTTCTCGATGGGGATTTGCTGGGGAATGGGTTTTTCGTTGGGCATTTACGTCCTCCTTCATAGTGTGAGATATGCAAAAATGTGTCTCACGGTGAGACACATTTCAGCCAAAGTCATGCCGCACGGCAGCGGCGTAATACGGGCCGATGGTCAGCGGCGCGTAATAAAGCGCCGTCAACAGATAGCCCCGTATGTTTTTGATCTTCGTGGTGGTTTCCCGGAGGGAGTCCATCACATAGGTAACGTGTTCAAAGTCTAATCGTCGGTATCGCTCCTTGACTTTCGATGCCGGTATCTGTTCATTCCCAATCTTGATACTTTCAGAAGTGCTGCACAGAATGTCACAAATGAGCTGCAAGATACTGTCCGGGTCATCATAGGGATAGCTCTCGGCCAGGCGGGGGTAGTCGATCTGCTCCCGCACGTCCGCTTCGATCACCGCTCTCTCTACTTTAGGGCAGTACGATAGATGGATAGATGGATCAGTATAGCTATTTTCAGTTTGATTCCCATCAGTATAATTACAGTTCTCTTTGGGAACTTCTTGACTTCCCGATCTGGAACTTCTTAAAGTTTCGGGGTGGAACTTCTGGACTTCTTCTTTCGGAACTTCTGGAAGTTCTGTTTTGGAAAGTCTGGGCGGAGCATGGCTGTCCCTCGGCTCCGGCGGCGCTGTGTCAACGAACTGCTTAACGTAGATCATGGTCGGCTTGCCTTGCCCCTGCCTCTTGCGCTCTATGAGGCCGATGCCGGTTTTCCTGTCCAGCTCCTTGAGCAGACGGACGGCTTTGGCTCTGCCGCATTGGAAATCCTCTTGGATCTCGTCCAGCGTGTAGTAGATATAGACCCGGTTGAGATCGTCATACCAGCCGTTTTTAGCGGACAGCCCCATACGGTCAAGCAACAGCCCATAAAGCAGCTTTGCGTCCGTGGAGATCTCCCGGTAAGCTGCCCCGGTCAAGAGCTGGCGCGGGATGCGGCAAAACGAAAAGCTCTCCGATTGGGAGCCGTAGAAAAAGTCATGCTCCATGTCTTTACTCCTTTACTCGCTCACAGAAAACCAGGTAGCGATATTTCCCGCCGCTGGCATAGGGGTGGCAGGTCAGCAGGGTTATCATGTCTCTGTCCTTCTGAATAAGGATCGCGTTCACATCATTCGGATTGATGATCTTGATCTCTGTCACAACGTAGGTCAGCGTTCCCCAAATGTTCGTGATCGTCACCTCGTCGCCCACTTCCAGCAGCTCTATTTCCTTGAAGTAAGGGTAGCCGCTGTACCCGCGGTGTCCGGCGATCACGGCATTGCTGTTGACGCCGCCGAGGGGGATGCTGGTCTGTGACAGCACCGCAGCACCCGCCGCCATGTTCGCCTCCGACGCGCCGAGGAACAAGGGCATTTCCAAGTCCATTTTCGGGATCGTGATGATGCCGAATTTTTCGTCGGGCAGGCCGTAGTCCGTTAGCGTGAATTGGGATTGCTCGTAGGCACTCTTGCTGTCGAGCTTGTTCTGCTTGAAAAGATAGAGCTGACGGTTATAGAACTGCATATCCTCGTAGAGCTGGGCGTATGGGATAGGCTCATGCTGTTCCTCGTTTTCTTCGGCTTTCTTTGCTTCCTCCCGTATTTCGGAAATCGTTTCGCGGTATTCCTCTACAGCCTGCTTGACCTCGATGCTCTTTTCCGCGCCGTCGATCAGCGGCTTTAACGCAAAGGCTGCGCTTGCAAAGGCGAGGCATACCAGGAGAACAAGCAGAATAAGCCGGAGTTTAAGATGTTTCATGTCTGCCCCTCGCTTTCTCCCGTCGGATGGATCGCAACTTGCGGCGTGGCCTTTTCACGGCCTTGTATATCCCGTAGCCCGTGCCGATCCCGGCTACGGTCAAGCCGCCGTAGATCAAGCCGTGACGGTATTCGTCGCCCCAGGTGGATTCCTCCACAGGGGTAAACTCTGCGTCCTCGATCACGCTGACCGCTTCCTCATACTCGGTGCGCTCTCCGCGCAGCAGCAGACGGTGGCTGTTCACGCCGTAGGGCGTACAGGTGACGAGCGTACAGAGATCGCGCCCGGCGTCGATCGTCAGCTTGCCCGTGTCCTCCGGGAGAACCGTGTAAATGTCCGTGACACGGTAAGCCAGCGTTTCGCCCATCACACGGAGAAAAAACAGGTCGCCAGCTTTCAGTAGATTCAAGTCAGAGAACATCTTTTGTCCGGCAAGGCCGCTATGCCCGGTCAGCACACAATGGGTTGCTGTGCCGCCCACGGGGAGAGAAGAGCCAAGCAAATGTCCAACGCCTCGGTCAAGGGTGCTTTCCTCGGTGCCGTGATAGATCGGCAGATTGACGCCGATTGCGGGGATCTCCACATAGCCCATCAAGCCGTCCTCCCGCACGTTCAAAAGCGTGTCGTAGCTCTCTGCGGCTTTTATGAGGGCGTCCTTCGTGTAGGGCTTTTCCGGGATAGTCACAAGCGTCTTGTTGTATTCTTCCGCTTCGGCGCGAGCTTCGTCCAGTGCCGTTGTGTCCATCTGCTCGATAGCCTCCGTGTACTGCGTCTCAATGAGGCTGCGGTTTTTCTCGGACAGGTAGTTGGCGATCAGCGGGTAAAGGATCACGCCGAGGGAAACGACGAACAGGACGGCCAGAGATAAGATTTTCATTGTCTTATTCATTCTTCCCCTTTACAGGGCAAGAGGGCGGTGTTCCCGCCCTCTTGCGTGTTGGTTAGGTATTCTGTGCTTTCTTCTTGTTCTTGCGGGTAAGGGCAACGATGCCTGCCACGCAGAGTGTCAGCATGGAAAGCCCCGCCACGGGGAACATCCAGTTGCCGTAAGAGCCGGTCTGCGGGAGATCAAAGCCGCGGGTATTGATGACCGTGAACGGTACATAGGCGTTGGCAGAGCTGCCGTCCGGCTCCATGTTGACCTTGTTGCTGTCCACGGTGGCCGAGGCCGTCAGCAGCTTATGCTCCAAGTGACGCTGGGGCATGTTGTGATACAGGCCGGGACCGACGTCGGCGTAGCGGGGATCGTTCTGAATGAGGCCGAGAACGTCCGTACCGTAGATGCCGCACAGGGTTTCACTCTCAGTCTGCGAGATCACGACCTTGATGCTGTTTTTCAGCAGCGTATAGCCGTTGGCGGTCTGCACCTCTGTCCAGGTGTAGGTATCGTCCTCCAAGCCCTTGAGGATCAGCTTGCCGTCCTTCGTCGGGATGAAGTGGGTAGCGTCCTTTTCCTCGGCTACATGGTCGGTCACATACCAAACGCCCTCGGCTTCGTTGAGCTTGCCGACGAGGAAATAATTGTCCGTGTCGTTGTGAACGATGAACTCCACTTTGGAGAAGTCGCCGCGCCCATCGGAAAACTGCTTTGTCATGTCAATGCCATAGAGATAGACGTGGCAATCGTCCACAAGGGTATCATAGTAGGAGCTGTTCGTGCGCTTCCAGGTAAGGACAACATCGTTGGGATTGCCCGCGTCGCCGTAAGTCACAGAGGCGTCGCTGTTCATCGTTGCCTTGTAGGTGATGCGGAGGGTGCAATCACTGTACCCGCTGTTGACCATGCTGGCCTCGGTGTAGACGCTGCGGCTGCTGTTGATCTCCGCAAGGCCGGAGGCCGTCATGGTGATCGTCATAACGCTCGCGCCGTCCGAGGCGGTGTTGTAGCTCACGAGGAAGCGGTCACTCTGTTCATTCCAGGAGGTCACAAGATCGGTGCAGCCGTCGTCTCGGAAGAACTCCAACAGAACGTCGCCCTTGTTGTAGGTGATGCCTTTGGACAGGGTATCAATAAAGGTGTAGTCCGTCAGATAGGACGCAGCGGAGGTAATGCTGGGAAGCGTGGAAATGATCTGGTAGTTGATCACGTCTCCCGCCGAGGCCGTCCCGGTGTGGGCGTAGCCGTCGTGAATGTCACTTGTGCTGCCGTTGTTATGCCCGGTGTCGTCCTTGTACTCGCGCAGCGTCTTTTCCAAGCTGGGGATGCCGGTAAGGTTTTTCGGGTACAGCGTCACGTCATAGATCCAGCGGGTGCCGCCGTCGTTGGCGTTGGAACCGTCAACGGAGGTCATGGGCAGCGATACGAGGAAAGGGGCGGTGGTGTCCGTGACCATTTCCGGGACGCGGGTTTCGATCAGCAGATACAGGCCCAGGGGCAGATCAGAGGCTCCCGTATGGCCGTAGGCGTCCGTCTCCGTCATGGCTAAGCCGTGGTTGTCGCGGGCGTAGCGTTCCAGCGCGTTCTTGACCGTGGTGGCGTTTGCGTCCAGCGCATTTTTAAGGCCGTCGATCAGCACGTCGGAGCGGTAGTAATACACGGTCATGCCGTCTACCACTTCATCGGCGGGCGCGTAGCGATCTTCTGTGCTGACGCCGATTGCGGAGAGAAAGGCGTTGTTCTGCTCGGTGGGGGCGATGCCGTACAGCACTTCAATATGCTCCGCGCCGTTCTCGCTCTCGGTAAAGGTGCGAATATCTGCGACCTTCACATAAGTAAACTCCACGCCTTTGATGGCATACCCGTAGGCGCTGCCGTTGGCGTTCAGCGCAGAGACGCGGGCAGGATCGCCCAGCACGGCCTCCACGCCGCTTTCATCCTTGACGCCGGTACTGACATAGGAGCTGTCCCAAACGCCGTCTTTCTCGGCGTTGGTAAGGTCGTATTTGTAAATGTCCAGCGAGCCGGTCCGGGAGGTGTCAATCGTGGCCTCGTCCACCGGGGCGGCGAAGGCCGTAATGGAAAAGCTGCTCACTACCAAGATAGCAAGCAGCAGCGCAAAGAGTTTCTTCAAGTTTCGCTTTCATCCTTTCGTTTCGTAATGATGTAGGGCATGGTCATAAAGCCCATGAACAGAGGCAGCCAAGCAAAGCCAGCGCCGCCGGTTTCGGGGATGCGGAAAAGCGGATCGTCGGTGGCAGTCACATAGAGCGTATAGCAGTAGGTCACGCCGTCTGCGGTTTCGCTGTCAGCGGCTTCGCCGCTTATCTCCACGGGCAGCGTGCCGACGAAGAGCGGACTGCCCAACAGAGAGTGGCCGACAGGCGCTTGCGTCTCCGTAAGACGGTAAAGAATGGAGCTGTCTGCCCGAAGGCCGCTGAAGGTCACGCTGCCGCCGTCGCCGGTGGAGAGATGACCGTCAGAGAGGCCGGAGCTGGTGCAGCCTCCCGCTTGGATGTTGTCGCCGTCACGGGAGAAAACCGCCGTCCAGCTCGAGCCGTTGTCCGTGGAGTATTCCAGGAGGAAGGTCGCCCCGGCAAGGGGCTTTCCGTTCTGATCCTGTTTCTTCACTTCCAGCGTTCCCGGCCTGCGGAGGTTGTCTCGCTCCTGTGTGATCGTTACGCCGTGCTCGGTGATTGAGAACGGGTACACCGTATCGTCCAGCTTGTAGCCTTTCGGCGGGCAGAACTCTTGATACTGATAGCTGCCGTAGAGCAGGCTTTCAAAGGTCAGCTCGCCGTTGGCGTCAGTATAGCCCTCGTCGATCAGATGCCCGCCGCTGTCAAAGAGCCGGAAGCCTGCGCCGGAAAGCGGGGTGTCCTCGTAGGCGTCGCGCTTGACAATTTTGAGGTTGCCCCGGATCGGGGTATTCTTAGCTGTGACAGAATAGGTCTTACCGTGCTCGGCCACTTCCACGGGGATCGGGGTTGTGTCCAGTACGAAGCCTTCCCGTGTGGCGGTTTCCTGCAGCGTGTAGCTGCCAAGCAGGAGCCTGCTGAAGGTCAGCGTTCCGTCCTCCGGGGTGTCGCCCTCGGCCACAAGGTTTCCGCCGCTGTCCTTGAGCTGGAAGTGTACACCGGACATGGGCTCGCCGGTTTCCTCGTTCACCTTGAGGACAGACACGTTTCCGCGGGCAAACTCGTTTTCTGCCGTCATGCTTACTGTCTGCCCGCCCTCGGTGATCGTCACGGGATAGAGCGCAGGATCAAGCACAAGATGGCGCAGCGTCTCTGTCTCTGCATAGTAGTATTCTCCCAGCGGGAGATCGTAAAAGACGAGCTTTCCGTGGCTGTCCGTCTTGCCGCCTTCGACCACGTTCCCGTCGCTGTCGTAGAGGACAAAACACACGCCTGGAACAGCGTTTCCGTCCTCGTCCACCTTGTACAATTCTATGTTGCCGGTGCGGATCGGGGCTTTCGGCGTCCTCACGGTCATTCCTGCGTCAACGAGCGTGCTCTGCATATCTATGGTACAGGTGACTACGCGCTGCTGGCCGTAGGTGGTCGGCGCATAGAAAAACAGCACCGCCTCGGTGCTGTCATAGATGCCGGAGGCATAGAGAGGATAAGACTTTTCCTCGTATTCCTCTGGGATGGAGATATGCAGCGTGTCGCCGCTGCTGCCGGTATAGCCCGTGATGCTTGTCCCTGCGGGAAATGCGGAGCTGTCCAGCGTGTAGCCTCCGGTCAGCCCGGTGAAGGTCACTTTCGCGTCGCCCTCAAAGCTGTAATTCTGCTCGTTGGCTTCCAGCGTCAGATCCGCGCTGGAGAAGCGGATGGAATGATTCGTGTCCGGGTGTCTGCCGTATTCCAGAAGCTCCAGGCACCACGCAAACAGCGCCTCATACCCAGGCTTTGCGCGTGCGTTGCTGGTATCCTGCAGGTAATAAGGCATTTCCTGTATTCCGTTTTCCGCAAGGAAAAAGCGGATCGCGTTTGCCGTAGCGTACTGCGCCTCGTTGTCTGTAAAACCGCCTGTGGAGGCCGGATAGCCGTGCGCGAGGATTGCTTTCAGTCCGTTCAGAATGGTCGGGGTGTAATACTGCGAGCCGTCCGTCGCGTCATAGCCGTCTCCATACGGGCTTTCCATGCTCATTTGCAGACAGTAGGCAGGCTGGCCGGTTTCCACGACAGAGTGGGGCGGCGTACCGAGATCGCCCCATACGCCGTCATACTTTTCAAAGTACATAAACGGCTGGTAGGCGGTGAAGATATGCACGTCGTCGGCAAAGGCGCATACAGGTAAAGCCGCGCACATGAGAAGCATGGTACAAAGCGTCACGGCCAGCCGCTTTGTCCATTTCGTTTTTACAATAGGCATGATTCCTCCTTGTTTTGGTTTTGCAGGATTAAAAAGATGCTGGGGCGGCCTCACCTCCATTCCCCGGCGGATTGCCCTTGTTGATGGCGGTCACGCGGCCTGGGGTGTAGGGACACTCGTCGTACTTGCAGTACCGATCCTTACGGTACGGTCTGTGGCAGCGGCAGCTCCGGCACTCCGGGAATGGGCCGTCCGCGCCGCTGTCGTAGTTATCTCCGGGCTTGTCCCTCATGAGGCTCTCAAACGCCTGGTGATCACCATTGGTGAAATACATCGGATTCCTCCTTTCGTGTTTGAATTAGGGCTTGCGGTTGGACTGCGATCTAATCGAGTAGGAGGGGCTGAATAAGCCCCGACCTCTCACACCACCGTGCATACCGTTCAGTACACGGCGGTTCAATCGCATAAGTGCAGAGACTCGTACCGGTCAAGGATGCTGTAGTATCCGG
>Ga0256405_10009865_pt1 | contig 12869 bp, 6 predicted proteins | sample RumenRJG_02DNA_FD_189096 | JGI IMG/M metagenome (GOLD analysis project Ga0256405, IMG submission 189096) | Bovine rumen microbial communities from Lethbridge, Alberta, Canada - RJG_02 | ecosystem: Host-associated > Mammals > Digestive system > Stomach > Rumen | place: Canada: Alberta | collected...
CACTGCCGAACCACCGGCAGTATCTTCACGGGCGGCTATTTCCGCCAGTTCCCATCGAGTCAAGATAGATTCATGATTGGCGGTTTTGTTAAAGGGCCAGTTCGTAAGGATGTGTTTGGCAAGCTGACCATATTCTTTATCTGTTAAATCGGCAAAATCTTTAGCAGCATAGGTTACATCATTAACTGCACCATTTGCCCCCAACTTCACATGATCTTTGTAATAAGTCTTCACCACGTCAATAGCAGCTTGTCCTGTAGGCAAAGACTCACCTTTGATTATCTCATAATCCTTGAAACATCTTTCCTGAATTTCAGCACGTTCTTCCGGCGTCAAATCCTCAAAGGATTTCCAAACCGTATTCTTTAAGTATTTTTCATAGTAAATACCAGCAATCCGCTTGAGTTCTGGATCATTCTTTACCGAATCCTGCAGCGTTTTGTTTAGGATTGGATTCGCAAACAAGCGGTAGGTATTCGCAGAATCCACATTGCCACTGATATGGATATTGCCACCACTGCCATCTGTCCCCGTCGTGTCAATTACCAATTTGCCCTTGTTGAGCCCTAGTGCTACGTCACCATAAAGCGACACTTTGCCGCCATTAGTCAAGATTCTGCGGTCCCCATCCACAGGGTAATTTCCGTCAGCATCTTTTTCATCATTCGCATGACCAAAATAGGTCCCCACATGACCTGAATCAATCGTCTCACCGCAGCCAGCCGTGAAATTACCGCCATTGGTTGTAATATCGCTGTTCACCACCACCATGCCTTTGGCATCACCGTCTGTGTCAGCATGCAAATTAACATTCAGCATCCCTGCTGTTGCCGTAATCGGTGCATTGATTATGACGTTGCGCTGGGCCTGCAAAGTCAACGTTGCTTCTCCGGTTTCCGAGCCATAGGCTGTACCGACCCCATTCATCTTCGAAACAGATTTCTCAATGGGCGAATTTACGGTGATATTGGAAACTCCCAAAGAATATAGTTTTTTATCCGGTTCAAGAGGATTCGTATCCAATGCTTGGATTCTAACACTGGTTCCATTGCTTAACCGCCAGCTAATGTAATCTGCATTCAGATAGCTGTGTTTCTCCTCCGTCGTCACACTCTGGCTTTCATAATATTGGTCCGTAGAAACTGACTCGAAACTTGTTGGCGTAACATCCGTGTAGCCCTCAGGCTGTTCATTGCTAATGATAATGTCCACCGGATCGATGAACCACTCGCCAGCCTTTCCCGTGATGCCCGCCGCATCAATAACCGCATTCGTATCAACGTGCAAAATATCTCCAGACGTCTCAATCAAACCGCCATCAGTCTGGCCAATGGCTTTCAATACCGCCGTATCAGCGATATTAGTGCCTTCACCAAGCACGCGGATCGTACCACCAGCAGTCCCATCATTCAACCCCGACACGTCAAGCGTTCCGGAAACATTCACCTGTCCATGGCTGCCGCCATCCAAGATGATTTCTCCTTGGTCATTGACACTAAGATTCTTTGCCTCGATAATCCCAGAGTGATTGACCACTTCACTGAGCATATCGCCAGCGCTCTTAGCCGTCATTATCACCTGTCCGCCAGCAGCATTAATCGTTCCGCTATTGAGGACATGGGCCTGTGCCTGTTCCCCGCTGGCCGTGAAGTTTAATTTTCCCGCAGTATCAATGGCCAAATCCAGATTTTTCACCGCACTTAACGCCACCTGCCCGCCAGCGTTTTCAATATGTCCCGTATTTTGCACCACCGATGCCTGCAAAGCTACCAAACCGCCTTGGGCCTTGATATCCGCAGCATTTATGATGTGTCCTGTTGAAGTTTCATCCAGCTTCAATGCGATTGTCTCCACACCCTCGCCAAAGCTCGTCATGAAACGATCATCTACGTTAGCCGTTGATGCGACCAAACTCCCCGTGTCAATTTGTGCCCCTTTACCAAACAGTATTCCATTTGGATTGAGTAAAAAGACACTGCCCGCTGCTTTTAAGTTACCATAAATTTCCGAAGCCTTGTTGCCTACCACGCGATTTACCGCAATATCGTGAACCTGCTGCCGGAATTCCACCGTTTCCCCTTGAGCAATGTCAAATCTCTGCCAATCCAAGGCCACATGCCGCGTCTGCTGATCTACGACTAATGCATGTTCATCTCTACTGATTTCAGCCTTACCGGACCGAACTTTACCGCCCTCTGGAGCCCCTTCTACTGTAGCAAATGAAAACGTAGAAATCGTGAGCCCCAAGGCTAATGCCAAATGCCATCTCTTCCTCCGTGAATATTTCATAAGGCACTCCCTCCTTTACCTTAAGTCGATAAAGTACTTTACATTTATTATATCGGTCAAAGCCGTCAAAAACTTAAATGTATTTTCTGAAATTGAAAGATTTAAGTTTCTTTTAACTTCTTTATAAGGAATTTTTAAAAATAAATTCCGCCGCGAAGCCAGAAATGACCACTAGCATTATTTCGATCATTGCGCGGACGTTCTGCCCCCAGTGGCCAAGCATAATCGGCGCGCAAAAAACCTTCATCGGAGCGCGTCAGCAGGATACCAACCCCTGCTCCCTGGAGATAACGATGATTTTCTCCCGCCGCCTGCTTATGACACTCCAGCTTTACGCCGCCATGGTCCAAGAACCCCGCCAGCTGAATTTGATTTTTATCTTGCTGCCACAACGGATACCGCAGCTCTGCCCGCAACAAATAGCCAATATCCCCTGATGCTTCACTGGCTGGATAAGCCCGTACCCCAGCGGCACCTCCCAAAGAAAAATGTTCCGAAGAGTCGAGATTATGACTAGCCAATTGGCCTCTAGCGGATAGCAACAAATTCAACCGGTAGGGCAAATGCTGATAGTGCTGCCAGTTCACCCGCATTTTATGAAACGTCCCTGCTGTATGTGCCCATCTATCCTGTTGCCAGCCTTCTTCATCCCGAAATCCCAGGGTTCCCCATTTATAATCCACTCGCCAACTGGAAACACCTCTTCGAACCGATTGCTCACCATAAAGCGAAGCCACCATACCATGACTATATTTACGAACGCTGGAATCCACCAGCCGGAGTTCATCGGTAAGCGCAGTGTGTTCATAGCGAAGTGCCGCATAAAGGTTTCGATACTGGCTCCGTGTAACCGCATAATCCAAACCAGCAGAAACCGTCCGCGATGTTCCATACGCTGACAAAGGGCGGTAAATATCCCCTAAATGATACGACAACATGTTATAGCCTAGCGATGCCTTCCAGCCAGCACTCAGGACGGGCAATGTGTAATTGACATTATAGCTGTATAATTCTTCCCCAGTCATATTCGCGGCAACAGCCAGCTGCCCGCCTTCATGTTCCGGATTCAAAAAGTCATACGAAATGCCAAAGGTATTGTAATTGGTATACCGATTGCCATAGTTATCTCCTGTTATTGCGCCGCATTTCCCTTTATGCGGCGCCAAAGCAATCTGCACATCGACCGTACCAGATGTTTCTCCTGGCGATAACTTAGCACGCGCATCTGCTCCGGCTAAATCGGATAACAACCAAACGGCGCGTTCCAATTTTTTCCGCGTCAAATACTCCCCCGGTTTCATAAAACCAATTTCCCGCTTCACGATGTAATCATGGATTTTGGTTTTATTCTCCACGTTGACCTTTCCTAGGCGGCCTACCAGAATAGTGTACTCTACGATGCCACCGTTAATTTTTTGTGCTGGCAAGTAGGCCCGCGCCATCAAGTACCCGTGCTGACGAAAATACGCCGTGATTTTCTCTGCGCCCTGCAGCAGTTCTTTAAACGTTACCATGCGTCCCTGATAATCTTTGAGTAGGTCCTGCAAGACTTTTTCCTGGTAAATATCCTGTCCCGTAATGCGAAATCCATTCACCTTTACTTTTACTTCGGCTGCCATAGCCAGCTCAGGCTTTTCTTCTTCAGGGACCGCAATCGCTGCATTGCCACTGCCAAAGTCGGGGAGTTCCACGCTGCTATTTCGTTCATCACTCGTCAACGTACCAGCATCCAGCGGCGGTACGACCCCTGATGCACACGCGCCGCTTTCGCTCCAGGCAGTAAAAGCAAGCAGCACGCCTAAAGCTACGCTGCCTTTTATTTTCACATTTCTCGTCATCACACATCCCACTCTTTCTGCCAAAAACAAAAAGGGAATGCTTCAGCCGTTGGCCAAAACATTCCCCAAGGAGTATTCATACTGTCAGCAACCTCATCCCATTAATCGCATGCCATTTCCTGTGCTACGTAGTAACGGCCATCGGCCCCTTTGGCACAATAAACACCCATTTTCGTGTAATGGCGATTGAGTAAGTTGGCACGATGCGTCGGCGAATTCATCCAAGCACGAACAATCGCTTCTGCATCATCCGTTTTGCTGACTGCCAGGTTCTCACCGAACCAGGAATAAGATGCTTTATTCTCTAAAACCGATTTAACATCGCGGCCATCTGGACGCTGATGAGCAAAACGAGTCTTCGATTCTTCTGCACGAATCGAAGAAGCAGACGTAAGCTCACGGTCCAATACCATCGGAGCAACACCTGCATTAACGCGAACTACGTTCACATGGTGCAGGATTTCATGATCAAGATTCGCTGCCGATGCTGGCGAAACAACGAGAACGATAAGCGCGAGTACCAGCAGGGAAACCATCCGCCGCCAGCTTTTCATTTTTTTCGCCTCTTTCGTTTGTCGCTTCATTTTCCTCTTATGAGTACCAAGTCTCCACGCTTCGCACCCTCCTGCCATCGGCAAGGAAGATTCCAAATTCACGACAAAACCAGCGAATCCCTAACCCGAGATTGGATTAAGGTGTTCCCTTGCTGGCACAGCCATCGCATGACTGTAGCGCTTTTGTTCCGCTATTCAATTTTAGAGTATTCTTGTCACTTATATTATAAACGATAATAAGCAAACAAGCAATAATATTCTTGACAACTAACGGTATTTTCTTAACCGTTTGGCCAACCGTTGTCAAAACATCTTTCCTATTGTATTCTCTGCCAAGAGAAAAAATCCTGCCAGCTTGACGAGAAAACGCCAAGCTGACAGGATAAGGATTACTTCACCAGTTTAAAATATTTTTTCTTGCCTTTTTTAACAATGGCAGCACCATCCGTGAAGTCTGCCTCCGTCAGAATATAGTCAACATCACTGACTTTAACATCGTTCAATGCAATTCCGTTTTGCTGGATAAGGCGTCGGCCCTCACTCTTCGATGCGACAATCTTGCCTGCTGCCAATACATCTAAAAGTTTGCTGCCAACTTCGGCCTTAACTTCCGGAATATCAGCACCTGCCCCCGAGCCACCGAACATGGCTTCCGCAGATTTCTGAGCTTTTTCTGCTTCTTCCTCACCATGAACGATTTTCGTGACTTCATAAGCCAGGACTTTCTTAGCTTCATTGATTGCCGAATCCTGAAGAGCACCCAGACGGCGAACCTCATCCATTGGCAGGAACGTCAAAAGTGCCAGGCACTTTTCTACGTCCGCATCATCAACATTGCGCCAATACTGATAGAACTCATACGGACTGGTCTTTTCTGCATCGAGCCAGAGAGCACCGCCAGCCGTCTTGCCCATCTTCTTGCCGTCACTTTTGGTGAGCAGCTTATTCGTCAGTCCATAGACAGCCGTATTATTTTTGCGGCGGTTGAGTTCGACACCTGCGATGATATTCGACCACTGATCGTCACCACCCATTTCGAGCTTGCAGCCATAACGACGGTTAAGCTCGAGGAAGTCATAGCCCTGCATGACCATGTAGTTGAATTCCAGGAACGTCAGACCTTTTTCCCAACGCTGCTTGTAGCATTCTGCGGCGAGCATACGGTTAACCGTGAAGCAGGCACCGACATCGCGAAGCAAGTCGATGTAGTTGAGCTTGCGAAGCCAATCGCCGTTGTTGACCATAATGGCTTTGCCATCCGTGAAATCAATGAAGCGGGCAATCTGTTTTTTAAAACATTCGCAGTTATGCTCGATGTCTTCATCCGTCAGCATTTTACGCATATCCGTACGACCGGTCGGATCACCAACTGTGCCGGTGCCGCCACCGACCAGACAGATGGGACGATGACCAGCACGCTGCATGTGAGCCATCGCCATAAGAGCGATAAAATGTCCCGCATGCAAACTGTCTGCTGTCGGGTCAAAACCAATATAGAATGTGACCTTTTCTTTATCCAATAAGTCACGCAGCTCTGCTTCATTTGTGCACTGCGCAATAAATCCACGTTCTTTTAAAGTATCAAATACATTTGCCAACAAACTCTCTCCTTTGAGGTCACCTTTAAACGAAATGTCCATTAATTACGGGATTTCGAGATGCCGCCGCCCGGTTCCGGTGCCACGGATTCCGGCATCGATGGCGAATCATTGCCACCATTGGCACCGCCTGGTCCAGGAACTGTTTTGCTCGTATCCTGTTTTCCATTCTTACCGTCTTTGGCATCTTTCTTGTTCTCGCCTTTTTTCTTGACTTCCGTCTTTTTATCATTTTCCAGCTCGCCAATGCTATCATGTTTGGTAGCAGCCGAACCATCAAAATTTTTGGCTGGCGTCTGAGCCAATGCCTTTTCCATGAAGTTCTTCCAAATCTGTGCAGGCAGCTGCCCACCCATGACACCGTTCATCGCTGTGTTGTCATCATTGCCGACCCATACGCCACAGACTAAATCCGGTGTATAGCCGACAAACCAGGCGTCATGATAATTGCTGGTGGTACCGGTCTTGCCGGCTGCCGGGCGGCCGATATTCGCACGAGCACCGGTACCGCCCTTCTTGATAACTCCCTCGAGCATATCGGTAAGCTCTGCTGCGCTGCTTTCACTGATTACACTGCGCTGTTTCACCTCAGCCTGCTCTAAGACCTTGCCGTTACGATCCAGGACTTTGACAATGACTACCGGTTCAACATGTACGCCCTTATTGGCAAAAGTGCCATAAGCACTGGTCAGCTCCAGCGGCGTCACACCCTTGGTCAAACCACCCAAAGCCGTCGAAAGAGTTCTGTCATTCTGCGGACCATCAAGAACAAACGTCGTAATCCCCATCTCCTGGGCATAGTAAATCGGCTTATCGATTCCCAGCTTCTGCGCAATCTTTACCGTCGGTACATTCATCGAGAAACGAGCGACATCGCGCATGGTAACCTTGCCACTAAAATGACCGCTGTCATTCTGGGGACGCCAGCCATCGATGTTGATGGGGCTGTCATCGATAACAGTACTCGGCGTAAATTTATCTTCGAGGGCCGCCGCAAAGACAAACGGCTTAAAGGCAGAACCCGGCTGACGAACCGCCATCGTTGCACGATTGAACTGGTCCGTACCACGGCCACCCACCATAGCCTTCACATAGCCATTATGTGGGTCAATTGCCACCAACGCCCCCTGAGGCTGCTGAATCTTATTCGTATCGACTTTGATATCCGGCAGATTCTTCATAGCTGCCTCAGCAGCCCGCTGCATATCCATGTCAATTGTCGTATAGATTTTCAGGCCTTCTTTATAAACGGCATCAGCACCGTATTTGTCGATGAGAACCTGCGTCACATACTCAATGAAATAGGACGCCTCGGAAGTCTCTTTTTTCTTCACGGGCTTGACAATATTGAGCTTTTCCTTTTTAGCCTTCGAAGCGGCACTGCTATTGATATACCCGTATTTTTCCAACTGGTCGATAACAACAGCTTTACGCTCCATCGCTGCATCCATATTATTCATCGGCGAATAATAATTGGGACTTTTCGGGATACCAGCCAGCATTGCGCATTCGCTGAGGGTCAATTCCTCGACGTTCTTGCCAAAGTAAGTCTGCGCAGCTGCCTGCACACCATAAGCACCCTGACCAAAGTAAATCTGGTTCATATACATTTCCAGGATTTCCTGTTTCGTATACTGGCGCTCCAACTGCATCGCCAGGAATACTTCCTGGATTTTACGCGTCAGTGTGCGTTCCTGCGTGAGGTACGCGTTTTTCGCCAACTGCTGCGTAATCGTAGAACCACCTTCCGATACGCCGCGGCCGCGAATATTGGCATAAAGCGCACGCAAAATACCGCGCGGGTCTACACCACTGTGCTCGTAAAAACGATTATCCTCAACGGCCACAAAGGCATTCTGAAGTTCCTTCGGAACCTGCTGAATCTTGACCGGCCGCCGATTCTCTGCCGCATGAACGTTAGCAATCTCGTTGCCATTAATATCGTAAATCTGCGATGAGGCCGGTGGCAAAATATCATTTGCCAAATCCGGCTTCGTATTCATACTGGCCGTCAAAAAACCACAGCCAATTCCGGTAACCATGACCAGTAAAACCAATCCTAATCCCAGGAACACGCGTTTTGCGGTGCTGCTGCCTTTTTTTGCGGGACGTTTTTGACGGCTCGTATTTGAATGTTTATCCATGAGCTGCCTCCTTAAATTTATACTGTTTCATTTTAACACAAAACGAATGCATCGTCTATGAAATCAACAGCTCGAAAAAATATCCTTATTTCAACGCTACCACAGTAGCACCAGTTCCGCCTTCGTTAATGTCGGCAAACTGAAAGCTCTGAACGTTACGATGACGTTTCAGATAGGCATGAACACCTTTGCGAAGGGCCCCCGTTCCCTTGCCATGAATGATGAGAACCTGCGTCAGTCCAGCAATCACCGCATCGTCAAGGAATTTTCCCAGCGTCATTTCGGCTTCATCTACCATCATGCCACGGATATCGATGTCCCGGCCGATATTCTGAGTCTTCTGCAGGAACGAACCAGACTGACTGTTGCGTTTCTTACCACGAACTACAGCCTGAGGCTTATCCTTTTCCGCATGGGACAAGAACGTACAGCCAGACACTTTGACTTTCGTGCGCAAACTTCCCAGCTGAACCGTCAGCTCTTTCCCCTGCACTTCAATAACGGTTCCCTTCTGGTCCAGCTTCTTGACATAGATTATATCTCCCGGCAGAAGTTTTTTAACGTCAATCTTCTGCCCGACTCCCTTCTGAGCCATGATCCCAGGCCGTGCTTTCTCCGATGCTTCATTGATTTTTGCACGGGCTTCGGCAATGGCCTGCTGGCGGGCACGGATGCCCTGGTCATCGAATTGTTCTTTCAAGTCCTTGATTACAGCTTCTGACTCACGGCGCGTCTGGCGAATCATCGCCGCACTCTTTTCTTTTGCTTTGCGGATGATTTCGCCTTTTTGTTTCGACAGTTCACTCTTCGCCGTCTGCAGTTTCAATTCCAGTTGGGTAACCCGCTGCTGGCGCTCGCGAATCTCCGCATTCATCTGCTCATACATCATCTTTTCGCTTTCCAGCTGATTGATGACATGTTCAAACTGTGCATGATCCGCTTTAACGAGCTGCTTGGCCCGCAAGATCAAAGACTCCGATAACCCCAACCGCTGACTAATCGCAAAGGCATTGCTGGCGCCTGGAATTCCAATGAGCAGCCGATACGTTGGACGAAGCGTCTCCACATCAAATTCTACGCAGGCATTTTCAATACCATCCCGTGTATAGGCAAAAGTCTTGAGCTCCGAATAATGCGTTGTTGCCACCGTTGTCGCTTTAACATCCAGCAGTCGTTCAAGGATAGACATAGCAAGAGCAGCACCTTCTTCCGGGTCTGTGCCAGCGCCCAGCTCATCGAGCAGCAGCAAATCATCGCTTTCGACTTTATCGAGAATCCGGACGATATGAGTCATATGCGCCGAAAACGTCGAAAGACTTTGCTCGATGCTTTGTTCATCGCCAATGTCGGCATAGAGGTTCTGATATACAGCAATCTCCGAATCGACATCCACCGGCAGGTAACATCCTGACTGTGCCATAAGCACCATGAGTCCCAACGTTTTCATACTGACGGTCTTACCACCAGTATTCGGACCCGTTATGAGCAGCATCCGATAATCTTCGCCCAGGGTAATGCTAGTGGGCACCACCTTATCCCGCGGAATCAACGGATGACGTGCGTTCTTTAGTACCGTACGCCCTTCCTCATTGATAAGCGGCTTCACTGCCTCCATATCCCGGGCAAGCTTTGCCTTGGCAAACGCAAAATCAATGTCGCGAAGGATTTCGCAGTTTGCGGTGAGCGGTTCGCTTTCACGGCTGATTTCCTGAGACAGTTGGCGCAGAATACGCTGGACTTCCTGCTGCTCAGCCAGCGTCAATTGTTTTACATCATTGTTGAGTTCCACCACTGCCATCGGTTCAATGAAAAGCGTCGATCCACTGGCGGATTGATCATGGATAAGACCGGGGAAATGCGTGCGATACTCTGCTTTGACTGGAATAACATAACGCTCATCGCGAACCGTGACAATAGCATCCTGGAACATCTTCTGATACTGCACATCATGCAGGATGCTGTTTATCTTATCCTTGATACGCACCTGGGAGCTCTTGAGTTCCCGGCGAATACGGCGAAGTTCCACACTGGCATCTTCCCGCATATTGCCGTGTTCATCAATCGTCAAGGAAAGATTTCGCTCAAGCTGACCAAGAATCTCGAGGGAATGAGCCCATTCCTTGAGCACGGGCACTTCCATCTCCAAATCCCGGAAGAAGCGTTTTACCGTGCGCATGGCATAAAGGGTGCTCATGACCTCCTGCAACTCTGCTAAATCCAACACAGCCCCTTTTCCCGCTTTTGCCAGCAGCGGGCGAATGTCACGAATCCCGCCGAGCGGTGGTGCCGTCATCGCATAGACCGTAACGGCCTCTTCGGTTTCCTGCAGCCATTCGCTGATTTCACTAAAATCCGAACTGGGATAAAGTTCCCGAGCCTTTTCCTTTCCTAACGAAGAACCAGCCCGTTCAGCGAGCATCTCTGTAATCTTTTCGTATTCTAAAATCTTAAACGACTCGTTTTCCATCTATCACAAAACTCCTCGATAAAAATGACCTCGCGTAATCTCGCTGCCCTCCTGCTCTTTTGCCCAAGCTTCCTGGGCTTCGTCAAGTTCCGCTGGAAGTTTCATGGCCTTGCGATACGCTTTGACGATTTGACGGATTTCGCTTTCCGCCATGGCTTTGGCTTCGATCCGCATCGTCGCAATCCCCATTGGCGCAAACTTCATCGCATGGGGCAGCATGGAAAGGCATTTGCTATTAAGGACATGCATGTGGCAATACTGATCCATGACCAGCGGGAACTTCGCCTCCTTGCGGTCCTTTAAGGCATAGTGCCCTTTCGTACAAGGCTGGCTGCAGGCACCGCGATCAATCCCTCCCAAGAAACTGCCCGTCACGCAGTATTCCGAAATCATGAGTTCCAACCGGCCATGCACCATACAGCTTAACGGCAACTCGCTCTTCTTGGCAATCGCCTGGATCTGTTTGAGATTAAGTTCCGGCGATAGCGTTGCTTCTGCCACCCCGTATTCCTTGAGGAAAGACAAAGTGTTTGTATTATAAGAGATAAGCGAATAATCCGCATGAATCGGAAGATCCGTCAGGCGTTTTACCAATGCTAGTGCACCAATATTGTGCACATGGACTGCATCCGGCGGACAAGACTTTTGCCATGCCATCAACAGCTTTTCTATGGATTTCTGATGATTCTCTTTTATGATGCGTGGAAGATTGAAGTCGATGCGAACCTTAGCAGCTTTTGCCAGCTCCCAGGCCTGCTGATAATCTTCGCATACAATCCCTTTATGGGAGTAGGATTCTCCCCCAAAGAGAATACCATCCGCCCCACCATCGATGGCTGCCTTGAGCTTGTCGATGGAATCGACCGATACCATAAGACGGGCCGTTTGGGCCGGCAGTGGACGAGCCTCCTGCAAAGGAGCCAACGTCCGCTGCGGGAATCGGAACTCGGCGAGACGAAGTTCATCAAGCTGCTCCACCGCTTTACGGCGGGCTTCGTTGATTTCGCTCATAGGAATCATGACTTCGCCATCGATTTCAATGGTAAGGGAATCCAATTCATAAACCGAAGTACCCAGGCGATTGATTTGTTTTTGCACGACTTCTTCCGTAAGGGGACGCTTTCGCGCCAATTCGCCAATAAATTCCGTCGAGGCACTGGTCTTGTGCCCCTTGCCATCATCGAGCAAAACCGTAAGCGGCTTGCCAATGGCGGCACGAACGGTAGCCGAAATCGGAATGCGGCGTACCGGTGCCCCGGACGCATACATTTCCTTACCCGCCTCCATGAGTTTTGCATCATAGACCTTGAACACCCGGTCATGGTCACGGACGGCCGAAGGAATGGCAAAGGATACCGTATCACCCGCCTCACCGCTATCGATATTTTTTCCTTTGACATCCCAAAGCTCCTGAATCGTTGCCGTCACGCGTCCGCCAACTTTCACCCAAAAGTCCACTTGGTCACCTAGGCCAAGATGACCACTGAGTTTCACGGTTACAATGCGCCGATCCCAGTCGTAAGCACTGACGCGTCCGATAAGAAGTCCGCGGTTATTCGGGCGCCTATCGCTCATCATATTTTTGCCTGGACGATTAAGCAAAAATGCCGTCGTAAAGTCACGATTGAAAATCTGTGCCAGATTATCGCGTGCCTGTGCCGAAACGTTATAGCCGTCACCAGCATAAAAAGTATCAATTGCACGGCGATAAGTTCCGACTACCGTCGCCACATACTCCGGACGCTTCATGCGCCCCTCAATTTTAAGGGATGCCACGCCCGCTTCGATGAGCTCGGGGATAATATCAATCGTGTTGAGATCACGCGGAGACAACAAATAGTTACCCGCATTGTTTCCAAGAACATCATCCCCATTTTCATCGACCAGCGTATAGGGCAGTCGGCAGGGCTGCGCACAGCGGCCACGATTGCCACTGCGTCCCCCAATCAGGCTGCTCATCAGGCACTGTCCCGAATAAC
>Ga0256405_10009866_pt1 | contig 12868 bp, 8 predicted proteins | sample RumenRJG_02DNA_FD_189096 | JGI IMG/M metagenome (GOLD analysis project Ga0256405, IMG submission 189096) | Bovine rumen microbial communities from Lethbridge, Alberta, Canada - RJG_02 | ecosystem: Host-associated > Mammals > Digestive system > Stomach > Rumen | place: Canada: Alberta | collected...
AACGCTGCAAAACTCCGATTGACCAGATTCAAGCCGCAGTGGATGGTGCCATCTCGCCTGAACAGACTGTTAAACTGCGGGAATGCCTGAATCATATCGATGAGCTCAACACCCACCGGAATCGGATCGAATCAGAGATTCTTCAACTTGTGGAGCCTTTCTCTGCGCAGCTTGCTCTTATCCGTACCGTGCCGGGCATGGACAAAGATCCAATGACTGCAATCCTGATCCTTTCGGAAATCGGCAGCGATATGTCCGCGTTTCCTTCAGCCAAGAACCTTGTTTCCTGGGCTGGCTGCTGTCCCAGGAATGACAAGAGTGCCAAGCATGTGAAGTCAACCCGTATCGCTCAGGCTGGCTGTTATCTCAAGCCACTCCTTGTCCAAGTTGCAAACGCTCTGCTCCATTCCAGCAAGCATCCGGAGTTTACAGAACGTTATCGCCGCATTAAGTCCCATCGTGGTCACAAGAAAGCCATGATCGCCATTTGTAAGATGCTCCTGACCGCTATCTGGAACATTCTTTCGACCGGCGAGGTTTACAATCCCAGTGGCTATCTTGTTCAAACACCTCGTCCTACCAACGAAACGAAGGTTCTGACTCAGAAGCAGGCTTTGGAATTGCTCCGGCTCAGAGGATTTGTCATTAAGGATGATCCTGTTGAACCTGATCCGCTTCCTGCCTGATCTGAACTAACTTTCGTGGCCATCCTCGTGATGGTCTGTTTGCTTTACCATTCTTTCCGGCGGGCCGTTAATTGAATGTTTCAAACTTCCCTTCTTCAGTTTCTACTGTGCCTGTTGTTATCTGGAAATCGGCAAAGAGTTCTTGTTCGTTCAGTGTCCAGGGACACATGCCATATACTTTGTATTCGTCTACAGTTATTCGTTTTTTACCTAGTTTGTCAATATGAAACGAATAAAAGTATGTTTTCCCTTTTTGCAGATAAGCTATTAAATCCATCCCTTCATCCTGTTTATTCGAATTTGCTTTCATTCGGATGATATACCATCCTGATTCCGCCTTATGGATAAAGCTGCCTGTACAATCTCCAGCATTTTTTTTCGTTGCTATTTGCCCTACATATTTTCTGGACATCATATCAATTAACTGTAGATTAACTGCACTGAAATTATTGTCGGCAACACCCGTCTTAAATACATATTTATTTGTTTTGTTATTATAACTTGCCCCATCAGTATAAGTCAGTTTATCCGGATATTCCTCCGCTTTCTGAACGTCTACTACCGTCTGATATTTATTCCCTTCATAATCTTCATAATACAATATGGCCGTATTTTTAATTGCATTATGAGGTACTCCCGTACTATATACTCCATATGTGTCCAGTTGCAGATCAAAAACATAATCTTCTGAGATCAGATACACATATTTTGCCGAATATAATCCCCTGTCCAGATAAATCCTGTCAAATCCATCCCCTTCAACAACTCCGCACTTTATTGTTTGAGCGATGGCAATCTGTCCTTCCGGTTCATTGTCTGTGTTTATCAGTTTGTCTGAATCTATTGCCGGATTAAAAGTGAGACTTTTCATTTTATTGCTGTCAAAATATTCATCTTTGAATGTATATTCCGCAACTTCAAAAACTACGATTTCCGGCTGAAAAATATTGTAATAATAATCCAGATTCAACACATTCTGGTAATCGTGAACACCAATGTATTCCCTGGTTCGTCCGACCAAAAACTGCGATCTGCTGTTATAAAAGCTTCCCTGAAACACAAGAAGTCTGGGATATTGATAAGCCTGTTTTGATTCATTTACATAATATCGAAATGATTTGTAGTTCTTGTTCATATTTAACCCGGTATATTTCTTAGTTATATCACTCCAGTTTGTCTTCAGTGTAAATGCCGGCACTTCTTCGTCTACCGGAAACCTTGAATTGGCATAATACTTGGATTGGATTGTCGACACATCCCATTCATCCAAACTATACTCCGTCACTGAAGGATAATCTTCTCCAATTCTTTTCCAAAGATTGTTCGTTCCATAGAAAGCTCCCAGGTCATTCCAGTGTCCTGCATCATATTTCTGGTTATATACTACTTCGTCATAACTCAGATCCATCAGCAGATCTTTATTACTGACATAATGAACACCCAGCTCTTTCATATATGCCAGCATTTCATCCACCCAATCATCGTTATAGTTCACACCCACAGGCAGATATCGTCTGTAAACAGAGATTTTTTCCGGATTGAATAAAAAATAGAACTTTGAGCCTCTGCTTTCACAGTACTCCTGCATTTTAAGGACTGCTTCTGCAAAAGTTTTATGATAATCACCATAAGGTATATTATTATGCATATGAAAAAACACATACCCATCCTGTCCGTTGGTATATGTTTGTGTCAGTTCTTTTCCTATCGCACTGTTAAATAATTGATAACCCGTAACAATAGTATCCCTGAATCCAATTCTGTCCTGCAGGTATTTTTCTATGGTTTTTTCATACCCGGTATCATCTTTGTCTGGAAATTCAACCAGTTTTCTGTTGTCTAACTGTGATTGTACATTCTCTTCCGTATTAATGAAAGCCAATGGAACAAACAATACTCCCAGGAAAAGAACCAGATATATGAGTTTCAGCTTCCTCATTTTCATTCTCCTCCTGTTCTTAAAACTGGAAATAAATGAACGGGCGATAAGTCGAACTCACTATATACAAAATATCAACGATAAAAAGCGAAAGAAGAATAACCCTTTTTACTACCCTCCCAATGTTTTTTTCAGTAAGCTTCTGAATGTGCCGATTAATTACATCAACACCTGTCATCTGACCAAGAATCGCTATAATCAGAAACAATCCGATTCGTCGGCTCAGATAAAACTGCCAGGTAAAATTCACTGGATCTGTGGTCATAGGAATAAACATTGCGCGGATACTTTGTCCTGCAGAAGCAAGATCTTTTGACATGAATACAATCCACGCAAAGAAAACACAAACAACAGTGCAACCCCACTTAATAAATCCTGGGATCTTCTGGTACCAGCGCTTATTTCTTAGACTTCTTTCAAGAACTACCAGAATTCCATGTATTCCGCCCCATACCCAGAATTGTATTCCTGTTCCATGCCAGATGCCTGTGAGGAGAAACACTATGAAAAGATGGAAATATACATTGCCCTTCCTGTTTCCGCCCATTGGAATATATACATATTCCCGGAACCAGGCTCCTAATGATATATGCCATCTTCGCCAGAATTCACTTATTGATTGTGACAGATATGGATAATGAAAGTTTTCCTTGATGCTGAAACCAAAGATGTCGCATAATCCTATTGCTATATCAGAATATCCAGCAAAATCAAAATACAGTTGAAAAAAATACAGAACAGCTCTCAGCCACATCGTCTGCACATCAACACCGGACACCGTCAGCGCTCCGTTTATATTGATAATCTGTGTTGCAAACGTATCTGCTATTATGGCTTTCTTCGCATAGCCAATGATGATTCTGTCAATGCCTTGTGCAATTGTTTCTCCTGACGTTTTTCGTTCTCTTAATTGGGGTTGAAAATCTTTCCAAAGGACGATTGGACCTGATACAAGCTTGGGAAACAACGACAGAAATGTGAAACACTCAAGCAACGTTCCGGCTTTTGCATCACAACGATAGATATCGATTAAATATGATATCGCCTCAAAAACCACGAAACTGATTCCAATAGGAGCAATAACCGATCCCAAATGAATATAGCCGATATCTCCTATGCTTCTTATTCAGTTCGATATCAACGCTATATATTTATAAAAGATCAATAATGATGCCAGAAGGGTAACTGAAATAACAACACACTTTTTTCTTGTCTGTTTCTCCGTACTATCTTCTTTTGCAGACTCTATTGCATTGCCTGCAAAAAACACTAAAATTCCCGTCGCAGCAAAGACAACTAATGTTTCCTTGCCAGACCAGAAATAAAACAGAAAACTGAAGAAAACTAATACTGCATTGTTGACTACATTATTATGAAACAACTTGTCTATTATTAGATAAGTAATTATAGTCACCGGCATAAACACAAACAGAAAGGTCATTTCAGTAAACCCCATATGCTTCCCTCCTGATGAAGATTTGTTTCCCCATCTTTTGTTTAATCGCATTACAAGCTTTGTTTTTGCCGGTAATTAGCGATTTGCAAAGCGGAAGTGTAACAGGCTTTGTAGAAAACTATTATGCAAGTGACTCGAATTGAATACGCTCTCCGTTACTTCAACTTGTTATCATTTATTGTTTCATATTCATCACAGTACGTAAAGCATTACACACCGTTTCAACATCATCATCTGAAAGAAGCGTATGAAGTGGCAATGTGAACAGGTTCTTATAATAATCAAAAGTATTCGGGAAATCTTTCACATCCCAACCCAGTGCTTTATAAGCCGTCATCATCGGCAGCGGCTTATAGTGTACATTCGTGCTCACACCAGCCTTAGCCATTTCTTCTATGACTTTATTGCGTTTTGCTTCATCTGCACCGGGAATGCGAACCAGATACAGATGATTGGAGCTGTCAATTCCGTTTGTATGATGAATCAGATGTTCCAATCCAAGTTCATCACATACCGCGTCATATTTCTTCATCATCTCAACTCTGCGATCCAGAAGACCCGGATAACGATCCAGCTGGCGAAGACCGATAGCCGCCATGATGTCTGTCATATTGCACTTATACCAAGGTCCGATAATATCGTACTCCCATGCACCGACTTTCGTCTTGGCCAGAGCGTCTTTATTCTGTCCATGCAGGCTCAGCAGCTGGAAGAATTTATAGATTTCAGCATCCGTCACGCCAGACTCATAAACAGCAATCGGTAAACGCCATGCGCTGGCACCGCCCTCGGCTGTTGTGAAATTCTTCACAGCGTGGAAGGAGAAAGAGGTGAAGTGTGCAATTCTTCCACAGTACCGCTTCTCCGGTGTTGTCAGTTTACCTTCCCCGGCACGTGTTACCACGCGGCTGGCTCCAAGCCCATGCGCACAGTCGGAAACAACAGCAACTGTTCCGATTCCCTTCTGAATCTTACTGCTCAGATTGCCCAGAAGCGTTCCGTCAGACTCCATCGGTCGGAACAGATCTTTCTTCTTTTCGACAATCTTGAATACACGGTCATAATCCGCGACAATTCCCGCCAAATCTACCAAAATAATGGCTTTCGTTTTCTCGGTAATTGCGTTTTCCAGCGCATCATAATCCATTTCCGGTGCGTGTGTTAACTTGTCACCATCTTTTTGAATATCAACAAATTTAACAGTCGCACCGCAATGTATTGCTGCGGAAGCGGATGCTGTATATGTATATGCCGGGACAATGACTTCATCGCCTTCATGAATGCCAAGAATCCGCAGATTCAGTTCTTCTGCTGCCGTTGCTGAATTCAGACATACAACCCTGTCTTTCCAGCGTTCCGTTTCGGATTCAGTATCAACATCAACACGACCGGTCTCAATGTAGGCTGCCAAACGGCGTTCAAGCAATTTGGTTCTCGGTCCTGTGGTAATCCAGCCAGAGCGAAGAGCTTCAACCACTTCCCCGACCTCAGACTCGGAAATGTCCGGCGGGCTGAACGGAATAACCTTTTTCTGCGCAGGTTCTGCAACTACTTCTCTTGTTTCTGCCAGTTCCTCATTGCCGGACAGATAGATAGAATATCCGTAGTCCTGGAGATCAATATCTTTTTCTTTGCAGATTTTTTCAATCTCACTCTTCAGCTTTGGCTGCAGCAGAGGATCTGCAATAAATATGTTTTTGATACCATACTGATTTATGGCATTAGTCAGACGATCGATTCCGCCGTAAACCGGAATACCGTCCATCATCTTGCCATACACGCCACCCTTGCTGTCCAGAACACAAACAGGGCTGAAAGCATCACTGTCATCCAAATCTCTGATCACACGCCGTGCCGCTTCACCAGCGCCAATAACCATAGACGGTGCTCCCTGTTTTTTACTGCTGGCAATCTTTTTCTTTTCCACCAGCCAGATCCGATAGCCGAAACGAATAAGCGTGATGAAAAGGAACTGCAGAATAGCACCTATGATGTAGTATGTAATCGGCATCCTGCGGATAAACAGCGCGGTTCCAACAACATGAAGCACTGCCGTTACCACAGACGCTCCGATGATCCGGTTCATATCATTGATGCCTGCATATTGCCACATACCGCCATATAACCGGAAGAAGAAGAACACAGCAATACATAGCACTGTATAGAATGGTGCAAACGTCAGGAAATCTGTCAGATAAAATGATACGGTCGGCCTGAATTCATAGTTCACATAGAACCTCAGCAGCAGCGCCAGAAAATATGCTGCATTTACAGCAATAATGTCCAGGACGAGAATCAACCAGTCTTTTCCTTTGATCTTGTTCATGATCGTTTTCCTTCCCGTTTGTTAATTTGACTCTAAAGCAGAAGTTTTTGTATTTTTTCTGCCGGATGTCTGCGCACACAGAATACCGGCAGCAATACACAGTATGGCAGGCATAGGGCATTGGCTAGATCTGAGCCAGGTAAAGTTTTCTGCCAGATCACCAACCCATAGTGAAACAGGAATTGCCGGAAGAAGCCTGATCCATAGCGGTTGCTCAGGATCCCTGATCGCCCGTATCGCATGAATCAGGGTATATACAACAAATGACAGGAATAACAGCAAACCAGGAATACCGCTCTCGAGCAAAACCTGAATAAAGATACTGTGGCAATGCGCTTTGTAGTTGTTCACTATATGTAATGGTGACAGTTTTGATTCGCCAATAAGCAGTGCGATCGGATTTTGTCTAAAATACTCAAAAATCTTTTCCCATAGTTCTGCACGACCTGTCAATACATGACCGCTAAATCCGCGAGAGGAAACGGCTGTTTTTTCAACTTCCTCAGCATAAGCTCTGGGTAATACTCCACGCATCTTCACATGGTTAAACAGTGGCGTAATCTGCATAACCCCCCACAGAAGGAGCGCAAAGATCATAAGCATAACCAGAATTCCAAATATCAACGATTTCCAATTATGTTTATTTACTTTATTGTTACTTCGACATTGATAATGATGATAAATGGCAGAGAACCCCATGCACCCCATACCGATGGATACGCTGATATAGGCAGTCCTTGAGTCTGTCAAAGCCAATGCCAGAATTAATGGAATCAACGGAAAAATCAGCAATCTTTTTGTCAGCTTACTTCGTGTGCTGAAAGCCGTGAGCACTGCTAGCAATATGGTTATGCCCAGCATCGCGCCCGTTATTGTTGCAAGATATACTATGCTTACTCTTTCATCTTCATTAACATATATCTCTGCATTACTAAACAGTGGAATTGTCTGTTCAGTCCAGGCTGTAAAAATGCCCATACCACTGAGTATTGTCATTCCAGCAAGCCAAATCCCAGCACAAATCAAAAGAAATTTGGTCAGTTGTTTCTCAGTCAAAATATAACCCATCCCATAACAGGCTGAAAACAACCATAGCGCGCTGACTACATTTTCTGCAACTTCTTCTGCAAAAATACTGTCTTGATCTGGAATAAAACAACGAAGGAAAAAAACAGCAGTATAAACGGCCAAAATCCTGAAACCTGTATTTTTCCAAAGCTTTCCAAGATACATGGCTAACGGTACTGTCGCCATACGCGCATACCAGATGATTGGGGGCATATTATCTACACCGGATCCAATTAACAGAGTCCATAAAAAACTAAGAAGGCAGAAAGCCATCAATCCGACATAGAGAGCTTTCATGCCACGCCTCAGTTTTTCGTCTTGTCGATCAACGACAAACGGTAAGGATGCTGTTTCTGACATATCTTCCCTCTTCTTTATTTGGCCGGATGATAAGTCGTTACAATCTTTTCAACCAGTCGACGTATTATTTTTTCCTTGTTGGCATAAGCTGTCACCGTCAGGTTTTCAAGTTCTCTTAAGAATTCCTCTTCATTAAACGGAATCGGATTGCCAATATGAATCAAATCATTATCCGTTTTCTGTAGTCCTTCTTCGGCCATAAGCTTTTCTTCGTAGAGTTTTTCGCCCGGTCTCAAGCCAGTATATTCGATCTTAATATCAACATCCGGCTTGAATCCGGAAAGACGAATCAGGTTTCGTGCCAGATCATCTATTTTTACCGGCGAACCCATATCAAGCACAAAGATTTCCCCACCCTTGGCATAGGTTCCAGCCAGCATGACCAATGAAACTGCTTCCGGAATAGTCATAAAGTAACGAATGATATCCGGATGGGTAACGGTAACAGGCCCGCCCTTTTCGATCTGCTTTTTGAAGATCGGAATAACAGAGCCGTTAGATCCCAGAACATTGCCAAAGCGAACCGCCACAAATTCCGTCTTTATATTTTTGAAGATCGCACCGGATCCGTCTTTGTCCGCATTCTCTATGCCTTCATGGGTAAAAATCTGAGGCATCTCGTTCGCTTTGCCTTCCTTGATCTTCTTGTCGAAAGACTGAATGATCATCTCACAAAGACGCTTGGAAGCACCCATGATATTGGTGGGATTGACCGCCTTGTCTGTGGAAATGAGTACAAACCGTTCGCACCCGTGAACCATGGCAGCATATGCCGTTTTATATGTGCCGATGGCATTGTTTTTGATAGCTTCACAGGGACTGTCTTCCATCAGGGGAACATGCTTATGCGCCGCAGCGTGATAGACAATCTGCGGACGATACTTTTCAAAGATTTCAAACATACGCCGACTGTCCCGGACAGAGCCGATCAGTGTCTCCAGATTCAGCTCGGGATACTTTTCCCTCAACTCCAGCTGAATAGCGTAAGCGTTATTTTCGTAAATATCAAAAATAATCAGCTGTTTCGGATCATGTGCAGCTATCTGACGACACAGTTCAGATCCGATGGATCCGCCGCCGCCGGTAACCATCACTGTCTTTCCGGTAATGAAGTCAAAGACTTCCTTCATGTCCGTCTTGATCGGATCCCGGCCCAGCAGATCCTCAATGGACACGTCTTTCATGGCACTGACAGCGATTTCTCCTGTCACAAGCTGATAAATCCCAGGCAACTGTTTCAGTTTACACCCCGTCTCATTGCATATAGCCAGGATATCTCTTTTCTGTTGAACTGTTGCACTGGGAATTGCAAAGAAAATCTCATCTACTTTGTATTCCTGCGCTGCTTTCAGGATTTCATCCCGGCCACCTACGATCGGAATACCATCCATGTATCTACGCCATTTGTTAGGGTTATCATCAATGATACAGACCACCTTGTCAGAGATCTCTTCAGCATGGGACATCTCCTTAAGGATAGATTGTGCCGCATATCCGGCGCCTATCATCATGATACGCTTCGCACCGTCCTCCAAGGGTTCGTTTCGGCGTTTCAGAATCTGGATAAACCGGAAGGAAAAACGTACTCCCAGCAAAAGAATTACCTGGAAAACTGCACCCATCAGATAATAGGAAAGGGGCATACGATCCAGTAATACAGTAATCAGGATGGTATGGAGCAAAGAAGAGATAAATGAACCGATTACTGTACGAACAAACTCTGTGAAGCTCGCAAAGCGCCACATGCTGTTATACATCCGTAAAAAGTAGAAAATAACAACACTGACCGCAGCCCAGGGAAGAATAAATGTATTAAACGGCGGAATATATCTTGCCTCAATGGAACTGTATACTCCGTCGAAGCGCAGCAGAAGTGCAGCAAAATACGCACCGCATACCGCCACAAAGTCATAGAGCATCAGCAGAATCGAAATAATCTGCCAGTGTTCTATTTTCCTTTTACCGTTCTTCTTGGGCATATCCTGTTTTTCGAGATGCTGATTATCAGTTCCCTGTTCCAAAGGATCTTCCCTCCCACAAGTTAATACAAAGTAATCTGTTTTATTGGATTATCCATCCGTCATTACAATGCTCTGGCAACATTGCCTTTCTATTTCATGAGAACGCAGGACGTTCCAGCTATGGATGTCAGGAAAGAAAACCCATTGATGGAATCCAGGCTGTAGGCAAACGCAGCCATCTCCGACCAGAAATCGGCAGGAAGATCTGCCTTCACTGTTTCATCGCCGACAAGAATCATTGATACTTCCGGCTTTGATGCTTCACGATCCCCCATCTGAGCCTGAGCATATTCAATCGCCTTGGAAAACAGTATTGCAAAACAGGTAGCATTGATTGGAGTGGAGCCCAAAACCAGCTGAACGTCCTGCGCCGCCGTTCCGTCTTCCTTCGTGGCAATCCAGTCCGGAGAAGAAACATCCAGGAACCGGTAATCCGTTCCGTCTATAATCAGTGAAACCGCTTTGATATTCAGCTGTTTTGTTCCCCGGTAGCGGATCCAGATCCTGAAAAACGGAATTTGCTCTTCTTCATGCCAGTTGGTGATCATCAGTTCCGGAAAAATCGCACTGTAATACAGGTCGTTTTCATAGGGCGTTGTAAAGGCCCGGTTTTCTGCCGTTACCAACGTCTGGATAAAAGCTGTTTGTCCATCTTCTGATACATCCGTTCGGAAATAGCCCTTATTCTCTGTAAAACAGGATGCATCGAATCCCTTAGCCATTGATCCATCTGCCTCCGTTTTTTCTGCGGATCCGGCAGCAACCAGAGACACTGACATGATCAGCATCAGAATCCAGGCTGTTATTCTCCTCACCAAACCCCTCCTGTACAGAAGAAGTATAAAAAACAGACGGCTCCGCCATACGGTCCGCTGACGCGCATCGCTGAAGGGTCCGTTTTTTCGGCGTTTCCCTGCTCCAGCAAGCCACTGCGAGCCGCTCCGCGCCTGCCTGTTTTCCCCTGATTTATATCCGGGGAAATATAACCTAAAATCGAGAAAAATCGACATGGTTATACAGAATAGATTATATCTTTCTTCCTATTATGTGTCAACGAAACACCCGTATTTACGGGCTTTCGCAAAATTTGCTCTGAGGCTTTCCTGTCAACGGCTCCGGGCTTCGGATTGACGCTTTTTTTTATGTTTGTTAAAATAGCGGGAAGAAACGGACGGGATGCTCCGTTTAGTTTCTCGGAAGGAGATGATTGATGTATGAGTAAAATCACTCGTACGATTGCCTGTTTAGTTGCGTTTTGTCTGATGCTGGGGGGAATCGCCCTGGCAGAGGATTTCGGTATCGGTGAGGCCGCTGTTCATGCACCCGTGGTTGCTGTTGAACCTGCTTCCAATGTGAATACCGAAAGCCTGTCCCAAGCTAAAGTTGACACTCCGGCTTCCAGCGGCACCACCGCTCCCGCTGCGTCTGTCAACGTAACCACCGAATCCGGTACCAAGGGTTTTGTGACCCGGATGTACCAGGTTGTCCTCGGCCGTAACCCCGATGACGCCGGTCTGCAGAACTGGGTTAACCAGCTCGAGAGCGGCAAGGTTGGCGCCGCGGACATCGTTTCCGGATTCTTCAACTCTCCTGAATATACAGGAAAGAACAAGAAGAACGATGAAGTCGTTACAGACTGCTACAATGCCATGCTGGGCCGTAATCCTGACGAAGGCGGCATGACCTACTGGAAGGCCATCATGGACATCGGTATGACTTCTGACCGTGTCTGCTCCGGCTTCCTGGGCAGCCAGGAGTTCATCGCGCTGGCCAACAGCTACGGCATCAAGCCCGGCACGATCTCCCTGAAGAACGCCCGCGACCTGAACGTTGAGCGGACCGCCTTCGTGTACCGTCTCTATCAGGACTGCCTGAAGCGGCAGCCCGATACCGCCGGTCTGGAAGACTGGTGCAAGGCGCTGACCAACGGCTACGCCGGCACCGCTGTTGCCAGCGGATTCGTATTCAGTCCTGAGTACAAGAACACGCTGCCCAGCAACGAAGAGTATGTCGATATGCTGTATCGCACCATCATGGGCCGTGAAGCTGACGCCGCCGGCAAGGCCAACTGGATCAACCAGCTGAACTACACCATCACCCGTGAGAAGGCGCTGAACGGCTTCATGCTCAGTAAGGAATTCTCCGAAAAGTGCACCACCGCCGGCATCAAGGTTGGCAGCAAGATCAAGGAACCCGACACCACCCGCGCCTGGAAGGCCAACATCCTGGTCCTGTCCCTGGTAAACGCGGAACGTGCCAAGGTGGGCGCCGCTGCGCTGACCACCCGTGAGGATCTGTGGGAAAGAGTTGCCATGGTACGTGCGGAAGAAATTGCCAAGTACTTCGGCCACACCCGTCCCAACGGCAAGGACTGCTGGAGCGCTTACACCGACGCCGGTTTCGCGGATTCCCGTGAAGCGGAAAACATCGCCTTCGGCTTCAAGTCCGAGAAGGAAGTTATGAAAGCCTGGATGAATTCCGCCGGTCATAAGGAAAACATCCTGAACAACCAGCTGACCACCCTGGCCACCGGCCTGTTCAACAAGACCAACTGGTGCCAGAGCTTCTACGCTGAATAATTCAACTCTTCAGACGTAACGCAACAGGATCAAATCCTCAAAAACACCGTGCCTGTCCCTGCAAAGGGACAGGCACATTTTTATTGGATATTGAAATGCAATAATAGAATGGCTTCTCTTCCCTGTATCGGCATTGAAATAATAAAATATGGAGTGTGTTATTTACGTATGAACTATTGCCTACCTTAAAGCTGTATGCCACATATACACTTTCAATCAAACGCATTTATAAGGGGCATCAAAGAAATGGGCAAGTAAGGAGTCATGATTCCAAGAAAGCGCCTTTTCCGGCACCGAACAGCAGGTTGATATGCTCCCTTCATGAAAGACAGCGAAACAAAAAACTGTCACATGGAGGGAGCGTTTTATAATGTCAAAAAAGAAGTATAGCGAAAAGAAAATTGGAGAGATAGTAAGGCAATATGAAGAAGGA
>Ga0256405_10009867_pt1 | contig 12867 bp, 11 predicted proteins | sample RumenRJG_02DNA_FD_189096 | JGI IMG/M metagenome (GOLD analysis project Ga0256405, IMG submission 189096) | Bovine rumen microbial communities from Lethbridge, Alberta, Canada - RJG_02 | ecosystem: Host-associated > Mammals > Digestive system > Stomach > Rumen | place: Canada: Alberta...
ATTTATATATTATAGTGGTGGGGTATTGGCTGATGAACGTTGCCTATTGCATCCGTCTGAAGCAATATGCCATCCTGGATGTGTCGATTATCGCCATTGGTTTCGTGATGAGAGTGTTGGCAGGTGGCCTGACAACGGACATCTGGATCTCCCACTGGCTGGTGATGATGACCTTCCTCGTGACGCTTTTCCTGGCCTTCACCAAGCGCAACGATGACTATCGTATCTATGAACAGACAGGCACCAAACCTCGTGTCTCGATAACAGGCTACAACAAGACCTTTATCAATGAGGCCACAGCCATCATCGCCTCAGTCACCTTGGTTTGCTACATCATGTACACCATGTCGCCAGAGGTGATCCAGCGTATGGGCACCCGCTATGTCTATCTCACCAGCGGTTGGGTTCTGGCTGGTCTATTGCGCTATCTCCAAAACATGATTGTCTTCGGCCTCAGCGGTTCTCCCACAAAGAGTCTCGTGAAAGATCATTTCATCCAGTTCTGCATCCTCGGCTGGATTGCCTCGTTCTTTGTGATTATCTATCTGATGCATTGACATTTAACTGATTTTCAATGCTATCTGGTCAAGAAATTGGTCCTTTTGAGAAAGAAATTGTTAAAAGCTTGCAAATTTCAATTCTTATTTGTATATTTGCGGCGAATTTAGAATATAAAAGTTAGAGATATGATTAGATTGGTTAGTTTAAGTAGAAATCTTGGAAAGATCTGTTTGGGATTTATGCTTGGTGTCTTTATGACAGCATGTGTAGATAAATCCATGTACGGGACATCTATTGATCCCAATGATTACATGCCAGGGGAAGCCCCTAACTCTTTCGATTTTTCAACCGTTCAGAAAGTAAATCTTAACGTTGATTATTCTGCATTCAAGACTTATGGTCCTGTTTTCTTTGGTGTTTATACAGAGAATCCTATTATTACTGTTGAAGATGCTCCTGACGATCAGTGGAATGAGGACGTAAAGCCTATCTATGAGGATTATACAGAGGACAATGGCAAATTCAATGCCATTGTTGAATTGCCCACCTATGCACAGCATCTGTATATTGCAACAGGAAACTTTTTCACTGGTATGCTGCTGTTGGAGGCTGATGTGAAGGATGGCACAGCTTCTGTGGTTGCAGAAAACAATCAAGTAGCTACTACCCGTGGGTGGACTCGTGCTGAAGGCCCTGGGGTCTCTACAAACGACCTCTCTACTCTCAATCTGACAAATATGATTGACGGCAATGGCAATGTCACGAGTGAGAAGAAATATAACGATTGGAAAAACTGGTTGGGAACTTGGAACTCCGCCTCTGGCCGTCCTGATTATTTACTTGACAAATCAAAAGCTGACTCAAAACTGGTAATCAGTGAAGAAGAAATGGAGGGGTTGTATGCAGCTGTAAGTTCGGCATTTACATCTAGTAGTGATATGAATGAAGAATATTGCTCTTATCCCGACCTTCTTCTCCAACAAGATTCTGAGGTAACTTTTACCCTTCTTGGTGGTAGCACTTGCTGGACCTCTTCGCTAGGTTACTATTATTATACTGATGATAACAAACCCACAAAACCTAGCGACATCAATATTGTTATGCTATTCCCTAACACCCAGGACGGACAGTGGTCAAGAGCCAAAGAAAGAAATCTTCGATCATATAATGGTAATATTGGAACCCTGCGCGGTGACGTCGTACGACTGATGTATTATCCAAATATTGCCAATAATGACAAGACTGGCGCAACCACCGTATTCCCTAAAGGAACAAGAATCGGTTTTATTTTAAAGACTCAGTCTTGGGCTATGCAAGGCCCAAACTATGCACTTAATATTGGTTCCTTCTCTGGTCAGAAGAAATATAATTGTTGGTGTACCACGACAGACGGTCTTTCTTATGGTAAATTTGTAAAATCTGGTGATGGAAAATATGAAAATCAGAAAGGCAAGAGTCGTGGTGCAAAGTTCAGCTATAAGGCCACCAACGGTGACACCTATACGCTGATATCATTTGAGGACGCGATGGACGATCTGGACTTCGATGATTTGATTTTTGCCTTGAAGCCTGTTGGTGTATTTGCTCCCGTTCCAGAAATAGCAAACAAGAAGTCATCCACCACTGGAGTCTATGCCTTTGAGGATCTGTGGCCAAACAAGGGAGACTATGATCTTAATGACGCAGTTGTAAACGTCAAGCACGAAAAGGAATTCAACAATAGTGGTAAGATTATTAAGGAGACATTCTATCTGACTACTTATCAGAATTATGTAGAGTTAACCAATGGTTTGGCATTAACACTCAATACAAAAGTTAATCCCAAGAGTATCGTCATGAAGAAGATAGCACCTGAATCGACAGAAGCTGTGGATGCAAACTTTACCAACGATGGTAATGTCTATTATCTGACAGAAGATTTTAATGGTGAACTCGGCACAACTTATATTCTTGAACTTACCTATGGTTCTGCTTTAACTTCGGCAGAAAAATTAGCTTCTATCCAGCCATTCATCTATCGCCGGGAAGGAGATAAGAATTGGGAGGTTCATATTCCTATGGAGGCACCAACGGCAAAAATGAATACCAGTTACTTCGGAAAAGGAGATGATCGTTCTAATCTCGATAAAGGATTGTACTTTGTCCGTCAAGGCAACTATCCGTTTGCTTTCTACTTGGAAGGAGCCGATATCAGCGCATTCGAAAAGACGATCTTGAAGCGTGAGAATGAGAGTATTCCCATTAATGAGTTCTTCCCAGGTTTCTTAGACTGGTCAACCTCTGGAGGAATCACTAATCAGGATTGGTATCTCAGATATTAATTAACTCCGAATAGATAATGCCCGAGGAAGTGGTTGAGGCGAATCACATAACTCGCCAATAAAGTAACACCCAGCACCAACAGCGCGATAGATAAGATAACCAAAAACTCTATCGCGCTGTTGTTGTAATTCTGCAACAGCCCTGCATAAGGCAGAAGAAAGCGCGGCAGGAAGAAATAATGAAGCAAATAAATATCAAGTGTTCGTGTACCAACATACTGCAGAGGCTTTGACAGATGAATCCGCTGAAGCCACGAAGCAGAAAGACGGAAGAAACAGAATACCATCCACATGCCACTTATACCACCTATATAGAACCTCAGTATTTCATAGATCAGATGGTTCTTATGGGGGGTTGAGGCCACAAAGGCAAAGACAATTGTGATAGCCAGTATAACAAGAGGTTTGTCCGTCCATCGGATAAACGCCTCAAAATGCCTTCTTACCCATGCACCAATGTAGAAAAACAGGAAGTATCTCCACACAACCACACTCAGGAAGCCCAGCAACTTGATAGCATATATTTGCCAACCAACGGCTGAAGACAGAAGCACATGATAATATCGAGCATAAACAAACGCCCCTAATGCTATCAATAAGGCTACTCCGAAGTCCCATTTCCAACAAAGCCTCACGGCTAACATATAAAGGATAAAGAACTCAAAAAGTACAAACGTAAACCAGTAGCCACCTTTCAGCGCTCCCAATTGATGAAAGAATTCTGGTGGTGGAGCCAGTAAGAAAAGAAAGATGAATGTAGGCACCAACTGTACCATCATCTTACGACGGGCTACCATCCAAAACGGTCTTCGCGCCATCGTCTCGAACAGCCAACCACTTATGAAGAAGAAACACGGCAGACGAAACAGAAAAAACACTGCATTGAATCCCAATAAAGAATCGCCCAAACAGAAGTGACAGATATGCGAATAGACTACGAGAATCATCGTGAATCCCCGCATCGCATCAATGTATTCAATCCTCTGCTTCGCCATTATGCGTGCAAAGATACAGAATTCTTTTCAATATTTTGGATTTTTGCTCACTTAATCGTATCTTTGCATTATGAAAGAGAGAATTAACTGGATTGATTGGGCTAAGGCTTTGGCAGTTTGCAGTGTGGTATTCTGCCACCTGCCACAATCGCAAGAGTGGTTCTATTATCGCTACCTACAGGCACTGACAATGGTAATTTTCTTTTTCATCTCTGGTTATCTGAAAAAAAACAGGGGGAGTGATAAGGAGAATTGGAAGAAATATTCATACGGGCTAATTATACCATATATATTATATAATATAATAGTCTACCCCTATTGGATCCTGAAATTCTATTTGAGCAACGGAGCAATGCCCAATTTCTTCCAAGCGATGAAACCTATTTTAGGGGCATTGCTATTCGAACATGAGAATGCATTCTGCGAACCATTAAACGGACCACTATGGTATCTTCCAGCCATTCTCATGATGCACATTATCATAGATTTGTGCAGGAAAACGAAACACCAACATTGGGTTATGATAACCCTTTGTGCGATTTCATTCATACTCTACACCGCCAATAAATTTTGGTATTTCGCGCCTAACCTCACCCCCATGGGACTCATGAGGAACCTACCTTATTACTATTTAGGCTACCTCTTTGGGCAATATCATCTTTTTAGAGAAACAAATATAAAGAAGGATATAATAGGCTGCATTATATGCTTATCAGCCAGCATTCTTCTTTTCGCTTGGCATCTAGAGGCATTCCATTCTGGTCAACATATGCTGCATATCGTTCTCTTCTACCCTACCAATGTACTTTTCCTCTTCGGAGTTCTTTATGGATGCAAGATTCTCAATGGTGTCCGACTTTCTGTGGTAACAAACATTTCCATTGGCACCCTCATCATCGTCGGTTTACATATTGTTGCAGTCACGATAGTAAATTATACTCTTTCATATTTTCACCTTTTTGACGGCATCTTCTGCTATCAATGGTATGAAGCCTTACCCACAACACTCATCATCGTCGCTATTCTCTATTCCGTCATTATTTGGGATAAGAAACATGCGCCCATATTCATTGGCCAGAAGTTAACTCATCAAACAATCTAATCCATTGAGGCATAATGATGTCTGCCCTATATTTTTGAGAGGAGACAATTCCATTTTTTCCCATCTTATGTCTCAACTCTTCATTCTCCATTAGTTGACATACCTTATCTGCAAACATATCAATGTCACGATTCTTAATCAGGAATCCATCAACGCCATCTGTGACAATGTCCGCAGGGCCATAAGGACAATCAAAAGCTATAACCGGTAAGCCACAACTCATCGCTTCTGGCATGACAAGACCAAATGGTTCATACAAGGATGTTGAAACCAATATAGAGCTCTTACGATAGGCTTCAAATATCAGTTCTGTTGGCTGGTGAATATGGATATTCATATTAAGAGTCATAGCAACATCTTCCAATTCCTGACGTTGCTCTCCTTCCCCATAGATATCCAAATGCCATTCTGGAAATTTTGGATAAACTATTTGCCAGATTTTAATTATATCCAAAGGTCGTTTCTGATTTTCAAAACGTCCTACCCAGATAACTCTTTTATTCTCAAGAGATGCAATTTTGCCCTCATTCAAATGAACAATATTGGGTAATACTTCCACATGTGGATGATACTTTCTCCATTCAATCGCATCATTTTCGGTCAAAGCCACAATACATGTTGCATGTTTCAATCCCCTCAGCAACAGTTTTGCAGCCAATCGCTGCCGGAGACTTCTTCCAACTAATGTTCTATAACAAATCGAGTGGGACTCTACCACCAAAGGAATCTCGCCTTTGACCTTTGCAATGGAATAAACAGGATCTGCAGTTGTGCAGACAATCACATCAGGATGTATCACACGGATTCGTTCAGATAATCGCTTTTTAAAAAGCCTTATTCTTTGCCATCTATCCCACAAACGACGGAAACCAGAATAGCGATATTGCATATGAAACTGTATACCCAAATCTTCCAAATGCACGTGATCTTCTAAATGATATGGAACGATATGGTCGCCTTGATCTGTTGTCAGCATATAGACATCATATCCACACATATTGGCGAAGTAGTTCATTTTGTCAACCAAAACCCGCTCAATACCTCCCCAAACAGCCAAGGAACGAAAAGTATAGAGGAGTCTCATTTCTTTACTAAATTATCTTCAGAATCATCGTAATGGTCTGTCTTATAGAAGATACGGGTAATTCCCTTACCTTGGATCTTAACATGTTCAATAAAACTATTCCATATTGACTGCTCGCCTATCGTGCCATAACCTGTAGCAGGACGTGCTTGACGATTATACAGAAAAGCAATCTTTCCATAAGGTTTTAACGCCAAAGCCAAAGAACCATCCTCGCCCCTTCGGATATCTGTCCGGATTTTCACCTGACGGGCATAATCAGTTTTAAAGGCAAATACCATTCCCCGAACACACAACTCTGGTCGCTTAAAATGCTGTACCAACAAAAACAAATCACGAATAAATTCAAAAAAGAACAAACCAATTCGTGAATGACTTTCATCTGAAAAGAAACTCCAAAAAGCACTGACACATGACACATCTGGTTTTAACAGTTTTTTCATCATCAGATCAACATAATTCTTTGGATAGACAGTATCAGCATCAATACAAAAATAATATTTCCCACGAGCATGATCTAAACCACATTTTCTTGCATAGCCAGGACTCTGTTTCATTTCATTATAGTATTGAACTCCAAGCATCTTAAAAACATCCTCTGTTCTATCATTTGAATTATTATTTACTCCTATTATTTCCACGGGATAAGCCAACTGTAATTCACTCAAAGACCAAAGGCATGATGCTAACCTACACTCTTCATTATATGCTATAACCACAATACTTATCAAGGGTGTATCACTCTGCATATCAGACAATCGGGAACGAATGTCTTCGATTATACCTTGAGAAACCTCATTAAAAGGCTTCCCGTAGATTTTTAAGTATTTATCATACCACGCCATAATGGTTTACACTTTATTTATGCTACAAAGATAGAAAAAAAAAACAAAAAGTAATAAAAACGCTAGCATTATTTGTATATTTAAACTTAAATTTATATTTTTGCAATGAAAAAAGAACAAATTGGTATGGACTTAAGTATTATTGTTCCAGTATATAATGTAGAAAAATACATTCGAGCATGCATCGAAAGTATTTATCGGCAAGGGCTTGATGAAAACTGTTTTGAGCTTATTATTGTTAATGATGGCACAAAGGATCAAAGTATGAATATAATTGGTGACATTCTGAACCATCATAATAATATCACTATCATTAATCAAGATAATCAAGGACTTTCTGTAGCCCGTAACAATGGTATCTCTGTTGCAAAAGGTGAGTATATTCTAATGCCAGATTCAGATGATCTACTGATAGAAAACAGTCTTCATCCCCTAGTCGAAAGTGCTATAAAATCCCAAGCCGATCTAATCGTGGCAGATTTTATAAGTATGACTGACGAAGAGATTGAGAATATAAATGCTTCCCTAATACAAAAGAAAGTATTTAATTATATAGAGAAGACTGGAGAAGAATTGTTTCTACAAGATCTCAATCCGTACCAATGTTATGTTTGGCGTACGCTTTTTAGAAGAGAATTTCTCATAAACAATAATTTAACATTCGAACCAGATATCTACATTCAGGATTTGCCTTTCACACACGAATGTTATCTAAAAGCAAATAAATGTATTAGAACGTCATGGTTATTAAATATATATAGAAAAGGACATGAATCTGCAACTTATTCTTTTAATAAGAGAAAAGTTAAGGATTTTTGCACTGCTATTGCCAAAACATGGAAATTGACACAAACAGAAGGACTTTCCGCAACAGTCCAAGAAAAACTACGAGAAGATGTCTGGATATCTTTCTCCGTAATGACATGGATAATAGCCTATAAAATACCAAATGCTACAGACCGGAAAGAAATTGCAAAATGGCTTCTTCAACAAGCACCTGATTTAAAATTCTATCACAACATAACACAGAGAATAACCACGCTTTTGTTTAAAAACATGCCTTTACTATTTATCCAGCTCCGTTATTTTTATGACAGAGTTACGAAGAATATATCATTTCTAATCTCACAATTATTTAGAAGAAGAATAGTATGACAAAAATTGTTTATGCAATTGGAAATCTTGCCATTATGGGTGGGACAGAAAGAATCATATCTGAAAAAGCTAATTATTTTAGCGAGCAATTGAGCTATGACGTCACTATCATTTGTTGCAATTATCATCCTCATCAACCTGCTAAGTTTTATATTTCAAACAATGTACGTATTATTTATTTAGATCAGCCAGTTTATGCTATTCATAGATACAAATACCCAAAAAGACTCTGGAAGAAAATAGAATATGCAAAAAATTTGCGGAAAACACTTACAGACGCTGTACTTGACATAGATCCTGACATAGTAATAGGATTAGGTCATTTCAAAGGAGACCTCATAAGCACCATTAAATGCCGAGCAAAGAAAGTCATTGAGTGCCATGATGCGAGACCTTTTATTCTTTGCTATAAAGGAAATCATCTGCCATTATATTCCAAATTATTCAAATTCATTTATCGCATATTATATTTTAAGACTATTGAGAGACATGCAGATGTGGTAGTCACCTTAACCCATGGAGACATGGCATTATGGCATAAGGCACGTAGGATAGAGGTAATACCTAACTTTTCAAATATGACCATTGAAAATTATAGTACATGTAGTTACAAGAGAATCATTGCTATAGGACGTTTGAGAAGAGAAAAAGGGTTTATTCGACTCATTGATATATGGAAGTCTGTAGCTAGCAGATATCCTGATTGGAAGTTGGATCTCTATGGCGATGGAGAACAGGCGAATGAACTTAAACTAAAAATTAAAAACGAACATGTACAAAGAATCACAATTCAAGGATTCTGCGACAACCTTAGCAAAGAATACTCATCAAGTTCTATTTTAGTATCAACCTCGTTTTTTGAGGGGTTCTCATTAGTTATTCTTGAAGCAATGAAACATGGTGTCCCCTGCATAGCATTTGATTGTCCTTTCGGCCCAAGAAGTATTATCGAGGATAACAAGAATGGATTCCTGGTCGAAGACGGCAACATTTCTCTATTTGCAGACAGGGTATGTAAACTGATAGAAAACGAATCTTTGAGGAAGAAATTCGGAGCAGATGCTATTGAACGTTCCAAGCATTTTGACATAGATTCCATCATGAATCAGTGGAGAATATTGTTTGAAGAACTCATTTGTAATGACTAAAAATAAATAAAACATAATTTAAAGCATTAAATTTGATTATATAATAGAAAATATGTACTTTTGTCTTCAATTATATAAAAAAGATGAAGATTATATATGTATATAACTCATTTACCATTGCTTGTGGCGCAGATAGGGTAATCATAGAGAAAGCGAACTATTTGGCCGAGCATGGTTATGATATAACGATTGTTACTGAATCTCAACAAGAGAGGCAGCCTTTCCTTCATTTGTCGCCAAAAGTCAAACTACACGATTTGGAAATAGATTTTGAACAGGTATATAAATACAATCCCCTCATTCGTATATTTAAATATTTCAGTTTAATGAGAAGACACGAGGGAATCTTAAGAGAATACCTCTATAAGGAAAGACCAGACATTGTCATAACAACCTTAGGCCGAGATATGCTATTTTTAACAGATGTCAAAGACGGCAGCATCAAAATCGGAGAACCATATATAGCAAAGCCTTATGTTCGAAATTTAATTATATTAGAAAACAAAGGCCTTTTTAACCGTTTGATTGAAAAAGTATGGAGGCATAAAATCATCCAAAATTGTAAAAAGTTAGATGCATTGGTTCTTTTAACTAATGACGAAGCAAACAACTGGGAAGGAGAAGTTGATACATTTGTTATCCCAAGAAACACTCAAAGATATACGAAAGATATTGTTATGGAAGAATGGACTAACCTTCTTGATTCTTTGTATAAAAAGAAGGGAAAGAAGATTATGTACATTTTCTCTGAACTTACAATTAAAGGTGGAACAGATAAAGTAATTACTTATAAAGCAAATTATCTTTCAACACATGGCTATGATGTAACCATTGTCACAGAAACACAAATGGGGCGTCCTCATGTATTTCCACTATCAAGCACAGTAAGGACATTTGACATCGGGTTAAACTTTAACAAGCAATATAGCCAATCTTTTTTCCATAGAGCTATTACCTATTTGTTATATATGCATCTATATAAAAACAGATTAAAGAAAATAATAAAGAAAGAAAAACCAGATATTGTTATAACTACAATGGGAAGAAGTCTTGATTTTATTTCGAGACTTAAAGATAGTAGTATCAAAATTGGAGAAGCTCATACTACAAAATATCATTTAAGAAGCCTTCATCTTATGGAGGAGAAAGGCATCATATACAAATGGATTGCTAAATCATTTCGCAGAAGACAAATATCAAACGCAAGAAAATTATCAGCATTGGTGTTGCTTACTCCAGAGGATGCAAATGACTGGAAAGGTATAACTAACACATACGTCATTCCAAACTCTATACAGTCAATGCCCCATGAAGCGTCTAAGTTGAATCAGAAAAGGGCGATAATGGTAGGAAGATATAATGAAGCCAAAGGTTATGAATACTTAGTAGAGGCATGGGATATTGTATATCAAAAACATCCAGATTGGTGTATTGATATATATGGATCAGGTGAGTTGCATGATGATGTTGAGAATTGGATAAAAGAAAAACATTTAGAAAACACGATAATTATGCATGAACCAACTAACCAAATAATTGATAAATATTTAGAGAGTTCTATCTGTATAGTCAGTTCTAGATATGAAGGTTTTTCTATGGCAATTGTTGAGGCCATGGCATGTGGTATTCCTTGCGTATCATTCGATTGTCCATATGGACCTCGTAACATCATTAAGGACGAAGAAGACGGTATACTTGTTGAGCATCTTAATTCTAAAGCTTTAGCAGATAATATCTGTAGACTTATAGAAGATGATAATCTAAGAATAAAGCTTGGAACTAATGCAAGAGTAAATATTCAACGGTTCTCACAAGAGAAAATAATGAATCAATGGACAGACCTCTTCAACTCATTAACAAATAGATAATAATGAATATTAAAAATTCTATTATCAGCTATATTAAGGATACAAAATATAACATCGGTTTTATCGATGGAAACCTCGAGTCTATTTTGAATGGTGAACCGATAAAGATAAACTGGTTGAAACATTCATATAAAGACCGATGGTTTGCAGATCCCTTTATTCTAGACATTAATGATAATGATATTATTGTTCTAGTAGAAGAATGGTATGATCCTATTCAAAGAGGTAGAATCAGTAAACTCACTATAGATAAACATACCTATAAATTGAAGAATCTGAAGGTTATGATTGAGGCGGATTATCATCTCAGTTTTCCTGCAATTGACAGAAAATCAGATGGAATCTACATTCATCCTGAAAGTAGTTCTATTGACAAATTAGAAACATATAAATATGATACAGCAACAGATAGTTTTAGAAAAGTGGGAGTATTATCAGAACTCCCATTGACAGACTCTGTATGTAATGAGTTTTTTGGACGAAATCTGATGTTTTCAACTAAATTACCTGATGCAAACGGAAAAGAATTAGGAATTTACTACTATAATTCTGAAAATAGACAATATTCAATAAAAGATTATTATCATTTCAAAGATAACATCTCGCGCATGGCAGGCAATTTCTTTAAATATAAAGGAAAGATATATCGCCCAGCACAAGTATGTATCAAGTCCTATGGTGATGCTGTTTCCATTCAAGAAGTTAGTTTTAAAGATGGAAAATGGGATTTCAAAGAAATTCGTCGCATTTATTCTCCCCATCCGGATCTCGATTTAGGATTCCACACTTTCAATGTTTACAAAGACACAATCGTTGTAGATGCCATAGGTTATCGCAGGCCTAAACTATGTCATCTGATTAGAAATGCAAAATCACGACTATTATGTCAACATGCAAAAAGATATAAAAATATCAAATAGATATTTTGGGGGTTATTGGTACAATATAGTCAAAAAAAGATAATAATATGATCAAACTTATATCAAATCTATGTGAGTTAGCTTCAATAAAAGAAGACTGGGATTTATTATATCAGCAAGATAACAATTATAGTCCATTCCAATCCTATGATTACAATTTCATTTCATCTGAGATCATGATGAATAATAAATGCTATTTATATATCATCTGTTACTATAAGGAAAAAAACAAAAAGGCAGATGCTATATTACCCTTATATATAGATACAGAAGGGACATTAAGATTCATAAACGATGAACACACAGATTTCTCAACGGCATTAATCCGAATTGACATAAGAACAGATTTTTCTATGTACGAAGAAATATACCAGTACATTATTAGCAACAAGAATATAAATCGAATTTTTCTTAATCACCTTTGCCATAGGGACTTATTAATTCCGTATATGGGCTATTTCAATTGCCATGCTAAAATTTACAGGACTGAAAATTACTCTAGTTTTCCAATATATAAAGAAGACTCAAATAAATCATACATTGATTCATTTAGCCATTTAACCGCTAAAGAACGTAACAGACTAAAGAATATTGATAAGAAGCTGACAGAGACAACATTCAAAATTTTAAATGCCAAGAATTCTGATCAATACCCTGAAGATGCCATTAACAAATTAATGGAAGAAATGATAGTTAAAGGCATCAGGACAGAAATATATTTCAATGCATTATTTAAAAAGTTTATTAAAGAACTATACAATAAAGGAATCTTAACCATTGCCGTTCTCTCAGATTGCAACAAAATTATCTCTATAAGCTTTTATTTCCAATGCAAAAACAATTCATTAATACAATGGGTTATAATCTATGCCGATAAAAAATATAATATGTGGAACAAGTTATGTTGTCTTAAGTATTTCTACAATCA
>Ga0256405_10009868_pt1 | contig 12865 bp, 12 predicted proteins | sample RumenRJG_02DNA_FD_189096 | JGI IMG/M metagenome (GOLD analysis project Ga0256405, IMG submission 189096) | Bovine rumen microbial communities from Lethbridge, Alberta, Canada - RJG_02 | ecosystem: Host-associated > Mammals > Digestive system > Stomach > Rumen | place: Canada: Alberta...
TCAGAAGCAAAATCCTCAATTTCTATCAGGGAGAGCCTCTCTGCTGATAATCATTCATTTCCCAGCACCGTTTCGGCGTTGGGAATTTCTTTTAGAAACTCGTAGGTCTGACGCTCATAATCCATACGGCAGGCGAAATGTTGCATGCCGTTGCTCACAACCAGATAATCAACGTGCATGACCATATTGTAGCGGCATATCTGGTCAAACACTCGTTGAGTGATTTCAACCGACGGACGCTTGTATTCCACAATCATGCGCGGACGCAGCTGCTTGTCATAGACCACAGTGTCGCACCTGCGACTCATCCCGTTAAGGCTCAGAGACACCTCATTTGCTGTCAATGAAGACGAAAAACCATAGTTCGTCAGCAGCATATTGACAAAGTGCTGGCGAACCCATTCCTCAGGTGTCAATGCCACAAATCGCTGACGGAGTGTGTCGAATATCCTGACATTCTTGCCCTCACGACGGATGTTGGCATTAAAAGGCGGAAGGTTCAAAGTAGGAAAGGGATTATTCATAACAGGTTTTTCGTTGCTTTTACTTTATTTATTGATGCGAATTCGCTATATTTGCACAATATCTCGCATAATGCGTGACAAAATTAACATAAAAATCCGATATGGCAAAGAAACTGACTGCAGGAACTAACATTTCCCACCGTGATATCATCACAGCGATACGCAATGGGGAATATGCACCCATTTACCTGCTCATGGGGGAGGAGTCCTATTACATCGACCGTATTGCCAACTTCATCGCTGACAATATTCTCACGGAAGAGGAGAAGGGATTCAACCTTATAACCATGTATTGTACACGCGAAACGAATGTCGCTGACATTATCAATTCTGCGAAGAAATATCCGATGATGTCCAAATATCAGATTTTAATTGTTAAGGAATGTCAAAACCTGTTAAAGTTCGACGATCTCCAATTTTATGCCCAAAAACCTCTCGAATCAACCATTCTGGTGCTCTGCTACAAGAATGGGACCGTGGATCGGCGCAAGAAAACCGTCGCCATGATAGAGAAAGTCGGGGTAGTGTACGAAAGCAAGAAATTGAGGGACGGACAACTGCCCACATTCATCGACGAATACCTGCAGCGCAAGAAAGTGACCATTGAGGATCGTGCCAGAATGATGCTTGTAGATAGTATAGGCTCTGACCTCAACCGCATGGCAAGTGAGCTTGACAAGCTTTATGTCACTCTGCCAGAGGGTGTTAACCGCATCACTCCAGAGCTGATAGAAAAGAATATAGGTATAAGCAAGGAGTTTAATAACTTCGAATTACGCAATACCATCATCGAACGTAATGTATTCAAAGCCAATCAGATAATCAATTATTTCAATGATAATCCCAAGGATAATGCTCCTGTGGTGACGATTGCCATGCTTTTCAACTTCTTTGCGGGTGTGATGCAGGCATACTATGCTCCTGTAAAGACTGAGCAGGGGCTGATGGAGCAGCTGGAACTGCGCAACAGCTGGCAGTTACGCGATTATCAGAATGCCATGCGCAACTATTCAGCTTTGAAGACAATGCAGATTATCGGTCAACTGCGCCAGGCGGATGCAAAATTGAAGGGTATAGAGAAGGGGAGTACAACCGATGCTGATATCATGCGTGAGCTGATTTATTTTATACTTCATTGAAAAACTTAAAAACTTAAGAACTTAAGAACTTAAAAGCATAAAAATCTTTGACAAAAATCGTGATTGCTTATTTTTGACAATCAAATTAACCCTAAAAACATACTCAAAAAACCTGTTTTTCCATCCCTGAAATAGGGCTGGAATTTTTTTTGCACTTTTTTTTGAAACACAAAATAATGTGCTTTTCTGACTATAAATCTGTGCGTTATATCGAAAAGTAGGCTCTGAGAATCGTGCAAAAATGTGCAGTTTTATACGTTGATAAGAATACTCTCAAATTGCCTGAAACAGTCATCTTCGTGTTTTGCAAAAGTAAAATTTAACTTTTGTTTAGTTTTATATGTGCAAATGCCGTTTAGGAATCTGAAACCATGGAGTTTGTAAATGTAAAATGGCTTTAGGTTTGTTTATGTAAAAATAGAGTCAGTTGGTGCTTTTTATAAAAGTGAATTATTTAAGAATCTAAACTTTACAAATACAAAGCTTTATTTATTCTTTATCAGATTTTTAGTATAACTATAAGAAAATCAGTGGAAAATATGTGTTTGTTAATGATTAGGTGTATTTGCATATGCAAAATATAGACGATTTTGCAGCTTTTTGCCATATTTTGGCTGAAATTGGCTCTATATTACTCATTAAGGATGAATTAGTTAATTTTTTAAGGAGAAGTAATAATATAAATGTAAAATCTGTGCTTTTTCATGTTTGTAAAGGCTTTTGCTTAATAATTATTAATTCTACACTTTACATTTGTATTTTAGATTTGCGATTATTTATTTTATTCCTCTTAATTATTTTGTAAAATGTTTTGTAGTTTTGTAAATCTGTCGTAACTTTGTAAAATCGTTAGAAAAGGGGTAATTTTCTCCTGTTCCTAACTCTTTACAATTATCAAATCAATTTTTTACTACTTTTCTCATGAACGAAACCCAGAGAATTTTGGAAATAATGCGAGTGAAGAATTTGTCGAATATTCAATTCAGTTCCATCACCGGTATTTCACCCGCTACCCTCTCACAGTTGACAAGTGGTCGAAGTAACCCCACTCATACAATATTTAAAAAAATAGTATCTGCCTTTCCAGATATAAATCCGTCATGGATTGCTTTCGGAATTGGTGAAATGTTTGTCTCGGGTGCTGATGTTTCTGGTCAACCTCCAATCCAGGTTGATTCTTCTACTAATGTAGCCGATGATAATTTCTCTTTTGATTCTGATCCTTCTTTTGTTCAGCCCGAGAAACCGGCTCCTGCACAGGTATTTCCTTCCCATAATCCTGTAAATCCAGCCTCTAACCAAGCTGGAAAGCACATAGATGCAGCGGTTCAGCCTAATATGTTTGATAAAGAGGATTCCCATCAGGTGGATCTCTCAGCAACTTCTCTATCTGCCATCTCTGCTGCTGTAAAGGAGGCAATGACCCAGGAACGACGTCCTCAGCGTCGCATTATGGAGGTTCGTATCTTTTTCGATGACGGTACTTACGAGTCATTCGGCGGACCTAAATGAAGTTGAAATGTGCAGATGTCGAATAAGCCTCTTGTAGGTTTATTGTAAAGAAATAGCCAACTGTTAATTTGTTTGCGAAAATTAACAGTTGGCTTTATTTTATTTTGATAATTCTTAAATTAGTTTTTTGCTTTTTTGTATTTCTTATAGGGAAAAAGTAAATTTCATCCGTTTTTTTATCAATTTGATGGTTAAGTATCAAATATTTGATGCCACGTTATCAAACTTTTGATGCCACGTTATCAAACTTTTGATACTTCGCCATAAAATATTTGATGCCGTGGCATCAAACTTTTGATGTAGCACAAAAAATTCTCATCAAAATTTCTCTCTGAGTTTTAGTTCGTTACTGATATGCTCTGAATAGGACTATTTCAGTTTTATTTGTATAATCCATCACATTCTACCACTTTTTCTTATCTTTTTTTGGCAGGTAGGTGAGGAAATTGTATTTTTGCAGATAATAACATCTAATAAACAATAATACTATCATAATGAAACAAAGAATTGTATTTATCCTGACCCTGCTGCTGTGCGTAAATGTTTCTCAGGCACAGGGACGTTATGGGGAGTACAATGATATTATTCATGGCAATGCAGGTATGCCTGGAGTAGTGGACCTCATTGCTGACGGTAAGTACCTTCGTGCCTACTATCGTCTCAATTCCATAGTTAACAACCACTATGCTATGCCTTCACCTCCCACGGAGTTCAATAAATACATGAAGATGGTGACGGAGAAGATTGCAGACGAGGTGGTCGCTGGTCGCATGGACCGGAGCAACGAGGACATCATGGCTGCCGTGCGCCGTGCTGCCAATGAGTTTAAGTATGGTCCCGCCGTCAGCCTTATTGGAGGCAACAACAACGGCAATAATACTGGTGGTGGCTCCAGCACTGCCCAGCGGCAGACCTTCACTGCCAACGGCGTTCAGTTTACGATGATACGTGTAGAGGGTGGCACATATACTATGGGTGCTACGAGTGAGCAGGGCAGTGATGCTTATGATGATGAGAAACCTGCCCATAGCGTGAGTGTGGGCACATTCTACATAGGTGAGACAGAGGTGACTCAGGCTCTTTGGCAGGCCGTGATGGGTAATAACCCTTCATCTTTTAAGGGAAGCCAACGACCTGTAGAGAGTGTAAGTTGGGATGATTGCCAGACGTTTATAAGCAAACTGAATTCTCTGACTGGTAAGAACTTCCGTTTGCCAACTGAGGAGGAATGGGAGTATGCAGCCCGTGGCGGCAACAAGTCCCGTCATACAAAATACAGCGGCAGCAGTGATGTAGGCTCTGTAGCTTGGTACTGTGATAATAGCGGCTGGCAGACTCACGATGTTAAGACAAAGCAACCAAATGAGTTGGGAATCTACGACATGAGTGGTAATGTTTTGGAGTGGACAAGCAGTTACTGGCGCGATGACTATAACAGTTCTATAGACACGTCCCGCCGCGTGTACCGTGGTGGCAGTAAGTCCTTCAACGATGTGCCCTGCACTGTTACGTTCCGTGACCGCCTTGAGCCTTCGCATGGCCTCTCCAGCGAAAACGGCTTGCGCCTCGCCCTTTAGTTCTATTGAAAATAACAATGAGCAAAGCGCCCTTCCCATGCTTTTCAAAGCTTGGAAAGAGCGTTTTATTAAAATATGGCTCCTAGTAGCTTCGGTGGATTCCGAAGTCGAACGGCGCCATATTATTTTATGTGGCAAAAACTAATATGCGTTGACGGTGTTTTAAGCACATTTTTTTTGACTATCTCCGAGGTCGTATGTTGTCTTAGCAGTTTGCGTTCTTCTTCATTCAAACTCATATTAGTACGATTTTATCGTTTTCAACATTTTTATAGTATGGAAGAAAAGATAGTGACTCCCACTCTTTTTTTGTGTACATTTGAGGGCTTATCATCTCTCCGATATTCCATCCAAGCATTGTGAATGGAAAGGAGAAATTGTTGTAATCCTGGTCTGACAGATTAGGTTTGTCTATCAAAATCAACAAGTCCCAGTCGCTATTTGCGTGAGCGTCACCACGAGCTTGCGACCCATATAGCATTAGACTACTGTTGGGAGGTAAGGTGGATTTACCTAATTGTTGTATATCCTTTATTATCTCTGTCTTGTTCATAAGATTTTACGTAATGGAGAATTTGTGTTATTCCAACCACAAAGATAGGATGTTTTAGCGACTGACACAAATATAGGTGAGAAAAAATAGGTCTCTAAACTTCTGCAAGTTCTTTTTTATTAAGAAATGTACATACATGCCGCTCAAGCTATGGCGATGAAAATAATCTTGTATATGGCTTCTAGTAGCTTCGGTGGATTCCGAAGTCGAACGGCGCCATATTATTTTTGTAACTAATACGAGTTGACGGTGTTGAGCATGTTTTGTAGGTCGGAAGTGGAGTAGCCGTTTGCTTTGGCTACGCTGATGGCGTTGTTCAACTCATTGATGGTGGAGTAGAAGAGATTTTCCTTTTCCTGTCCGCTGGCATTGCGCCAACGGTTGTAGGCCGAGGTGGCTTTGTTGCGGGCATTCTGGTAGGCGGTGTGTCTGGCTTCTTCCTCTTTTTTGCGCTTGGCTTCTTCCTCTGCTTTACGTTTGGCTTCCTCTTCCTTGCGTTTCTTCTCTGCCTCTTCCTTCTTGCGCTTCTCTTCTTCCTCTTTCTTGCGTTTGGCTTCCTCGTCTGCGTTGGTGGTGTTGGTCTCTGCCTGAGAAGTAGTTGTCTGCTGAGGCAGGGTTATAGCGTTAGGATTGTCGGTCTCCTCTACAAGTTGTTCTTCCTCAACAGCAGTTATATCTTCTTCTGGCTCAACAGTCTCTGCGGTTTTGTCGCTCTTGAACCACGAACCTATGGTGTCGGCATTTCTTATGCCAAGATATGCAACTGCAAACGCAGCAATGAAAATTGCAATCTTGCCTTTATGCCGACTGATAGCATGCAGGCTGCCAGTGGTGGCAGCAGTGAGAGAAGTGCCTATACTGGAGAGGCTAAGACTAAGTGCGCTCTGAGGTCTGTAGTCATGACGGCGCACGTAGTAGATGGTGCCGTTGGCATTGAAATACTCGTAGGCGAGGGCAGTGTCGCGCAGATGTGTGGGTGAGTTGAAGTCGTAGTTGAAAGAGCTTTTCAGCATGACTTCAAACTGCTTTTTTGCTGTCTGCGACGTGTCTGCTACTGATTCGTCTTTATTGCGGCGGGAGTTGTTGCTGTCGAAGAGTTCGTAGATGTCGTAGTTTACGATTGCTGTCTGTTGTGGAGAATTGGCAGCAATGTCTTCTCCTGTGTCGATGGATGCAGAATAGAGCAGATGGCTGTCACTTTCGCCTTTCACTCCGATGATGCGGTAATTGGATTCCTGTCCTCGCAGAACGTAGTTGATGGGCAGCGAGTAGCGTTCACGCAGGTTTTTGATGAATGCCTGTGGTGAGGGAGTGCGGTTTTCGCTGAGTTTCGCCATTCCCTGAATCACTGCCTGGCGCGTGCGGTCGCTGAGGTTGTCAGGCAGTTTCTGTGATATGAGTTCCGCCTTTAAGTTAAAGGCACTATCTGGGTCGGTGGCGGTGAGCAGGTAGAAGGTGGTTGCTGCGAGCGCATAGACATCTATCTCCGGTGCGAAATGGGAAATCATGTCGTATTGCTCTATGGGTGAGTAGCCGAGGGTGGCACCTTTGGCATTGATTTGCGATGTAGGTGTGCCTTTCTTGTCGAAATGCTTAGCGATGCCGAAGTCGATGAGTACGGGCACGTCTGCTCCGCCCTTGATACCACGTCGCATCACTATGTTGTCGGGCTTGATGTCGAGGTGCAGCAGATTGTGCTGGTGGATGAATCCTATGGCCTTGGCTATAGGAATGATGATGCTGATGGTCTCAGCCTCGGAGAGTGGTGTGCCGCGCTGCTTGACAAGACTACGCAGGTCGCCTCCGTCGAGATATTCCATCACATAGTAAACTGTGTTGTTCTGTTCAATTACCTCGCTCACCTTGACGATATTCTCGCAGCCTTCGCAGACCAGCGTGAGTCGCTCTGCCTCTGTCTGGAAGTCGTGGCGGCTCTTCTCCACCAGTTCAGCAGCCTCGCGTCCGTATTCCACAACTAGACCATTGGCGGCGCGGTGGCAGTGTCCTTTGATGAAATGCTCTTTCAGGGCGAATATAGCCTCTACCTCAATAGTGCCGACGCGCAATGTGGACGCAACACGGTAGGTGATGCCGAAGCCTCCCTGTCCCAGAACACTTTCTATTCTATATTGCTGGTTCTTGCCTTTTATTACAGTTCCGACAGGCAGTGCGTATTCGTATTTCTTCTCAGTGGTTGGCATGGATTTGGTGATGTGAAGTTAGAACAATCGCAAAGATAGTATGTTTTATTGAAAACGACAAATAACTATTAACGTTTTCGTTATCGTTAAGGTTATGGTTATCGTTGTGGTTTAGTTCAAGGTATAGATGCGGAGTTTAAGGCGTTTCAGGGCAAATTCTTTCTTTTTTCCTGCAATTGTGCCTGAATCTATCATTGCCTCTATGCTTTTTTCTGTAAAACTGTAGGCTTCGTAGCCATTGAGGTTGGGACGGATATAGAGATCCACATCCTTGAGGTTTTGCTTGTATTTTGTTATGTCGGGACGTGAGAGAACCCAGTCAAGCGCTTCGCCTAATCCAAGGGATTGGCTCAGCTTTAGTGTTGGATCATCAGGCGTGTTCTGTGTGAGGTCAACAGCAATCACTATATCAGCTCCCATTGCCTTAACAACATCAACAGGGAGGTTGTTCATCACTCCGCCGTCGAGGAGTGTTTTCTTGCCTATTTTGACCGCTTTGAAATACGTTGGAATAGCCATGCTTGCACGCATTGCCATAGCGAGGTCTCCACTGTGCAGAACTACCTCGTTTTTGGGGTTTATGCCTTGAAATTCGGTAGCTACGCAGCGGAAGGGAATACGTGTCTGCTGGAATGTCTCAACCCCCTTCTTTGTAGTAAGACGGCGCAGTAGGTTGACAATGCTGTCGCCAGCCACGATTCCATTGCCGAAAAACTGATCGAACGACTGATTGAGATTAAGTGTTGACGCTGATAGTGGAATGCCGAATATATAGGTTGTACCGCCTTCGTTGCGAAAAGCGGTGGTGTTGAGTTCCGTGCGACGGTCTGTAAGGAGGTCAAGCCATTCCTGAGAGCGGAATAGAGAGTCTATTGCGTCTGCAGAGTAACCGCAGGCGTACAGGCCTCCGACGATGGCTCCGATACTTGTTCCGGCGATGTAGTCAACGGGTATTCCAGCCTTCTCTATGGCTTTCAGAGCGCCAACGTGGGCTGCACCCTTGGCTCCGCCACCACCAAGCACAAGTCCCACTTTGAGGTGTGGAGCATCCTGTGGAATAGTGGTGGTTTGTGCGTTAAAACTGTGGTTGCATGTAGCGGCAAGGGTTATGCCTAAGGCAATGAATACAGTCGCAACAATTAATAAAATGGTCTTCTTTTTCAGTGTCATCCTTATGGTGTTTATTCAAAGTTTGTCATGTGTGCTGCGTCACGCACTGCCTGGATGTGATTCTTTACGATTGTTGACTTTGCAGTACCGAGGATGTGCTCTATACGGTTTACGGTCAGGATGGCATTTCCGTTGTCAATGAGTTGGTATTGACCTTCAGGTGTGATGAGTATCTTCACATCATCGCGTGTGCCAGGAATTTGTGCAGCTTGGATGCTGTCGATAGCCTGCATTCCGTTGCGCAGCAGAGCCTGACAGGTGAGCTTGTAGTTTAGTGAGTTGCGATCACCTTCCAAGATGATTTCCCTTGATGGCTGGTGCTGTATGTTGAAGGAGCCAGTTACGCTGTCGAAACTGATGCCGTCGCGCTGGAAATACTCTTCAATCTTGCCTTCAACGATGAGATCTTCTGGCATTCCTGTAGTTAATCCGTGCTGGTTATCGAGTAGCCACACTTTGTCGGCGATATGGAGTGCGTGTTCGAGGTCGTGTGTGGAAAGGAAGATGGTTTTCTTGAGAGCCTTTGCCAGACGGTGCAGCAGCATGAGCATTGACATCTTGCTGGGATAGTCGAGGTAGGCTGTAGGCTCGTCAAGCAGGATGATGGGTGTTTCCTGTGCAATGGCTTTTGCAATCATCACCTTCTGACGTTCTCCGTCGCTGAGGGTTTCTATCTTACGTTGTGCAAGATCGCTTATCTCAACCCATTCCAGACATTGCTCTACCATACGCTTGTCGTTGCGTCGGAGTGTGCCCCAGAATCCTGTGTATGGGCTACGACCGATGGCTACGACTTCCTCCGCTGTCATATTCCGTATGGAGTGGTTGTTGGTGAGTACCACACTAACCAGTTTAGCCAGTTGTTTCTGGCTGTATCTTGCCGCATCCTGATGGTCAATCAACACTTTGCCTGTGAGTGCCGGCTGGAATCCTGCAATTGTTCGCAGCAGAGTTGACTTTCCCGCACCGTTGGGACCGAGCAGGCAAGTGAGTTCTCCGATATTCAGAGAGGCGTTGAGTGATTTACCTATTACCTTATTCTGCTTTTTAAGCCGGTAACCTGTATCGAGGTTATGGAGTTGTACTATAGAATCGTTGTTCATAAGAATGAATTATGAATTAAGCTGTAATTACAGCTATGGTGTAGTATGCTATTGCTAAGAGTACAAGGATTAGTCCTTTAGGCCTTGTGACGGTGAATCTCGGTTTGCCTACCACGCAGAATATCCAAAGCAGCAAGTTTGCTACGAGCAGTGTGCCAAGGTCGAAGAACGTGATGTCGCCTACTGTTAGCGGAGTGATGGTCGCTGCCGTTCCAAGTACCAGGAACACATTGAATATGTTGCTGCCTAACACATTTCCGAGAGCCATGTCGGTGTCGCCCTTACGTGCGGCAACAACAGATGTTATGAGTTCAGGAAAACTGGTTCCGCCTGCCACGATAGTCAGGGCAATAGTGCGTTCGCTCACTCCGAGCCATTCTGCTATGCCTGATGCTCCGTCAACCATCCAGTTTCCACCGAGGATGAGTCCTGCAAGTCCCAGCACACATAATACTATCGAACGTGTAACGGTCATCGTCTGTCTGTTTTCGTTGTCGCTATCGTCCACTCCCTGATGTGCTATAGCGAATGTGTAGCTTATGAATATCAGGAAGAAGCAGAGCAGTATGATTCCGTCTGTTCTGCTTATGGTGTCTGTGGTAAGTGTGAAACTACCTATGGTGGTACATGTGGCAACAGCAGCAATGCTCGAGATGATACACAATGGAATGTCGTAGCGCAGGTTGTTGCGAGTGCAGATGATAGGGCTGATAAGTGCTGTACCGCCGGCAATTGCAAGTGAGTTGAAGATATTGCTGCCGATGACGTTGCCTATTGACATATCGGGCTGATTGTTGATGGCAGCCAGAACGCTGACCACGAGTTCAGGTGCACTTGTGCCGAATGCAACTATGGTGAGACCTATCACCAGTGATGATATGTTGAAACGTCGTGCTATGGCTGACGAACCGTCAGTAAGCCAGTCTGCTCCTTTGAATATAAGGAATAGTCCTACTGCAAATTGCAGGAAAAATAGAATTGTTGACACGAATACTTAATTAATTTAATTAAAAAATATAAGGCGCGAGCAAAATTAAAACAGCGCTACAACTGTTGAGGCTACAAGAATGTAGCGTAGCAGTTTGCCTATGCTTATTGCGATGAGGGTTTTCCAGATGTTGGTACGCATCATGCCTAAGACAAAGGCGATGGCTGTGCCCAGGATGGGAAGGAAACAGAAGAATCCGACCCATACTCCTCTCTGATTAACCCATCGTTGGGCTTTTTCCATACGTTTGGGTTTTATCTTCAGCCATTTGCTCACCTTCTCAAGGTCTCCAAGTCTGCCTAAGCTATAGTTGAACATCGAACCGGCAATGTTGCCGATTGTAGCCGCTACCACTGTGAGAACAGGATCCATGTCGGTTGCAATGAGCAGTGCACCCATAACCGCCTCGCTGCTGAAGGGAACGAGGGAACCGGCAAGCAGGGCTGCAAGAAACATACCGAAGTAACCGTATTGGATAAAGAATTCGTTTATGGTGGACATGGGATGCCTTTTATAGTGAGTACGCTGTTAGTGCAAATATCATTACCGAAATGATGATGGCTATGATATGCAGGACTTTGCCTGTAGAAAGTGCAAAGAAATGTCCGCCCGTTATTGCTGTGGGAATCATGCATAGCGGCATCACTGTGCTGAAATCCGATGGAAGCAGTGCCAGCATCACGAAAGATGCGAAGCCTGCCAGCATCACCATGCTGTAGTTCTGACGTGTTCGGGTGCTCTCTTCATGTGCCGTCATAAGGTGATGGATTGAGCCTATCAGGAATAGGAGCAGCATGAGTCCGGCAACCAGCCATTGTTGCAGAGTCACAGTAGAGTATAATTGTGTAGGCAGATCTACGAGTTGGTTAAAATGCCATGTCATCAGTGACATGCTGTCTCTGCAAAATGAAACTGTAAAAAAGAACCAGTAGGGAATAGACAATCCTATAATGCCTGCGAGAAGATGTCTCAGACTGAAACTGCGCATCAAAATCAGTATCAACAGGTACAGAGGTGCTGTGTAGAGCAGGCGAGGGTAGAACAATGATGCCAGAGACATGAAAAGGAATGTTGTCAATGGCAGTACCGGAGCATTGCTGTTCTTGTACGAAGCAAAGACAGGGAATAGCACAGATACGGCGAACATCATCACAGCATGTCCGTTCTGAAGCGGATGCAGGAATACGGCTGGAGCAAGCAGCAGAGTCAGTGTGGCACTGATCATTCGACTGCTGATTCTGAGCAGTGCAAAGGCATTGTTGAGTTCTGCCGTTAAATACACGGTCAGTCCGCATAGAACCATACCGCCTGCAAAATCAGAAAAAGCCGTGATGTTGCTTGTCGTCAGCGTTCCTACGTGATTGGCATGGATAACCCATGTAATCACAGTGAATACAGCAGCGAAAAGGAGTGTAAACCTATGTGTGGCAATTGTTCTGAGAAAGGTCATAAGTCTTTGCCGATGTCGCTGCGGAAGTATTTTTTCTCAAACTGAATCTTTTGTGCTTCAGCGAATGATTTCGACAGAGCTTCAGCCTTGTCCTTGCCGTAGCTGCTTACAGCCAGCACTCGGCCGCCGTTGGTCACAATCTGTCTATCTGCATTCTCTTTGGTTCCTGCGTGGAACACTATGCTGCCGTCCACACTGTCGATTCCGCTGATCGGGAATCCTTTTTGGTATGCTTCGGGATAACCGCCTGATACGAGCATTACGCATACAGCGCTGCGAGGGTCAAATTCCAATGCTCGTTCATTGAGGTTGCCTTCTGCTACACCTTGGAACAGGTCAACGATGTCGCTCTTGAGGCGCAGCATCACGGTTTCTGTTTCAGGGTCACCCATACGCACATTGTATTCAATCACCATCGGGTCGCCGGCTGATGCACATGAGTAGTCGCGGTCCACGCGGATGAGTCCGAGGAAGATGAATCCCTTGTAGTCAATGCCCTCTTTTGCCAGACCTTCCACTGTAGGACGCACGATGCGCTCTTCCACCTTCTTCATGAACTCGCTGTCGGCAAAAGGTACTGGAGACACACTGCCCATACCGCCTGTGTTCAGTCCTGTGTCGCCTTCACCAATGCGTTTGTAGTCCTTG
>Ga0256405_10009869_pt1 | contig 12862 bp, 1 predicted proteins | sample RumenRJG_02DNA_FD_189096 | JGI IMG/M metagenome (GOLD analysis project Ga0256405, IMG submission 189096) | Bovine rumen microbial communities from Lethbridge, Alberta, Canada - RJG_02 | ecosystem: Host-associated > Mammals > Digestive system > Stomach > Rumen | place: Canada: Alberta | collected...
TATATTATTTAAATTTGATAATTTTTTTATTAATAAGATAATTTTTAAATAATTAATTTATCCTTAAATATATTATTTATTTATTTATTTATTTTATCTTAACTCTGTGTTAAATTTCAATATCAAACGTCAATTGACCATCAGAAATAATCAAAGAATTTCTTATAGCATATAACATTTTATTTTTAAGCAAAGCATAGTTATCATATTTTGGCAATTCCAATTCGAAAAAGCAAGTATGGGAAATTGGTAAATAAGCTTGACCTCCTTCAAAATTAACATGAGTTAAAGTTATTTTATGTTTATTATTTCCAAAACCTTTTGCATCTTTTGGCAATCTTGATCTTCCCCAAACGAATTTAATATAATTAAATTTATCTTCTAAAGATAATTCTTCCAAAAATTGCCAGAAATATTTAATGGTTAAATCAGAAGGAGAGCAATCTTCATATTTTGTCATATTCTTAAGCAATTCTAAATCGAATTCTTCTTCACCACAGATTTTCTTTTCTAAATCAGATGGTGTTAAAAATTTAAGCATATATTCAGGTATGACCTCGAATAAACCTTCTTGTACAGCTTTGGCTTGTAAATATCCTTGATTAGTCATTGCTTTTAGATATAGTTCTAAAAATTCTTCATAGTTATTTTCATCAACATATATCTCACTTCCTTTTTCTTTTAATTCAATAGTCTCACCTCCGGGTAATTGACATGTGAAATTAATTACACCAAATAAAGCTTGTTTTTGTTCTATGTTATTCGATGATAAAACTTTTATTATAGATTTATAACTTTGAACATCAATTAATTCAATATCAGAAGGCTCCAATTGCATTCCTAAAATTTGTTTATAAACTATACTTGATAAATTAATCGAGGCAAATGTTTCTGAGGATATAATATAACCGAATAATTTTCCGATGAATTTATACATTTCTAAATATTTCTCATTTTTTGCTCCTAATGGATTAAAAATATATTTATCTCTATCTAACCCAGTTTGAGATTTATTATTCGGGGAAGGTATGAATAAATCTAAATTAGCCGAAGTTAATTGTTCAATAGATGAAGAAAATATTTCCCTTCCCGGTCCTCCAGCATCAGATGCGCCTTCTCCGAGTAATATTACTTGGAATAAATTTTTAGCTTTGGCTTTGAAGAATGAAGAACCTTTTTCTTTGCCGAGAGGGGATTTATATAATTGGGCAATGAGTGACCATTCTAAATCTTTATCGATTAAATTCATATTACTTTTTTTTAAATTGATCATTCTATCGATTCTTACTTCTTTCATTATTTTAGAATTTTTTAATACCAATAAATTCGAAGAGAAATTTTTTATTCTACTTTTCTCGGATAAGAAATTAATATTATTAAATAAAATTTTGGTTAAAGATGTATTATATAATATTGCGCTATGATTCAATAAATTCTCAGCTGATTTTGATATCTCGGAAACAATATTACCAACAGTTTCGATAATTTGGGGTTGTTCTGAGAATTTTATATATCTATCATAAAATTGGTATTTTTCTTTCATATATTCCATGAAAGTTTTTTCTTTTAATTCTGGTTGTTCTTCTTTTGATTTATTTCCTTCTTTTTTATTTTTATCTATCTTATTTTTTATTTCTTGCATTTCCTTTATATATATTGGATATATTTTTTGATATTCTAATAAATAATTGACATTTATGGAAGATAATAAATTTATTACTTTTTCTTTTATTGCTTTGTGTTGTTCTGGGAAAAATTGTTGGATTTTTTCGTTGGATATTTCCATTTTCATCTCGAGTAAATCATCATCGATTTTTTCTGTATATATTTTTTTGAAATTAAGATTATTTTCTATTGTTAAACGATTTTTGTATAATTCTTTGACTTTAAGTAAATTATCGGATAAATATGTTTCATCTTCTTCTTGCAAATTTAATTTTTTTGGTAAATCGAACACAATTTTCTTTATTTGTGGTAAATAATCAATAAATTCAAATATTTGTTCTTTTATTATTTGAATATACATCAATTTTCTTTCGTCGATTTGGTCTAAATTGAGGTCATTTTCGTCTAAATCAAATATATATATAAAATTGCACTTTTCCTCTTTCATATTATCTTCAATAAATTTATTGTATTTTTCTTTTTCTTTTTCTGATAAAGAAGAAATTTCATTTGATTCAATTTGGAATAAGAATTGCTCATATTCATCATATTTATCGGTTTTGTCATATTTTGATATCATATCTATGAAATATATTTTGTCTTTTTCGGATTTTAATATGACATTAAATTTGAGTTTTTCATTTTTGAGAACATAATTACTTTCTTCCAATATTTTTTTTGGATTAATGAATGATTGATAATAATCAAAATTCAAAAAGAATTTATTTCCATTATATAAAATATCTTTTATTTTCAAAGTCAAATCAGTTTTTTTCTTGAGATAGTTTTGCTTAATGAAATCTTCATCTATATTAATCATTCGTGGTTTCTTTAATTTTGCCCGATCAACACTGTCCTTTTCTCCGACTAATTTGCATATATCAACATTCCCTGAATAAAATATTTTTTTACCAATATCAATGTTTTTAGGATATCGATAAAAATATACATAATTATCCTCAGGATTTTCACTATTATTTTCTTTATTATCCTTATTATCTTTGTTATTATTTTCATTAATTTCTTCTTCTTTTTCAATGACAGTTTTTTCATCAATGACGAAAAAGAAGCAATATCCTCTTTGAATAACGTCTTTTACTCTTATATTTAAATTTAAGAAATATCTCAAAGATCTAATACCATATTGATCTTCATCAAGACAATAAACTTTTCCTTCTGGTTTACTCAAAGCAACAAATTTATCATCTGTTAAATATATATTCGTGATATTTTTATCAGAAAGGAACGATATTTCTTTCATGAAAAGGTCTTTAGATAAATTTCTTTCGGCATTTTTCGTGAAAAAGTGCATTCTATCTAAATTTAAATTTCCATATACTAAATTCTGTCTTTTTTTTGTGTCATAACCGATATATATCAAATTATAATCATTTATATCAAAGTCGAAAATTTCGAGATTTTCCGGCGTTTTTATTTGAGTAATAGCATTGCCGTCTTGGAGTTCAGATGAACTAATCATATGATAGTTACCATAACGGCAAATAAATCCGTATAATTTTTTTTTGTTGGTTAATAATATACAACTACTTTCATACATCGCTTTAATAAATACTTCACCGTTTTTAAGTTCGGGCAAAGGGAATTTTAATACTTTTCCGTCAAATAATGTTTCTGCTGAAGGTAAATTCCTTGGTAAATTATCTTTGAAGAAATATAAGGAAGTTTTTGATAATATAACATCTTGGCCAATATATACAAATTTATCTTCACTATTTAATTTATCTAATTCTGGCCTACTCTGGATTTCAAAATCTTCAGAATCGTCATTTGAGCCGAACCATTCACCAGCTGAATAAAATTTATTATTTGTATCAATCATTAATAAAGTTTTTTCATTGAAATTAAATATATTTTTGAATTCATTTACTTGATTTTTTAATTCATCTTCTATTCTTTTCATATCTCCAATTGCAATACTTTTAATTTTATTTTGAGGTTCATGCATTATTATTAGTTCATTTCCATTCGTATCATATTTTCTTTCTTCATTAATTAAAATAAGATGATTTTTATCCTTATCTTTATCTTTATTATTCTTTTTTTGTTTTTTCTTTTCTTTTTCTCCTTCTTTATTCTTTGTTTCTTTTGTATCATTTTTAACTATATCAATAAATGAAGTAATGCATTTTGAATCTTGTTTATTCTCTTTTTCTTTATTATTTATTTTTAATGTATAACATTCTGATTTATCTTCGATAAAATGAATACCATAACTACTTTGTTCTAAAATTTTTGGTATTTTTATATTTGGTAAATATTTTTTCATTGTAATTAATTTGCACCATTCTTCATCTTCTACTATTAATTTATTAATGATATATTTCGAATTTAATTTTTCATTAATAATTTCATAATCATTGCATAAATTAATTAAATCTTGAATATTTTCAATTGAAGCAATTTCAGTTTTATTCAATGTAATATTTTTATCTAAGAAAATATTAAGAACATTCAATAAAAATTCTATAGTATATATTGAAAAATCAGTTCTTTGCATTTTCCTTTTTGAATTTTCAGCAACACCTAATAAAAATTTAATTATTTTTTGTTCCTTGAATAAATTCATTAAAAGATTTTTTCTTTGAGTTGGATTTATTTTTTCAGTGATTAATTTGATTGAGTCTTGAACAATCCTATATAATATGATACATTTTTCAAGATTATTTCCATTGTAATATTTTCTTAATTTATTAAATAAATCATTAATTATTGTATATTCTATTTTTTCGTCGGTTGTATTTTTATCCTTTTTATTTTCATCTTCAACAAAATTATTTATTAAATATTCTATTATGAACGACAAAAATTCTTCTTGTATCATTTCATTAAATTTTGATATATTTTCTAAAAATAATTCTAAATTAAATATTTCTATATTATTATTGAATAATTGTGAGATGAATTCATCTATAGATATTTTATTTTTGTTTTTATCATTTTTCAGCATATTGTCTAAATATTTTGTCAAAATATTTTTAATAAGTGCATGTTCTTCTGATAAGCCAAAATAATTATTATAATAAAGTGTAATATAAAACATGAATTTAAAATCATTGATATCCAAAAATTCAAATTCTTCTTCTTTTATCAATAACAAAGTAATATAATATTTAAGTAAATAAACTCCAAAGTATTTTATAACTTTATATTCTTCAGAATTTAATAAACCATTTGAGTCCTTTTTATTAAATGATTTAAATCTAGTGGCAAAATCGAATAATTTTATTGAAACATTATATAAATCAGCAAAACATAAAGGAAGTTCTAAATTTCTATCAATAATTTTTTCGTTTTTTTCACTTACTTTTATCGCGAATTTATTACATATTTCTTCATATAGATTATTATTCATATTAAATAATGTATCAGCATTTTCATTTTTATCATCGGTTTTTTCTTTTTTTAGATTATTTTCAATATTGTTTTCTTCTATTTTATTTTCTTCCTCTTTTCCTTCATTTTCTTCAAAGTTCTCATCTTCAGATTCACTTTCAATCATCATATTATCATTATTATTTTTGTCATTAAGAATACTTGATATGACATAATCTGGAATTGTATAACTTATTGATTTTGTTAATTCTACTATTTTTGATTCGAGTTTTTCTTCGTCTAATTCATTGGTGTTAAAGTCAGAACATTCTAAACCATAACAAATGAATCTTTTTGGGAAACGATAGAATAAATTATTATCAACTAAAAATATACAATTACCTAATTGATATTTAAAATCTAAAATATCATAAAATTCATTCCATTTTTCACTTTTGAATATTTCAGGCTCTTTTTTAGTATAATAATTCTCAGCCTTATCTTTATTTTTTTCTTTAACATTTTCATTCTTTTTTTCTTTTTCTTCTTTTTTGGTCTCTTCTTTTTGTTCTTCTTTTTTATTTTCTTCTTTTTCCTCTTTTGGTTCTTCATTTTCCACCTTATTCTTTTCTTCCTTATTTGATTTTTCTTCTTCGTCTTCTTCATTTAATGAAAAATCAGTGCCACTTTCACTTTTATCTGAATCTTTTTTATCGGCGTCTTTTTCTTTAATTTCTTCTTCTTGTTGATTTAAACTATCTTCATTTTCATCTGCAAGAGTTTGACTTCTGTTTTCCCTTACTTTTCTGATATTTTTTGGTGATTCAAAATAATCTAAATCTGATATTCCTATTTCTTTTAATAAATCCTCAGTTATGATTATCATTTTATCATTCACATCGGGATATTTTGTCCCTTCTTTGATTCTTCCATTCACTGTATATTTATCTAATAATGATTTATATACTTTTTTATTAAGAATTTCTACTTCAATTTTTCTTAAATTATAACTTTCATTTGTCATGAAATCTAATTCAGATAAATCGCATTTGTTTAGTATTGGAATTACTAACTTTTTAGTTGGATCTAAATATAAAGTGATTATATCTGAATCATGATTAATATAAGTAGAATATATTTTTTTTAATATTTTTTCATTTTTATTAGTTGAGAGTTCATCATCTTCTTCAGAATCTTTAATTAATAATTTAGATTCTTGGCCTAAATTTGGTAGTAATTTAAGAAGACCTCCTAATGCTAATTCAATTTTATTTTTTAATAAAAATATTTCAGATGAATAAAGATTGAAACTTTCTCTTGGATTTATTAATATATTTACTATCTTTTTTAAGACTGTAATATTCTTTGTTACGAAGTCTTTCACTTTTTTATTCTTTGAATTTGCAATGAGACATTTTATTATAGAAATATATTCAATTAATAATTTCGGACTGAATTTATTTTCGGTTATAATCTTTTTCTCTAGATAATTTATGATACATTCAATCAAACTTTCATTTAAATTAAATAATGGATTTTTGATATCTAAATAATTTTCTTCAATTATTATTTCATTTTCATTCGCATTAAAGAAATTAGGAGTTTTTCCGTATATTTTTTTACTTAAGATTTTAATATCTCTTGTGATTTCCTTTTTTTGAAGTAATTCATCTAAATTTCTTTCTTCAAAATGATCTTCCTGAGCAGCATCTTCTTCTCTACTAGAATTAGAATCATCAGAACTTCTTCCTTCTGCATCAACTAATGAAGTATTTTCATCATCTGAATAATAATAATCTTCGTCGTCTTCTTCACCTATATCTCTCAAAATTTCTTCTTCTTCTTTTTTCTTTTTTTCATTTATTATATTATTTATCGAATTCTCTTTAAAATTATCGAAATAATATCCATTCTTTATTAAATGCGTTATTTCTTTCTCATTTGGCTTATAAGTTAAGTGTCTGTTATCCAAATTCAAATTAGTATTTACTCTTACATTACATAAATGTGTTAAATATTGAAGCTTATAGCCAAAAATTTCTAATAGGAATATCTGATTTTCATTTCTTATTTTATTCTCTATATATTTCAGGAAGTTTGGATCTTTGTTGATGTTAATATATATATAATTTAAATAATCGCAAAGTAATGATTTATATTTATTACCTTTCATTATATTAAATAAAAAGTCATAATATTTTTCATTTGAATATTCTTTAAATTCATCTTCAAATATTTCATTAAAGAAATCAAAAGAAAAAGCAGTGAACTTCTTTAATAAATTGAAAATAAGACATGTATTTTGATAATTCGAATGTGGCAATAATTTATATAATTGTTTCCATAATTCATGTTCAGAAAAAATAATTTCTAAATTCGTTAGTGCTAATTTTGTAAATTCATTTAATAAATTAGTTAATTTCAAATTATAATCATATTTTTGATTAATATAATTTGGCTGTTCATGTTCAATTTTTTCATTTTCATTAAAAGAAGCCAATAATTTTTGGAATTGTTTATTAAATATTAATAATATTTGCCTTATTATATCATCATATGTATCTTGTAATAAAACAGAATTTCCTCTCATTAAATTTAAAGCAAGATTTCCTTTCATTTCATCTTTTTTGTTTATTTCTATAATTATTGATTCTTGATAATAATATATAAATATATCTGATAAGATTTTTGATGTTGAAAATTCGTCCATTATTCTACAATCTTTTAAATATGTTATTATGCTGTTTTTTTTATCTTTCTTATTGAAAGAAAATAAATACTTTTTTGCTTCTTCTATTAATGGATTATCATTTTTATTGAAAAATTCAAATATTTTTTGAGTTGTTGGATAATTTCTTCTTTTTATTTGCCACAAAAGGAAATTCAAATAAATTATTAAATCAAAGTAACTAAAATTATTTTTGTTATCTTTTTTTATATTAATAAGCTTATCCAATATAGAATTTATTACAAAATTGAAATTGTTTGTTATTCCTAAAACAAGATTTTCACTTACAGAATTTAAAGATTCATATATATTAGGGAATTTGATATCATTAATATTTTGGAAGCAATAACTTTTATAATAATTTTCAATTATATTTTCAACACATTGTTTATCTTCGAATTTCTTAATTATATTATTCAAAATAATTAAAGAAATTTCTCTGAATTTTGCTTGTGATTGTAATAATCTATAAGCATTTAATATATTGCTTAAATTAAATTTATCATTTTTTATTATTTGAGAAATATTATTTACATGCTCTCTTACATACATATTAATCAACATATTAGTATTATTTGTCTCTTTTCCTTTTTTGACTACTTTTTCACTATTTAAATTAAACAAAAAGTATAATCTATTGAAAATTTCATTAAATATTTCATCTAATTGATTCTCTTTTTCATTTTTGATAATTTCATCTTTTATTTCTTTATAAGTTTTTCTTAAATCATTGCATTTATTAAAAGTGAGATAATAAACATCATCTGGCGAAAAAGAATCATTTTTCACTAATTTTTCTGAATGATTTATGAAATCAGATAAAAGATTTTCATGTTTTAATATAATCAAAAATGAAATATTAACAATTTTATCGGGTATTTCTCCTCTGATGAATATATTTTGTTTTTCTTTGAAAATATTAATACATTTTATAATATATTCATTTTCTAAATAAGTAGCACAATTTTCATTATTATATTTAGTGATTGTTTTTTCATCTTCATTCTTTGTACTTTTATTCAGGAAATCATCATTAATACTATTTCTATCTACCTTTGGCTCTAAGAATTCCAAAAATTCTTTATTATTGTTCTCCTTTAAATAAATTAATACTTGTTCTTCATCTTTGGTTTCTTTCTTAGTTAATAAACTATTATTGGCAAAACCTCGACTAAAAAGACGTGTATGGAATAAATTAAATATTTCATTTTCTTCATTATTATAATAAAAAGAGAATTTATTTAATATTTTATTCATGAGTTCAGTAAATGGATTTATTAATATATCTAATTTTTCATTGTAGAATTGATAATTTGATATTCTCATTTTAATTAAATAATTTTGAGATTGTGGATATAACTTGATTTTTATCGAATTTTTAGATATATCTATTCCTTCAATTTTTTTATTTACTATTTCAACTTTATTACTACTCAAAATATTTTCAACAGAATAAATAACTTCATTACAATTATTTACATTCATTATTTCCATTATTGCATTTGTTCCTGTATTTTTGGTATTTTGACTTTGGGCTTTTGTAATCAATAATAAACTGATATAAATTGCTTTATCTTTAGTATCTATTTCTTTTATTTCATTTTCATCCTTATTTTCTTTTTCTTGGTCTAGATTTAATTTACCAAAGAAATATTCTTTTGGTTTATTATTTTGAAAATCAGATGAAAAGTTGAACGTATCTAGAATAAAATCTTTTTTGTTGAATAAATCTGAATCTGTTTTAATTTTTGAAAAATGTGTATTTCTTATATTTTGTAATTGGTATAAAATATCATATATATAAGACCAATTTTGTAAATAAAAATCTTTTGGTAGTAATTTATAATTGTTCAAACATTGAACTGAGAAATTATATAATAAAGGTTGAAGTATTTTCGGAGAAGTGATTTTTTCTTCTGATAAATTCTTAAGACATATAGATAATATATTATTTATAAATTTTGAGAACTTAATTCCATTTATTTGAGATAAAGAAAATGAAATGATATTATTGTAAAATAATATAAATTCATTAAAGAATTCTGATATAGAAGATATATTAATAGATTTTTCATTTGTTAATAAAGAATCTATTAGTTCAAATATGAATTTATAACTAATTTCATTTGAAAATATTAATTTCATATTCATCTTTGAATAATTCGCAAAACGAAATAGTTGTAAATAAAGATATAAATTTTCTTGATTCTCAATAAAATCAATCGGATATAATATTTCTTTGAATAATGAATTTATTTTTTCTACTGGGTAATCTTCGGTTATAGTCAAAATTTTTATTATTAATGATGAACAAATATTTTTAAATTCTTTGTTTTTTCCATATATTTTACTTAATAAATTTATTAAAGCTTCAATGTTTTTTAGATTTCCTAGAAGGAATTTGCTATTTATTTTCAATGAATTTAAATAAGATAAATGATTATCTAAAATAAATAATAGACAAAAAATATTAAGATTTGCTTCATCTGCACTCTTTGAAATTTCTAAATTAAATTCTATCAAATCTTCAATCGATTTAATTGTTGGAAAATCTATATTAATTATAAATGGTCTTTTGAGATATTTAATGATGCTAAACATTTCTGAATTATCATTGGCTTTCAATTTATTTATATTACAATTAATTTCATCTAAATCGTTCAATTCTTGAGTAATAATAAAGAGATTGCTTAGAATATAATTGCAAATATTTTCTTTTAAATCATTTTCTTCATTAATATTATTACTATCCTTAGGAAGATTTTCTTCGACTTCAAAAGTTTGGAAGATTTCTTTAAATATATCTTCTTTTTGTTCTGAATCAAATGCTTTGTTTTTTGAAAATATTCTATTTATAATATTCTGAATTTGGCAAATTTTATCTCTTTTCTTTAAAAATATATTTCTTTTGTTAAATCTATTATTAACTTTATATTCAGTTTCTTGTATTTCTTGGACATTATTCAAAGTTGTTTTGATTAAACTTAAATAAAATATAGAATTCTCATAGTTAACAATAATTGAATTTTCTTTATTTACTTCTGAAATATCTTTAATTAAATCATTTTCATTTAATTCTTTATCAAAAATACAAATTTTATTTTTTTTCAAATCAAAGAATTTTTGACAAGTATTTGTAAAACAAAAGAATTTATTGCTTATAAAGAATTTATTTTTATTTTTAATATTGGTTAAAATTTCATCAATATTATATTTTGTTTTGATTTCTTTTTTTTCTTCTTCTTCAAATGCATTTAATATATCAAGGGATGTTTTTAAAATATAACTGTTTTTATAATTGATATTTAATATATTTTCAGAATCTTCTTTTATGGATGGATGATATAAATATAATTCAAATTCATCTATTACAAATATATAGTTTTCAGAAAAGAAATAATTCTTAATTTTATCAGGATTTGATTTGTTGTTTTTGTCAGATTTTTTTTTATAAATTGGATGAAGGATGAATAAACTCGAATTATTTTGTGCAATAGAAATAAGTGAAGTATCATTTTCTATATTAGGAATATAACAATTTAAAAATTGTTCTTTTTCAATAGGTTCGAAATTGAATAAATTTAAATATATATCATTAATTATTTCATTTGATTTGTTAGTCAAAATTTTTTTGGCTGTTTCATCCATTTCAATTTTATTTTTTGAAACTGAAGATTGATGTTCTGTTTTTAATAATTGAATAACTTTTTCACTTTTTCCAAATTCAATTGAATCAAATCCAAATAGATATTCTTTTTCTAATGATATCAAGGATATATCATTACTAGTTATAATATTATTATTTATCTCAACTATATTATATTTATTTTTTACATCGACAGTTTTATATATTTTATATAATGTATTTTTTTCATTCAACATATAAGCAATATCTTTATTAATGAATATAAAATTGCATTTATTAAAATTAAATTCTTCAGAACCTAATTTTATATATGATTTTATTTCACTATTAACTTCTATTTTTTCAATTTTTTCATTTAATAAATTGGATAAATTAGGCGCTTTAATTTTGTCCATTAATAAATCTATTATATTTTTGCTTAACATTCCTTTACTTTCAATAAGATTTATCTTTTTGATTAAATTCAAAATACCGAATAAAGATTTCAACCCAAAAACAATATTGTATTCATAAATCAATAATTTACCTAAAATATTTTCTTTATTTTCAATATTTGATTCGAGTAAATTATCCAATAATTTATCCAATTTCTTTATTAAATCATTTATTTCTTTTGTCAAAAGAAAAGAAACTTCAAAATGGTCATCTAAAAATTTTGAATAATTCTCGAAATTACTAATATTTGTGGATAATTCATCAATGTTATCTAAAGTAATACTGGATAATTCTTTTAATGAGAATTTAAGAAGGATTAAATTAAATTTAAATGTTTGGTTATTCGATAAAGATTTTAATTCTTTTTCGAGATTAATTTTAATCTTTTCCTTAAATTTATCAATGCTTTCTAATTTTCTTTCTTCATTTAGGAATAGTTCTTGATGATATAGAGATAAATAATAATCGAAATATTCATAATTTTCAAACCATTTATTCATTAAATCAACTTCTAATTCTCGAAAACTATTCAATATAAAAGTATCATTTTCTTCTTCATTAATTAAATTGGGATGTTGATAAAAAATATTATCTTCAGATTGATTGCTTAAATATTTATCTATAGGGAAATTTGGCTTATTTTGAGAGGTTAAATCAACTAAAAAATTTGGAAATTGTGACGTGTTCCATTCGTTAGATAAAGAGCAATTGATATCTTTATTTGATACTAAATTAGAATCAATTATTATTGATTCTTTTTGCAAATGTGAATTTTCATTTATTTTCTTAACATATTCTTCATCTTTCAAAGGGTTTAAAGAATTAGTTTCTTCTTCATTTGCCTTTTGTTGTTGATCTTCTTCTTTGATGTTTTCAGTCATTAAAAAAAATTATTTATATTAATAAATTTTTTAAAAAAGCTATCATATTGATGAATTTTATAAATTTATTGTTGGGGATTGGGGATTGGGGATTGGGGATTGGGGATTGGGGATTGGGCCCAATCCCCAATCCCCAATCCCCAATCCCCAATCCCCAATTCCCAATCCCCAATC
>Ga0256405_10009872_pt1 | contig 12859 bp, 8 predicted proteins | sample RumenRJG_02DNA_FD_189096 | JGI IMG/M metagenome (GOLD analysis project Ga0256405, IMG submission 189096) | Bovine rumen microbial communities from Lethbridge, Alberta, Canada - RJG_02 | ecosystem: Host-associated > Mammals > Digestive system > Stomach > Rumen | place: Canada: Alberta | collected...
CCTTCAGTTCATCTCTGTTAAACTTCCAAATACCTTCTTTCTTTTTTCCGTGAAAGTAACTGATGTCATTTAACATGATCGTATAGGATCTTGCTAATGCCTCCAACGAAGACTCTTTATCTCTAGAAGGAATTCTCTCGTCCAAAATGGTCTGTTTTATTTCGTTTATTACTTCGATAATCTTCTCAGCAAATCTCTTATCTTTATAAATCGTAAATGATTGATATGCAAAGTAGTACAACCTTAGCGGTAACCACAGCCCATTTTCATACACTGTAACCCCAATAGGTTCTTCTTGATCTCTGCTGCTAACGGAATAAGAAAACATTTTCTGCATTCTTGCCGTTTGGCCAACGAGGTTATAAAGGTAACATCTTAATGACGGCAGAAAATGTGTCAGTCCCCAGAGATATAATTCGTTTATGAGTGCGACCTCATATTCGCAAATTCGATATACACCTATCGCTGCAGTCTGGTTCAAATCAAAATCGCTGAACATTGTAATCAAGACTTCGCGTGTTTTATAGTTAGGATTGGCTTCAAACTCATCAATAGCTTTTTCAATCAATTCAATGTCATGTTCTCTGGCGTTTGTAGGCCAGTCTTTTGGTTTTTCTGCTGTGCTAAATTCAAAATCCATTCAGATAATATACCTCTCTTTAATGGCGTCAGGCACCAATGGAATGTGTAATGTGCAAATTACTACGTTCATAAAATTTAATGGTGTCAGGTACCGCATTCCTCATTCCACGACCACCAGATTGTTCCTAGACAAACGGTCACTTCATAACAGCCACTCATTCTTTCAATGCATTTCCCCAATCAATTTCTTTATTTTCCTTTTCTTTCCATCTTGCAAATAAATGTTCATCAAACCGATAGAACTCCGTATCTTTGTAACTATATTGATGCTTGAAATTACCGATGTTGGTTATCAGTCCTGTTCTTACTGAACGCAAATCGTAATGCCTATTTATTGCTGCAGGAGTAAGTTGTCTGAATAGCTGATAGTTCAAAGATTCATCTACCATCATATGCTCACAGATTTCGGCATATTCTTGCCCTTTTCTGTAATCAGCGAACAAAGCAAGATTTATTGCATTAACTGCAAAAAGCTCACTCTCCACTCTCTTTGAAAAATAAGCCACTCCATCAAAGCCGAGTTTTTTACAAGCGAGCATAATGCTCTGAGAAACAATATACTCTGATTTAAAAACACGATTCTTCTCGGTAACCCTGTATGACGTAGCTATCATCAGAACTAAAAGTTTGATCCAGCAGTGGACATCGTCATCATTGTGTAGCTGATAAATATGCCGTGTCATAACGGCCAAGTTGAAGATTTTCTGTTTTTCATCAAGAACAAATGGTGACACATTGAAATCATGTTCAGATGGGCGGCCCAATTCAATCCAACACCCATAAGAAGAGTTGGCAAGATATAGGCTTGTAACACCAGGAATGCTGAATCTATAATTTCCTGTCTTTCCCCTCAGCTTGAAAGGATGATGTAGCATTTCTTTTGCATTGAATGTCTGTGCTGTATCAGAAAGTCTCGCCCGAAAAAACTGTATCTCACTTCCTCTTTCACCTGGAAATGCACGGCTATCTTTTAATGACGCTACTGCAAGTTTATTATCACAACAATTCTTTACCAAATTCTGAATCTTCTGATGGCAAGAACTGATACTTCCATGATAATAATCTCGAAGGGCTTCACAGACTTTATCAGAGTATTTCTCCGCGATTACGATGCTTTCCTCGTCTGCAGATGCTTTCTTTAGGATCGTCACAAATGAAGTTAGCCGTTTCCTCAGGTCATCATAATAATCAGCATCAGTATCCACTGAGAACGGAGCTTGTATATCCTTCTCACTAAAAAATAGAATCCACGTGACCATCTTTATATTACCTTTAGTACCTCTTAAGATTAATTGCCCACTAAATACACGCCATTTCGACTACTGCGCAAAAGTACACAGTACCTGAATCAGATAAATACCAAATCTAGTTAACAGCTAGCGCAAAGGTACACGGTATCAATGTATCGGACAGGCGCTTTCATCACACAAGAATAACAACTTAATACTCGCGTAACATCCGTAATTATTCTATAAAGATACGCAGTACCTGGATTCTTATCCTTCCTTTGTCTGTGAATCACTGTCCCACTAGCTCCGGATGCACTAAATCCACCACCTTTGCATCGAATAGTTTATCAAAGAATATTTGATTTCTCTGCCGCGCATTCTTCAGAAGCTTATTATAGGAAATAACCTCGACATATGCTCCGATACCTTCATTATAGCCGTAATAACCCTCATTGTCTTGTGTCAGTCTTAGTCCACGTCCTTCAGCCGAATCTCTCATTGATGGTGTCAAATCACCAATAACATAACAGTAGAACTTCACACGGGTCATATCACCGAAGTCTCTACCGTTGTCTTTCTTGATTGCTCCCTTGCGAATATCTCTGACATACTTAAGGACTTGCCACACAGGGTCATTTTGATCATCATTTCTCTGCGGTCTCTTGAGCTCGACTATTGTAATAGAATTAATATCGTCTGTTTCCGCTGTATAGGACAACGCAGCATCAAATACTATCAAATCCGTTCTCTTCTGCGTACCATTCTCCAAAACTGGCAATTTGCTCAGAAACTTATCGGAAGCAAGATAGTGATGATACGCTAAACGATCATCTATTAGCCATAGATTCATGTCATCTAGCTTAACTTCATCAGACGAAACCTGCATGGGGCAGATGATGCTGTGTATCCTTGATTCCAAACTATAGCTTCCACTTGGCTCTATCTCCAGAGCTTTTCCGAGCAAATCGATAATAGCCTTACGCCTGATAACATACTCTGCAAGCCCGGCGCGACTCAGCTCATTTATGTTCTGGCAGTATTCATCAAATAGTGGTTGGAACCCAGGATCAGTTGTTGCATTCTGCTTGACTCTTTCTTCGATATCCCGCATTTGCTTCGCCGTGTCATATTCCCACTGCTGCTGATGTCTATACAGTTCCAAGTCTACTTTATCATCAGTCAAGCCTGACGGAATATCATCATATATTTCTGGACGCTTATTCAAAAGGAGCCTATACTGTGGCCGAGTGGTCTGCACAAGCCGATCAATCTGTTTGCGTTTTTCAGTACCAACCTTATCAAGATCAGTCTTCAAATACCCCTTGATCATCTCAACAGCAGCATCAACGATTTCGTCTTCACTTGCGCCACGATTATCACCCATGATGGGAAGATCTTCGAATTCAAATTCGGAACGCTCTACATTTATGCTCTCATCCAGGTAATCACCAGCAAGATAACCAACATAGTATACATCGCCATCTTCTGTGGGCAGTTTTTTACCTTTTTCCAAGTTGGGTATCCTCCTGTAAAGATCAACGGATTTTACCTCTCTGTTATTTGCACACAGATGAAGCTCATGACGATCGGCACCTTGAGCAAGAAGCATATGATAGAGTTGATAATGACGACCTTTCAAATCAATAGGATCTTGATTGAGGGAGTCTTTATAAACTTTGTCAAAATATTCATTCAGCAGGAAAGACTCTCCACGATTATCTTTCAGATTGATAGTCGGAACCGCTTTCATAATAAAATACGGCAAACAATGCTCGATGATTTTCTTGGCGAGATTTTCCAGGCTGTATGACACAGCATCCCTATATCTTGCGATAAACCCGATCATTGTGACGCGAGTAATGTTGGAATAATTGGTTCCTTTCAGTTCCCTTGGTGCTTCATCTGGTGAGACCCCAGATAGAGTGAAATTAAATTCACGAAGATACCATTTGCCATTTTCCTGATATGTACTGCTGATTACTACCTTTTCAAATGCTTTCAGCCAGAGGAAACGTCCTATCCCCTTGCAACCTTTTTTTACCTTGAGCTGAGAATAAGCCTCTTGAAACGATTTGAAATTAGCCTCATTAAAGCCGTTTCCATTATCCGTCACAATAAACTGTTCGAAGCGAGAAGGTTCCACTGTTTCTGTTCCATCAGCATTGAGCCGCATCTGAATATTAGGATTACGCAGTGCCTCTATAGTGATCTCCTTCTGGTCTATATCTGTTTCTTCCAGAGACTGAATAGCGTTGATCACAGTTTCAAAGAGAGGCCACAACGCCTTATTCTGGCCGAGCTTTATCTGCCCAACCTGTCCAGCAACATTTACTGTCATTTGCATTTGGGTTTCCTTCTTTCCTTGAATTTCTAACAAAAGCTCCTTACTTGTACACTCCCTCCGTATGGATTCCCCGTCAATGCCAGATAAGCAGCAAGGTAGCTTTAATCCTCTGGCGAACTAATGCTAACAGAAAACGTGCTCAGGCGAGCCGGAATTTACAATATCGGGCATCAACTCCGCTCATTGTTAGGTCCTCCAAATTGAAATAGCCATTGTATCAACGATATGCGATTTTACTATACTTTACGTCCACCGAGTTTAGCCCATAACTAGCAAGCATCAATCTAACATCTAGAGTTTTGCTCCTATTTTTGGGACCAATAATAACTGTTTTTATCGGACTGTCAGACACTTCTTTAAGTTCTATCGGATAATATGGTACTATTACATCGTCACGAATGCTAAATTTCAATTTGCCTGCAAGTAGATGTGATGCTCCATCAAATTCTCTTAGCAATTCTTCCGTTTTATTGCCTTCTCCGAACAACACTTTCTCAAGCTTTGATATTGATCCGAAATAGATCCTCCATTCATGTTCTTCTTGAAATGCATTCCACTTGTATTTCAGTGAATCTAGAATAATCCCTTCTAAATAGTCTTTGAAAAAGAGCATCATAATGATATCTGTCAATTCGCCTCGAAGAATAGACTGTTTATTTGTAAGAAAGTTCTCGCTTTTATTCTTCAGGTTCATTAGTTCATTTATACAATTTTGCGCTGCATTAGCTATAATACTATTCAGTTGTTTTTCATCAACATATTCAACCTTTTCTATACGTATAGTTCCATTTGTATTTCCACAATACTTTTTAAGATCCTTCAAAGAAAAGCCAACTGAGCAACCTTTGCCGTCATTAGCATAGCCACGCCACTGACTTAGTACATCACCTTTTTCACAAAAACAGCTGACAAAACTTGTGAGAAAACCACTGTCATATGTATTGTATATAAACTGTGAAACATCTGCTAAAATGTCGACAATTCCTTCAACGCCATTGTGTTCTTTATATTTGAAAGGGAACGCTTGATTTTTATATAAATCTTCAATCATATAGAAAAGCTTTGGAATTAGAATTCTGATCTCGTTATAATCGTTACTATTTGCAATATCGCTCATCCACAGTTGTTTATTCTTGAGAATACTCTCTAGTACAGTATTGCTACAATAGTGATATATAATTCTATCTTCTTCCATCTCGTACACCTCTTTGTTATCAATCAAAGCTCCTATGTATGTGTTGATCTATTTTTGTTGATTCGTGATAGAGGTTTTTATCAATCGGTTTAAAGCTTCTACAAAGGCAAAAAATACTGTAAAATCAGAATTCTCGCAAATAAATCCCAAGACTTCTTCATTCACACATACCCCCTCTACCTGTTCATACCTCTCCTCCTAAGTATACCACCGGTCCCCAAACATACCTATATCAACACATCATCCATAATTCCTTCATTGTACGCCCCATGTACCCTCTGTATCCCAAGCCAATTTTACATTTTCCCCCATCTGCTATATCATAGTAACATCTCCGCGAACATACTTTGGTAGCATCAGACAGACAATATATCAATCAGTAATAGAATTATGAATCATTCTCACACTCTACTAAACAGAATATGGAATGCCTTTCTCTTCATCCTCCTTGTCATCTTTATGCTGTTGTCAATGAACAGCATACTGCCCTTAAAATGGCAGTTTCCGTCATGGAGACTCTCACCGCATCTGACAGTAAAGACTGAAAAAACCGCGGATGGCATACGTACCGATTATGTAAACTCAAAGGGCGTTATTACTGTTGCCTTGGACAAAAATATGCCTCTGTTATCAAGACCTATGATCAAGACGGCAATTGCATATTAGAAGAGTATTTCGATGATCGTGGAAGACCGGCACTACTGTCAGCTGGATACTCTGCTCTTAGAAAAGAGTATAACTCAAATGGCAAGTGGATCAGTGCTACCTATCTGGATGGCAGCCTTAATCCTGTTGTAATAAATCGCGGCTACGCTTCTGTTCACCGAACATATACTGAAAGCGACAAAGTTAAGATAGAAATGTATTTTGACGCAGACGGTTTGCCCACACTTAATAATAATAAGAAATTCGGGATTCGTCACGAATACAATGAAGATGACCGAGAATCCGCACTCATAAATCTTGATGCTGCAGGAGATGCAATGAATAATAGCAGCCATTACGCCATCAGCAAGACTACATATACTTCAGATGGCAAAATAGTGTTGTATTACGACAAGGACGGAAATCCGGCGAAGTTGAGCTATGGTCAGTCAGGTTACATATACAAAAACGGCAAGTCAATCTGTGTTGACCAAAATGGCCGAAAAATGCTTATACTGCAGCCTCTTCTGTACAATTCAATTTTTGCTGTTCTGATTATAGGCATCTTCCTGTTAGTATTAATCATGCTCTCTAATCGTCCCACGGCTTGCAGCCTTCTCTTTTTTATCTTGCCTTTATTGCATACATGACAATTATGAACAGGGAAACAGGAATCGGCGTTGTAACATGGAATATGCCTCTGAATTACTACCTTTTCTTTAAAGACAGGAGTTTGCTGGCTAATACATGGCTGTTTATTCCTTTAGGTGCAATACTGTACAAACTGTCACATATGTGGGAGATCATTGCATTTCCCATTGTTTTATCTCTGATCATCGAGACTTCTGAGCTTGTATTCGATATCGGTGCTTTCGAAATATCAGATTTGATCACTAACAGTTTGGGGGGAATAATTGGAGTCATTATTAGTTACTTGATGGAACCATTGGTGAAAAGGATTTGGGATTCCATTAGAAACAGAGCTCTCACTTATTTATAAAGTGCTATGTTCCCACTTTCATCAATACAAGAGATATAATATCCTATTCATCGATTATGTTCACTGCAATATTGCAGTCTTACCAAGAACAAAAGAAGGAGACAATCCTCAATGAACTGTCTCCTCCAACACATCTCAATACTTCCGCCACACCATCTTATTCACAACCCCAACATAGCTCTGAATAATCTTCACCACCTTATCCGACACATTCTCGTCCACATAATCCGGAACAGGAAGAGCTCCGCCGCCAGGCTCACAAGCCACCATCTCCACAGCCGTATCGACCGCCTGCAGTAGGCCAACCGTGTCAATACCCGACAAAATGAAGCATCCCTTATCCAGCGCTTCAGGCCTCTCCGTAGATGTGCGGATGCACACCGCAGGAATCGGGTGTCCTATCGATGTGAAGAACGAGCTTTCCTCCGGTAAAGTGCCAGAATCAGAAACCACTGCGAAAGCGTTCATCTGCAGGCAGTTGTAGTCGTGGAAGCCCAGAGGCTCGTGGCGAATTACGCGCGGATCGAGTTCGAAGCCGGACGATTCCAAACGCTTCCTGGAACGGGGATGGCAGGAATACAGGATCGGCATGTCGTACTTTTCTGCCATCTCAATAATAGTTGTGAACAGCGAAGTGAAGTTCTTCTCTGTGTCGATGTTCTCTTCGCGGTGCGCGGACAACAAAATATACTTGCCCTTCTCAAGGCTAAGGCGGACGTGGATGTCAGAAGCCTCAATTTTGGCCAGATTTGCGCGCAACACCTCTGCCATCGGGGAGCCGGTTACGTAGGTGCGCTCTTTGGGCAGGCCGCAGTCCGCGAGGTAGCGGCGGGCGTGCTCGGAATAGGCCATGTTGACATCGGAGATGATGTCGACGATGCGGCGGTTGGTCTCTTCGGGGAGGCACTCGTCTTTGCAGCGGTTGCCGGCTTCCATGTGGAAGATCGGGATGTGGAGGCGCTTTGCTCCGATCACGGACAGGCAGGAGTTGGTGTCGCCGAGCACCAGGACTGCGTCAGGCATGATCTCCGCCATGAGCTGGTAGCTGCTCGCGATGATGTTGCCTATGGTCTCGCCCAGGTCCGCGCCGACCGCATTCAGGTAGACCTCGGGATCGTCCAGTTCGAGGTCGTGGAAGAACACGCCGTTGAGGTTGTAGTCGTAGTTCTGCCCTGTGTGCGCAAGAATCGTGTCAAAATATTTCCTGCACTTCTTGATCACCACTGCCAGGCGGATGATCTCCGGCCTTGTGCCGACAATGATCAGCAGCTTCAGCTTGCCGTTTTCTTTCCAATTCACGTTAAATTTGCTCATCTATGCTTTACTTTCAAGAAAGTCTCACTTAAAGCATCCTATGGATAGTCCACTTAAGATCAAAAAAAAATCACACCGGCTCAAAGAACGTATCCGGATGTGCCGGATCAAAGATCTCATTGGCCCACATCAGCGTGACCAGGTTTTCGGTCTCGCTCAGGTTGATGATGTTGTGGGTATAGCCGGGCAGCATGTGCACTGCCTGGATCCTGTCACCGCTCACTTCAAATTCTATCATTTCGTACGGCTTGCCGGTAGCCGGATCTGTTCCGATCCTGCGCTCCTGGATCAGGCCGTGGCCGGAAACCACGATGAAGAATTCCCACTTGGAATTATGCCAGTGCTGCCCTTTGGTGATGCCGGGTTTTGAAATGTTTACGGAGAACTGGCCGTGGTCCACTGTTTTGACAAGTTCTGTGAAGGACCCGCGCGCATCGCAGTTCATCTTGAGATCGAAAGCAACCTTATCCGCCGGCAAATAGGACAGGTACATGGAATACAGCTTCTTCTCGAAGGATCCCGGTGCGATCTGCGGCATGATCAGGGTCGCCGGCTGGTCGTGGAACTTGTGCAGGCACTCCACGATGTATCCCAGCGTCGCCTTGTGGGTAACCGTCGCGCAGCAATACTTGCCGTCCGCGGTATAGCGCGGCGTCAGTCCGTCGTAAGTCACTCCGTCGACCACTTCGCCCACGCCCGGGTACTCGCAGCGATGCTCCCTGCCTTCGAGCGCGTCGAACATCTCCTCCACCAGGTCATCGATGAAGAGCATCTCGAGCACCACGCTCGGATCGTTCACCGTGATCGGCAGGTCGTTCGCGATGTTGTTGCAGAAGGTGCCCACCGCCGAATTGTAGTTGGGACGCACCCACTTGCCGACCAGATTCGGGAACCGGTACACCAGTACTTTGGCCCCGGTCTGCGCCGCATAGTCAAAAAACAGCTCCTCCCCAGCTTTCTTGGACAGCCCGTACTCCGACTTCCCAAAGCGCCCGGCCAGCGTCGCCTGAATCGAACTGGACAGCATGACCGGTGCCTTGTTCCCGTGCTTCTTCAAGGTCTCCAGCAGCGTAGACGCAAAGCCAAAATCCCTCTTTCGGAGCTCCTCCGGATTCTGGAGCGGTAGAGGCGCAGATGTAGTTTATATGAATAAGATTGACAACAGACGGGCGGATGATATCATAGGGTACCAGCTGCTGGGGTGTTCAGATGGAACAAAATTTCGCATAATGATTACAAATTGAGATAAATATGTATTATTGGGGATGCCTCCCGATTGTCCCATGTACTTATAACATGTTATAAGAGATTTCGAGCAGTTCCACCGCTGCCTGCCGATTTTTTACCCGTATCAGATTATCCCAGGCATCCTCTTTTCCCAGCAGGTTGATACCGCCATGCCACACAATCTCATGGTCGATGACAGCGTAATGCTCGCTCTCGTCTTCCGTCGTTCGAACGCAAATCCCATTGTTCTTCATTTCGTCGACCAGTATATGCCGTTCGATTGTATTCTCATAGCCTTCTGCCTCAGGATCCAGCGTAATAACTGTAACAGAAACACCCGCTTCCTGCCTTGCCTTGACCAATTCCATAAACCGCTCTGCTTTCTTTCTGGTAAGTCCCGGGCTGGCAATAACGATTTCTGCATTTGCCTCAATCAGATCCCGTTCAAAGATTTCCGTATAATCACGACGATCATAGATAACGTTAATCTGTTCCTGTCGCTCCGACGTTGTGCCACGTATAGGTGCTGATACTACTTTATACCCAAGTTTCTTGTATGCAGCCAGTCTGCTGCGATATTGTCTGTCGAAAAATCTTATGTGCGGATCTACATAATCATAGACCATCACTTCCATCTTGTTTTTGTAAGTACGATTCAGTCGCCCCACATACTGTATCAATCTTCCTTCAAACTTTATAGGAGATGCAAGCATCAGCGTATCCAAGCGCGGGAAGTTAAATCCTTCCCCTATTTTTTGCCCCGTTGCGATGAGGACAAGTGTCTCCGAATCCGGTACAGACAGCATTTCTTTTAGAATAAGCTGATTCTGTTTTTCCGGCTGGCCCCCATATACCAGAAAGACGTGATCTGCCTTATCCGCCAACATTTTAGTAAGGGTTTCTGCATGCCTCCTGAGTTTAGTGAGAACAACAGGTGTCCTTCCATCGGCAATTGCCTGACAGATATCCCCCACAATCTGCTCATTCCTTACATCACTTTCAGCGATCAGATTATCTGCCTGATGTATATCCAGTTTCTCACCGGTTATATTGGCCACCCTTGTAAACCGAGGAACAACAAACCTATCGAGCCCTTGCTCATCCGCCTGCTCCTTGGCTGTATATTTGTGTCTGACCGGCCCTAAAAGCATATAAATTATATCGTCCAGCCGGTCGCTCCGGTTAGGAGTCGCAGACAATCCATAGATATATTTTGCCCGGATTCTCTGCATGAGGGCCTGCCCCTGAGCCGAGGCAATATGGTGACACTCATCGATCAGTACCATTCCATAGGAATCGATATTCTCAAAGAATTCCCCCTTATGATAGGCGGATCCAATCAGCGCAAAGTCAATGATCCCCGTAGTCTTATCCTGGCCCGCCTTCAGCGTTCCGATGACACTGTCTCTCATTTTAGCGCGGCCTGTCTTCGTATAATAAACCGGCGGCTTTTCATCGATTTCCAGAAACTTCTCGAACTCACTGATCCATTGTGGAATCAAATCCGCCTTATCCAGCAGAATCAGTGTATTAACTTTACGCTCCGCGACCATATATGCCGCAAGGACCGTCTTCCCGAATGCCGTCGGCGCACTCAGAACACCATTTTCAAACCTCTCCAGCCGCGCAGCTGCAAACTCCTGCTTGTCCCGAAGTTCCCCCACAAACTTCGTTCTGATCGGTTTACCAAAATATCGCTCATCTGCCACATCCAAACCGATTCCACTCTCACGCGCCTTGGCATTTATCGTCTCCAACAGCCCCCGAGGAACTTTAATATATCCGTTACTCTCGCTCCACATCGAAATCGTCCGCAGATTATAATAATTGGATCTGCCATACCTCTTATTATCATAGAACTGCGGATTGTCGATCGTTGCCATCCCCTTGATCTGATTCTGTATTCTCGGAAGAAGATTCAAAGTATCGACATACACACCGTCATCCAGCACCAGATGAATCGTTCCCTCAATAACATCTTCCACCCGAAAACGATCATCTTTCTGCCAAGGCCTGACCTGTCTGTTTTTATCAGCATATTCCGTTTGACCTTTTGGGGGATTAATTGTCCCGGTTTCTACCACCGAATACGCCGCGCCTTCAAGGTCTTCTTTATTCCAAACCTGAAGTTTCTCCGTGATCTGCGCCTCAGTCAGTTTATTGACAGACCTGAGTTTCTTCCACTGGTCCGGATAAGCATTCCATGCCTCGTCCACAAAAGCACTGTTTCCCTGTTTCAGAGCTTGCCCCTGCAAAGGCAGCGCCACCAGATTTCCCAACTTGCTAAGCACATCCTGCGAAGGGTACATTCGGTCATAATACTTAAACGAAGGCAAATTGATCGATGATGCACCGCGGTCAAGCAATGCATATCCAAATGCACGCGCCAGCGCCGCCGGAACAGCACTCTTGAAGAAGATCCAGATATGTGCGCCTCTCCCAGATCTTGACCGCTCTGTCAGTGAATCAATTCCGTTGATCTCGCAGATCCTGCGAAGTGCGTCCACCTCGCTTTTCCACAGATCATTTTCATTGGCATCGTCGTTTTTGTATGAATCCTTTTCATGATTGTCAAAGTCAAAAACCAGAAAACGACAAGTGTTATTGGGAAATAGCGGATACACACCGATGACATCAGTACAGTCTTCTTTCTCACCGCGCAAATGCTGCACAATCATCCAAAGCTCCAACGGCTTCCATGACTTATACTGACAGTCCTCATCACAAAAAGTCTTCTCATCCCTCGCTTTCGGACAGAGTGAATTATTCCATCTTGCTGCACACTGAGGAAAATACCCTCCTTTTCTTCCTCGCTTTGCGAAGACATCCGTTCTTCCCCAGAAATAACTGTAAAACTCTCTCGCCATATCCTCATCGGGGTAATAAGGAAGAATCCTTGCCCCTTGATCCTCGTCATATTCATCCGGAAGAGGCCGCTCCTCTAACACATTCCTGCTCTCATAAGGAATGTTGTTTCCCTCTAGTATCGCTTTCAGTGCCTGATTTTCCTGCTGCAGATCACGAACTACTTTTCTTAGCGATTCAAGGTTGTGCTCATTAATACGCATACACCCCTCCCGTTTGCATATATCTTTGCATCAACTGTTTCATTTCAGATACCTGACCATTACCGACCTTAAGTAGGGCATGCTGAACGGTGGTCACACCAGCGCCCAGCACCCCGATATTACATCTGTTGTTAGCTGTCTGCCTGTCGGATATGGCCGAATGATGCAGACTTCCAAAAATGCAGACAACAATGA
>Ga0256405_10009874_pt1 | contig 12859 bp, 10 predicted proteins | sample RumenRJG_02DNA_FD_189096 | JGI IMG/M metagenome (GOLD analysis project Ga0256405, IMG submission 189096) | Bovine rumen microbial communities from Lethbridge, Alberta, Canada - RJG_02 | ecosystem: Host-associated > Mammals > Digestive system > Stomach > Rumen | place: Canada: Alberta...
ACTAAATATTTCAGGTACTGTCGATAATCAGGGCAAATTAGTTCTTGATAATACAGGAACGAAAGGTTTGAATATCATTTCAACCGGTTCCGTATCTTCACAGGGACTTGAAATGAAAAACACCGGCGCAAACGGTTTGAATATCAACGGCAAAGTTGCAAATACAGGCGATGCTTCAATTAACAATAGCGGAGCAAACGGTCTGAATGTAGCAGGAAACATTATAAATAATAATGGTGTTCTTGATATGAACAATACCGGAGCAAAAGGCTTGCAGGTATATCAAAATGCAACTGTTGAAGCAAATAATGCAAATAAAGATGCTTTGAAGATGACAAATTCAGGTGAAGGCGGTTTATACGTCAGAGGAAACATCAAAACTTCAGGAAATTCGTCTTATACAAATACAGCAGATGGTACAAAAGGTCTGAACATCTATGGAACAACCGAAACGCTTAATGGTGATGCTACCTTTACAAATGACGGCGCTAACGGTTTGAACATTATCGGTCAGACTAAAAACGCTGACGGTACTACTACAATGACCAACACAGGTGCTAAGGGCTTAAATATTTATCCTGACGGCTCTGTATCTGCAAACAATCTTAACCTTACAAACAGCGGTGAAGCAGGATTGAATGTTTACGGCTCTGCTCAAATCGCTAATGACGGTAAGTTTGTAAACGATGGTCTTAACGGTTTGAATATTAACGGTACAGTAAATCAGGGTACAAGCGGTCAGGGCTCATTGCAGTTAATCAATGACGGAAGAAACGGTCTTAATATTAAAGATTCAGCAAAAGTTAATTCAAGAAATCTTTATGCCGAAAACAACGGGCGTCAGGGCTTGAATGTCGCAGGTAAAGTCAATAATGAAGGAAATGCGGTATTCAAAAACACTGAAGCAGGCTGGAACGGTTTGAATATCACAGGTAAAGTAAATAATTCAAACGGTGAACTTGAACTTCTCAATGACGGCTTTATCGGACTTCAGGTCAGAGAAGGCGGAGTTGTTAATGCTCAGGGCTTAAAGATGGTTAATAACGGTGAAAACGGATTACACATCAAAGGCACCGTAAACAACGAAGGTAATGGCACATACACAAACAACGCAGGCACCCTGAAAGTTCATGAATCGGGCAAGTTGTCAAATAAAGGCGGAACTGCCAAATTCTACAACAACGGCGAAAACGGTTTCGTAGTTGCAGGTGTTGTTGATAACGAAGGAACAACCGAAGTTGTAAATGACAACGGCGTATTAAGTATCGGCGGAACATTCTCTAATAAAGGTGATTCAACCCTCACTAACAACGGTAAGCAGTTAAATATTCACGGAACGGTAAATAATTCTGATGGAACTTTAACTCTTAACAATACAAACGGTGATATTCACATTGTTCATACCGGAACGGTCAATGCAGAAGGCTTGAACATGAACAATTCCGGTGCTGACGGTATCAATGTTTACGGCAAAGTCGCAAACAAAGGCAATGCAAATATTAATAATACCGCTGATGGTGCTAAGGGTGTGAATGTTTACGGTACTGTTGAAAATACCGACGGAAACCTTAACATAAATAATGACGGTAACGATGGTGTTAATGTATTTGGTAAGGTTTCAAATGCAAACGGAAAAGCAACCATTGTAAACAACGGTGCTAAAGGTTTGAATGTTGCGCCTGACGGAGTAATTGATGCTCAGGGCATTGAAATGGTTAATAACGGTGAAAAAGGTATGAATATCTGGGGCACCGTAAATAATCAGGGCGACGGAACTTATACAAATAATGCAGGTTCTTTGGATGTCAAAGAATCAGGCAAAATGTCAAATAAAGGCGGAACCGCTAATTATTACAATAACGGTCAATACGGGCTTGTAATTTCAGGCGAAGTTGATAACGAAGGTACGACAATCGCAGTCAACGAAAACGGACCTTTGAGTATCGGCGGTAAATTCACAAATAAAGGTGATGCTACTTTCACAACAACCGAAAGCGGTGAACAGTTAAATATTTCAGGAACTGTTACAAATACTGACGGAACATTAACTCTTAACAATGCCGGTGAAAAAGGCTTGAACATAGTCAAGTCCGGTACCGTAAACGCTAAGGATGTAGTAATGAACAACTCCGGCGAAGCAGGAACAAATATCCGAGGTAATGTAAACGCAGCAGGAACAGTTGATATTACAAATACCGAAACGGCAAAAGGTGGTATTAATATCGGCGGTAACATCACTCAGGGTGATGATAATGCTGAAACTGCAGGACATGTAAACCTTTCTAATCAGGGTGAAGGCGGTATCAATGTTTGGGGCAAAATCGATGCTCAGGACAGCGTAACTTCATCAAATACCGGTGAAAATGGCACTTATATCGATTCAAAAGCATCAATCACAAGCGGTAAAGATATTGCTATCGGAGATGCTTCAGAAGGCGGTACAAGAGTCAGAGGTCTTGTAAATGCTAAAGATAACGTATTTATGACAGAAGTCGGCGGTGACATTGTTATCGGTGACGGAACCGAAAATGATAACTACATTACTGCAGGAAAAGATATTGCAATAGATATTCACAACGGGAACCTCAAAAATATCGGAGTCAAAAAAGTCTTGTTAAAGGCTGACGGCAACCTTGATGTCAAAGTGGTTGACGGTTCTATCGGTGAAGCTCCTGCAGACGGTGTAACAAGAGATTTCAAAAAATCTGTAAACGCTAATATCAAAGGTAAAGTCAATGAACAAACTATTGACACTACCGTAATGAAAGAAAAAGACTTCGTAATCAACTATGCCGCAATTGATTCCGATATGAATATCGATACAATTAAGGCAGACGGCAGAGTAATCTTAACCGTTGATGATGATTACGGCAAAACAAATGACGGCGCACGTTACAATATGGTTAATGTAAAAACCGATACACATACAACAAACGTTGAAGGTAAAGGTATTTCGTTAATCTCCAACGGCTCTATCGGTCATACTGCAACAAATCCTGACGGAAGTGAAGTAACTACCTCTGTTACATTCATTCAGACAGGTGCAGAACAAGGCTACACAATGGATGCTTTGGCTAACGAAGACATTTCTCTCTATGAAAACAGTTATAATGACTTGAATTACGGCAGAGATAAAGAAATAAAAACAAACAAAGTAACCACAATGATTGCAAGAGAAGGCAATTTGGAAGCCGAATTTGCAGGAAATACTACAATAGATAACATCACTGCAGAAAAAGATCTGCTTGTTACTACAAGAGGTACAAAACTTGAAATCGAAAATCTTGGCAGTCTGAGTGACGGTAACAAAGACTACTTCGGTGTTCGCAACAACGGAAAGGCAGACGGCGGATACACAAAAGCCGACCATGCTGATGAAGTTCTTCCTAACAGAACAGAATTAAAGGCTCTTGATATTAACCACAATTTAAGACCGACCGAAGAACTTGTTGACGGCAACCATGAAGGTTACGCTCAGGCAGAGGTTACAGTTAAGAACGCAGTCTTAGATAACGGCACAATGGACATTACAGGTGATATTATCAAGGCTAACGGTATTGAACTCAGAGCAGATAAAAACGGTGTTGTAAAACAAAGAAACAACGAAACAAACAAAGTTGCAGGTGCAAAAAATATTCCGACAGCGCACTCTGTAAGAGAAGGTGATGTTTCAAAAGTCAACAGAGGCGAAACGGAAAGAAATTACTATCGCTTCAAAGGTGACGGTGACGGAATGTACAACGGCAAGGCTTCAAATGTTGATAATGATGATGACATTTTTGATGCAACTCCGCTTGAAATGGAAGATAAAATTGAAGGCGATGCATCTCAAATGTGGAATCAAAAACCTGATGGCGCAAATGTTGCAGGAACCGATAAACGTCAATATATGAGATTTAATATCGACGCTAACCATATTCCTGTTGCATTTGAACAAGGCAATGGCGAATCAACTTTGATTGATATTTCAAGAGGCGGTATTGCATTAGTAAACGAAGGCAACCTCAAAGTTGGCGATGTAATTCCTGTTCACATTGTTTACGGCGATTTAGACATCAACGCTGATGCAAAAATCGTATCAGTAACTTCAACAAGAGCAGGTGCGGAATTCATTAACATTGATAAATCACTTGCTAACCAGTTGTTGTACCTCAATATCTTACTTGAAGGTAAATATAATAAATTAGCGAACAACTAATTTACCAATACCAATTCAAAAGTCCGGCAATTATTGTCGGACTTTTGTTTTGCCAAAGCAAAATTATTTTCTTATTTTTCAAGTTTCTTCATTATCTTTGTAAAAAACGGTTTTTGTATATTTTTGTTATTTTGATTATTCTTCGTGTTTAGTTTTTTGGAGTAAAATTCTTTTACTTTATTGATTTTTTCAACATTCATTATTTAGTTTTTCCTAATTCCCAAGAGTATTGTCCATGATTTTACAGAGTTTCCATCGGCTCTGTTTTAAAATCTATAATATAAGTTTCTTTTGTAGAAAATGCTTTTTGAAGTGCATTTTCAATATCATTTGCCGAATTTATGCTCATTGCATCTATCCCAAAACTGTTTGCAAGTCCGACAAAATCAGGGTTCGATATTTTGGTTTGGGAGTATCTTCCGCCAAAATTATTCTGCTGAAGCTGGCGTACCATTCCCAAATATCCGTTGTTTAATACAATTATTTTTATATTAAGCCCGTAGTCTTTGCATACGGAAAGTTCTCCAAGACTCATCTGAAGCGAACCGTCGCCTGTTATGCAGACAACTGTTTTTTCAGGCTCTGCTATTGAAGCCCCTATTGCTGACGGAAGCCCAAATCCCATTGTCCCTGAACCGCCCGAAACAAGTATTTCCCTGTTTGGATTAAATTCCAAATCTCTTACCGCCCAAAGTTGGTGCTGACCTACTTCGCTTGTAAAGATAACGTCTTTGTCTTTTGTAAATTCCTGTATTTTTTGTATTATTTCAAATGAGTGAAGCATATTTGTGTGCTTTTGATTCTGTTTATTCAGGGATTCTAATTCTTTTGCCGTTTCATTCCAGTTATTGTAATTATTTTGCAAAGAATAACAATTAATTTCGGATAAAAATTCTTTAATATCACAGGTTAAATTGTCTAAAGGTTTAATATGCTTTGATATCTCTTCAGGGTTTATGTCAATTTGAATAATCTTGTTTTCTAATTCTTCGTTTTTAAACATGCATGTAATTCTGTCATTAAAACGTGCACCAAGTGAAATGATTAAATCTGACTGCTTTAATAATTCGTTTGCGCTTTGCTGTCCGAAAATACCTGCCATTCCGAAATAATGTTCATTGCTTTGGTCTAACGCCCCAAGCCCCATCATTGTTGAAACTACCGGAATATTAAAGTTTGATACGAATTGTTCAAGTTCTTTGTATGCTTTTGCGTGATTAACTCCCCCACCGGTTAAAATAACAGGTCTTTTAGAACTTATTATTCTTGCGTAAATTCGTTCAATTTCGCTTTGAGATATTGGGTTATTGCTTATTTCGTTATACTTGATATTATTTTCACAAACAGTGTTTTGGGTGAAAATATTTTTTGCCATATCAATTACGACAGGACCTTTTTTACCGCTCATTGCAATTTGGTGCGCCTCAATAATTGTTTTCTGAATATCTTTCGCATCGGTTATCTGAAAAACTGCTTTTGTGCAGGATTTTGTTATATCGCAGATATTTGCTTCCTGAAATGCATCTTTGCCGATTAGGTTTTTATCGACCTGCCCTGTTAAAACGATAAGAGGATAACCGTCTAAATAAGCATTAACAATGCCTGTTACGGTGTTTGTTGCCCCGGGACCTGATGTTACAAGTACAACTCCGCACTTGCCGGTCACTCTTGCATATCCTTCTGCACTGTGAACTGCAGATTGTTCGTGTCTGACAAGAACATGCTTAATATCTTTCTGATTATAAAGTTCGTCATAAAGAGCAAGTACTATTCCGCCCGGATATCCGAAAATTGTATCGACACCGAGTGATTCAAGGGTATTTATAACGGCTTTTGCTCCCGTCATTGTTTGTATATTGTTTTGAATTAACATGCTAATTTATATCCCTTTGTGACTTCATCAATATTAACACAAAAAGACCGTAATTTCACAACGAATTTACGGCCTTTTTATATATTTTAATATTTATTATTCACCGAAAGTGAATAAGTCTTTCCAAAATTTTTTCTGCTTGTTCCAGAATGATTTTTGTTCATTTATCGAATTCTGGTATGCTTTTTTCTGGTCATTGATGGCTTTTTGTTGAGCCTTTTTCTGTTTTTCAATTTCTTTTTGTCTTTTTTCTGCAGCCTTTTGAGCTTCTTTTTGTCTTTTTTCTGCTGCTTTTTGTGCATTTTCTTGTGCTTTCAGGGCATCATTTTCAGCCTTGGTAATTTTGTTTGCCGTGTTTGTAATTGCATTGGATGCTTTGTTTAATGCATTAGTAACGGCATTTGCACTAAATGATGGTGCTCCGATTGCCAAGATAGCAACTGCAATTAATGATACTGCTAATTTTTTCATTTTAGGTTTCTCCTTTCTTACCCTCTGAATTTAATTCTTCCAGTTTATTTTTCTTTAACTCTAATCTTTCGTTGTAAAACTCAAGATTACGTTCTTTTATTCTTTTTATATTTTTTTGTCTGTCAACGGTTTTCAGGTATTTAACATATTTGTTTCTGTTTTTGCGTTTTGTTTTTGCCGGATTTTTGTCGTTTTTTGATTTGACAATTTTTTGCGAAGTCTGGGCATCAACTTCAACCCCTTGAGTTGATGTAACTTCAGGTTCTTTTGCTTGCTTAGATTTTGCAAAAGCACATGCTGAACCTATCAATGCAAAAATAATACCATAGACCAAAACTTTTTTCATAGCAATAATTTACTCCAAAGTCGGATATTTTTCAATAATTTCTTTTATACCTTTTTTTGCAACTTCAAAAATCTGAAGCATCTGTTCGTATCCATAAGGCTCTCCCTCAGCCGTTGTCTGAAATTCAATGATTTTACCGCTTTGGGTAAGTACGACATTTGAATCAACCTGGGCGTGTGAGTCTTCGGCATAGTTAAGGTCTAATTTTACTTCTCCGTCAATAATCCCCGCAGAAATTGCACCTACAGGCTCAATAATCGGGTTTTGAGTCAATGTGCCGTCTATTAATAATTTTTTCACTGCTATTGAAAGAGCAACAAACCCTCCGCAAATGCTTGCAGTTCGTGTTCCTCCGTCCGCCTGAATGACATCTGCATCAATCGTAATTGTCAAATCAGGCATTTTTGTCAAATCAACACATGCCCTTAAACTTCTGCCTATAAGACGCTGAATTTCCTGCGTTCTACCTGAAATTTTTGTGCGTTCTCTCTGACATCTTGTTGAGGTTGATGAAGGTAAAAGCGAATATTCTGCAGTCAGCCAGCCTCTTTCATCTTCTTTATCCATCCATTTGGGTTTTCCCTGTTCAACGCTTGCTGTTGTAATGACTTTTGTATCGCCAAATTCGACAAGCACTGAGCCAAGTGCATTTTTTGTAAAATCAGTCGTAAACTTGATTTTTCTTGTCTGATTATTTTCTCTGTTTTCTAATCTCATGACTGCCCCCTATATTCGTAATCCCATGTATAAATTTGTCCGCAGTATCTGCATACCGCATGTTCATTCATAAATTGTAAATCCGGGATGAAGGTGTAACCGTCAACGGTTATTTCAATGTCCCCTTTTTCATTGTATTTTTGCGAAAAATTCTTATCCCCCATGTAATCGGGAGAGAACATAAGTTCAAATTTATCTATTGATTTACAATTTTTGCAAATAAACATTTATACTGTCATTCTGAATTTTATTCGGAATCTCCTATTCTTCCTGTTCTTTTTTAGATTTCTTTTGTTTCTTTGGTTTTTGCTCTTGTTTCCCGTCTTTGAGTCCGACCATTGTTTTATACCAAAGAGTGTAACAAATGCTTCTGATAGGCAGACTCAAACCTGCAACAATAGTAGTCAATACTGTCATAAATACTGCTTTTGAAATCATATTGACTGTTATTTCAGGCATATTTGCGTATCTCAGCGCCTTGTTAAAATATTCCAACGGCATATTATTCCCTATAAAATCAAACCAAGAGCATACTTTATCCGTCAGATGCAGACAGTCAAATATGACCGATACCCCTTCGGTTATTATATATATTGAGAAAAACCACAAAATTATCATAAGGAAAAATGTTCTTGCCCAATCGCCTTTTACAAGGTTAAAACTTCTTTTGAAACATTCTTTTGCGGATAATTCGTCCTCAAATGTAAATACCTGATAAACAAGTACAAAAAATACCCAAAATATTAATGGCGGAATTAAACCTAAAAGCGGAATAACTGAAAAAGCGACTGCAATGAGTGATAATATCCCTACAACAAACAGAAATCCTATATATTTGAACGCCCTGCGTGTTGCAACCTGCCTGTGTGACTGAATATCGTAAACATGCCCTGTTGTTAGAGCGCCTTCTGTCATTGAGTTCAGGGCAACATAAGCAACCATATAATCCCAAAACGCCTTTAAAAATATAAGCATACCGGGGATTGCAAGCAAAAGTATAATAGCCATTGCACTGTTCATGGACTGTGCTTTTTGTGCAACTTTATCCGCAAAACCGACAGTCAGTCCGAAAGTCAGCGCAAGTCCGATAATTTGTCCGAATACCGGAAACAGCATAAATAAAATAAATTTATCTATGTTTGAAAAATATATCTTTAACCCGTCAAAAATAACAAACCAAATACTATTTTTAATTTTTTCTTTAGACATGAATACTCCTTTATAATATAATTTTATTACAAATGATTATATTTGTCATTTGTAACGGATGAGATTCTTCGCTGTTTGTCATTCTGAGGGTGTAACCCGAAGAATCTCCTTTATATAGCTCAGAATGACGGAGTTAGCATGATTGATTCCAAAGAATTAATTTCAAATTTTACAAAAGAGGATTATGCGCAAAACAGGGTAAATCTTCATATTCACACGACATATTCTGACGGTAAAGGTGATTATCGTGATATTGTACGTCAGGCGCAGGAAAAAGGGTATAAAAATATTGCAATCTGCGACCATAATACCGTAAAAGGACATCTTGAAAACTCCGATTTGCTTGGTTTTGTTATTCCTGCAGTTGAATTTGATGTCTGGTATAAGTATATTTTTCTCCACCTTATTGCATACGGAATTGATATCAATGCAGAGTGTATGCAAAAATTCTACGCAAAAAATAAGACCGAAACCGAAAAAGATATCATTCGCATATTGCCGACACGCAATATAAAAGAACTTATAAAAGCAATTCACGATGCTGACGGGATTGCGGTTATTGCTCATCCTGCCTGCTCATGGGCTTTAAATATGGATACTTTTATAAAAGATTTGATTGATATTGGTTTGGACGGAATGGAAATTTATTACCCCTACCCAAGATGGCGCAAGTATATGAAATTTGCCCCATTAAATAAACTTGAGCAAATAGCGGATAAATACGGTTTAATTAAAACAGGCGGAACAGATTTGCATGGTACGTTGCTTTGATATTTTTGAATTGTAAACATTTTGTTACCGAATAAATATACATATTTAATCTTATAACCGCCTTTAAACTCTTGCTACACAAGGTTTTTGTAAATATATTCCTTATTCCCACTACACATTTATCAAATTGTATGATACAATGTTTTGTACATTCATTTTAAAACATGAAAAATTTAGTGTATCGTAGAAGTTAATTAAAAAGTGAGGTTTATATTATGTCATTACCGAATGTAGCGTATTTTTCAATGGAAATGGCTATTGATCAGTCATTAAATACATATTCCGGCGGTCTCGGTTTTTTGGCAGGCTCGCACATGTTGTCTGCGGGCTATTTGCAGATGCCTATGGTCGGGGTTACAATTTTGTGGTCTTACGGTTACTATGACCAGCGAATAAGTCATACGGGCGATGTTGAAGTTGCATATATTAGAAAATATTATGATTATTTAGCAGATACAGGATTACAGGTTGATGTTGATATTTTTGGCGAAAAAGTCAAAGTCAAGGCTTTTCTTGTTAAGCCTGAATTATTCGGCACATGCCCTGTTTATCTTTTGACAACCGATATTGACGGCAACAGCGACTGGGCAAAGAGCATTTCTCATAAACTTTATGACGGAAACGAAAAAATCAGAATTGCACAGGAAATCGTACTTGGTATTGCAGGGGTAAGAATTTTACAAAAAGCAGGCTTCAAGTTTGATGTTATTCACATGAACGAAGGTCACGCACTTCCTGCTGCTTTTGAACTTTTAAGACAGTACAAAGGTGATTTGAACGAAGTCAAAAGACACACCGTATTCACTACCCATACTCCTGTTGCTGCAGGTAACGAAGTCCACTGGGTTGATACGCTGTTGGAAGGCGGTTTCTTTGCAGGTGCATCAAGAGATACTGCGATTAATTTGGGCGGTGAAAACTTCTCTCTGACCGTTGCGGCATTGAAGATGTCAAGAATTGCGAATGCAGTTTCTCAGTTGCATGGTCTTGTTGCTAACAAGATGTGGGAATGGGTTGAAGGAAGATGCCCGATTCGTGCTATTACAAACGCAGTAAACTTGCACTACTGGCAGGATCCGAGAATTAAAGAAGTTGAAAACGACCTTCAAAAAATTCTTGATGTTAAACGCCAAATGAAAGCTGAACTGTTCCAATACGTTGCAAATGTTGCAGGTAAGAGATTTGATCCTGATGTTTTGACAATCACTTGGGCAAGACGTTTTGCTGATTACAAGCGTGCATGGCTCATTTTGATGGACAAAGACAGAATTGAAAAATTATTGAATGAAGATAAATTGCAAATCATTTTTGCAGGTAAATTCCACCCGGATGATGTAATGGGCAAGGAAATGTTTAACAAACTTTTGCACCGTTCACATTCATTAAAGAATGTTGTAGTTCTTCCTGGGTATGAATTGCAACTGTCAGGAATGTTGAAACGCGGTTCTGATGTTTGGTTGAACACTCCGTTAAGACCGTTTGAAGCATCAGGTACATCAGGTATGAGTGCTAATGCTAACGGTGCTGTTCACCTTTCAATTTGGGACGGTTGGACTGTTGAAGGTACATTCAGCGGAATTAACGGTTATGCAATTGAATATCCTGAAATTGACGATGAAATGTCTTGGGAAGAAAGACACTGGAAAGACCATAAGTGCCTTATGGATATTATTGAAAACCAGATTATTCCGACTTATTACGATGACAAGATGGAATGGGCAAGAATTATGCGTCAGGCTATCAGAACCTCTGAAGCGTATTTCAATTCAGACCGTATGGTAATTGAGTATTATAACAGATTGTATAAACCGATTGCTCATGACGGCGAATGTTCGGGCGAAGAAAAACACGAAATTCAGGTAAAAGAGGCTCCGACCTTTGACGCTTGGACTTTTGCGAATATAAAATAAATTTATTATAATTTTATGAGGAGAAACAATTTGTTTCTCCTTTTTTAGTTAATTATTGTAAATATTTTTTATAACATTGAATATTATTGTTTAATTTATTTTTTTTATATATAAGCAATGTCATGAGAAAGAGAGTTACATATGTCTGAACAGTCTTTTATTCAAATTTCTGGTTTAAACCGTGCAGTGAGCGGTAATGATACGAATGCAAAACTTTATCAGGCAAAATTAGATGAACATGCAAAGGCTGTTTTTGGAAATAGTCAAACTATAACAAAACAGCAGTTGTTCAGTAAAGATAAAAGTATTTTTAATGCATATAAAAATATGTCAGATGAAGGTAAGAAAATATTTGATAAAATAATTGGGCTGGATGGTAATGTGTCTTCAATTTCAGATAAGGAATACAAAACTTTGTATGCTGTTTTGGATGCTGACTTGTCAAAATCAGGTCAAAGATTTATACTTGACGATAAAATCGTTTTAAATGAAACAAATGGAATTTATAATGTTAAAGATTCAGAAATAAATAATGTGTATAATTCTGCAAAATCCCGTCAAGAAGTCAAAGCTGAAAACCAAGCTAAAGAAATTACCAATATGAAAATATTAACTACTATAAAAGAAGAAGTATCGAAATATAATCTTAAAAATGGTTCAGATTTAGCTAAGGCTTTAAATCTAATAAACAATAAAATTGAAAATAATGGCGATAATGTCTCATTAAGAAACAAGGCTCTTGATTTTATTTTTAATAATAAATATGAAAAAGTAGTTTATCGCGATGGCAGTGAGGAGTATAAATTGCCGGATGGGATAGCTATATTTTATAATAATAAATTGTTTGATCCAGAAAATGGCTATGTGACAATAACTCACACTGATGGCAGAGTTGAAAAATATTCTCCGGATGGGCAAAAGGTAGAATGATAAATTATTGTAACAAATTATTAAGCAAATAAAAATTATCACTTGAAATTAAATATTGAAGTAGTACGATAGAAAAGTTCAGAACACAAAATCTTAACGGATTTATTAAAACCAGAAACTTAGAATTTTATCTAAAAACGTACAGTTTTATTAAAGATTAAGGTAAGTGGAAAATAGATTATCACTAGGGAAATAGGGAAGTGATAGCGTGGTTGTCGGAAGAAATTCCCGATGGCTTCAAAGCCCCAAAAGATATGTAGCGGAAAGTTACAGTCGTTGGATGAGCGAAAATGGTTTGAACATTGAAAACAGAATAGCTGAAAACGATTTACAAATTATATTTGTAAGTGACAAATACTTGTTAATTTCGTAAACAAATGATTCCAAAGTCCGAGCAGAGCCACGAGCCGTAGGCGAGAGTTCGACGATTATGT
>Ga0256405_10009875_pt1 | contig 12858 bp, 13 predicted proteins | sample RumenRJG_02DNA_FD_189096 | JGI IMG/M metagenome (GOLD analysis project Ga0256405, IMG submission 189096) | Bovine rumen microbial communities from Lethbridge, Alberta, Canada - RJG_02 | ecosystem: Host-associated > Mammals > Digestive system > Stomach > Rumen | place: Canada: Alberta...
TTAGCCAAGCCCTATCCCGATTATTGGTACAAGCTATAAGCAAAATGATTCAACCTCTGACTATAAAATCCTATAAATTTCCTAACTGTTGATAAACCTGTGGATAAGTCTGTGGGTAAATTGTGGATAATGAAAGCCAATTTGTGATAGTTCTTTTTTTACATCACAAAACGGCCATTTCTCGAAGCCAATTTGTGATAGTTCGTGGCCAATTTGTGATAGTTCGAAGCCAATTTGTGATAGTTAGAGCTGGGAACCCGCGCCAGACAAGGGCTGCGAAGCTCAGAAAGCATATTAAATATTTTGCTTGTTATAAAGAATAGCAAAAAATAGCACATGTATATTTGCTTGTCAAGCATAATTTTTGCTATTTCACAAAAAGTTACTTCTGATATTCTTTTGATCATCCATAGCTTCTTGTACTTTTTGCTTGCTTGCTTTTGTATTAAATATATATTATTTTTTTATTCATTAACTAATACGTATTGTCTACACAACAGATAATTAATACATTTTTTATTATCTATGTATTAATTATATTATTATATACATCATATATAAATAAACACATTTATATATATCTTTTAATACAGTTTTTATAAATAGAGTAATAAAAGAGGATGTCATTTAAGACATCCTCTCTCTTATTCATAGTCTTCACATTGTTGAGTTTCGGGGTTGTACTTCTTCAAAGGATGATACTCCAACAACTCGTTGAGTGAAACACCTAAACCATCACATAACGTAATGAAGGTGCCCAGTGTCATTTTCTCCATGTCTTTCTCTTGATAAACTCTGGCACAAGTGTTTCTTCCAACCTTGGTACATCTTATCACGTCAGCGATACGAAGTTTTCGATCGCCCATGATTTCGGATAGGTGAGATTTGGGAATACCTTTTTTTGCTTCCATATCTGTCTCCTTCTCGTTGCAAAGCATAATGCTCCTCTGCAATATATGTATATTATAAATTATTATTTACTTAATGTCCATTTTTTTATCATACCTTTTAATAATATTTTAATACCTATAATTATCCTTTTTTTACATATCGCTATAATTATAATTATATCTCGATACGTTTTACTATTAGCTATAATAAAAATTATCTTTTCTCTATTGAAAATAGTTCGACCTGGTATTATAATGGTTACTGTAATGATGATTCTAGTCATGAAAGGAGATTAACATGAACATCTTACAACGCGTTGTAAAAAGGAAAAACAGTCTTTCCAAAGTATTAGTTCCCAGCATGACAACAGGCTTTATGGCTGCAGCATCGCGCTGCTATGCTGGTATGCCATGGGAAGGGCCGCTGGAAACCATTCAGGAATCTGTTACTGGGCCAGTGGCAACTGGTGTCTGCACGATCATCGTAGTCATCACGGGTATTGCTATTGCCTGCGGTGAAGGCGGCGGAGCTGGTAGACGCCTTTTACAGGGTATTTGTGGTCTTGCTCTTGCTTTAGGTGTTGCATCCTTTATTGCATCGTTTGGCGGCTAAATTGCCCATCAGATTAAGACAGCGGCAGGTAACTGTCGCTGTTTGGCTATTCATGGGAGGTTATGATGAAACATAAAACAGAATTTGACGAAAGACCGCTTCCTCATACGGCGAAAATGGATGAGCCAGAAAATCGGTTCAATGCTGCTCGGAAGCGTTATGAAGGGACAATGGGGGCTGCAGTAGTTCGAGCAGCCAACTGGCGGCTTATGGCCTTTGCTTCCATTACTCTTTCGGTTTTCTTGGGAGGAGGGCTTATCTATGCCAGTTCGCGCCCGGCAGCAGTTCCCTATTATGTGGATGTAGACAAAACGGGGGCTGCAGGGAATGTGACTAAGGCCAGTCAGGAATATGTGGTACAAGAATCATCAATCGAATATTTCCTTGGCCAAACCATCATGAAGCTGCGTATGGTTCCCAAGGATGTTGTTCAATATCGTCATAATGGGGACGATGTGAAGTATTTCCTGACAAAAAGCGGTGAAAAGAAGTTGGGAGAGCTGATGAAGGACGAAAATCCCTTGCAGGACATCAAAGATGGCAAGGCTACGGATGTAGAAATCATTGGTATTACTAAGCAGACCGGCAAGAATCTGACCTATCAGGTGCGTTGGAAAGAGAAGGTCTTTGATAAGGTGGATTTGAAATCGGAATATACTATGACGGCTTTTGTTACGGTAAAGTTGTCGCGCCCGACATCGGAGGAGGTTATCCAGCATAATCCTTTCGGGATCTATCTTGATGATATTTCATGGAGCAAGGAGAGATAAGATGATGAACAAGAAGAAATATCTGGCAGTAGCCGCCTTGGTGGCAAGTTCCCTGTTATTTTCTGGAGAAGCACCAGCACAGGCTAAGTCTTTGGAATCGCTGGGAACGCCTGTGGCCGGAGAGGATGGGACTGCAGATTATATCCAGAATCCTTATGATGCAGCGTCTTTCGGGCTGGAAGTCGAGTTTAAGTATGAACCGCATGAGACCTATCAGATCTACTGTCAGGATGGCTTTATTACAGATATTAAATTTCAGCCCGGGGAAAAAGTGACCTATGTTGGGGCCGGCGATACAACACGGTGGGTAATTGACCGTAGTTCTGCAGGATCTGGGGCATTAAGGACGGAGCACGTTTATGTAAAGCCCGTGAAACGTGGGCTTTCCACAAACATCATTATCAATACCAATATGAGGACATATCAGATTCATGCTATTTCTGGGCAGCGGTACAATCCTATGGTTTCATGGGTGGTTGAAACAAGCAGGGAACAGCTCAATAGGCAGATTAGGGAGCGAGACATTGAAAATATGATGACGGTAAACGCCATGAATCTTCATTTTGGATATAGGATTTCGGAAAAGTCCCTCTCATGGTCGCCAGAAATGGCCTTTGATGATGGGCAGAAGACTTATCTCAAGATGAAACCAGAGATCAAGAGTAGCGTTGCTCCTGTTTTCATGATAGAGGAGCACGGCAAGACTATTTTGGTTAATTATCGAGTGGTTGGTGGCTATTATGTGATTGATCGGATCTTCAAGACTGGCAAGCTGATGGTCGGCACAACAAAAGTGATGATTAAGCGGGGGAGCGTGTAAGGATATGTCATTTCTGAGCAGATGGAAGGAATATATCCCGTCATCCAGCAAGGGCAACGATAGGAAGGATGAGGTGCCAGAGGAGGAGCTGCGGGAAAATTTGGAACTGACGGCAAAGCCGGAGGGAACCACTTCATTTAACCGGAAAAATGTGATGATTGGCTTGGGCGTGGTAGCTCTCATCTTCACGGTGGCTTTTGTTTATGGCATTTCTACGGCATCTACGGCGCAAAAGAATAAGCAGCAGGATAGATCTCAGGTTGAGACGGTTGATACCAGCCCAGAGCATCTAAAAAATGCGCCGGATAGCTACGGGGACAGTAAAACAAAGAAGTATGATCAAAAGTCGGACGGCGAAAAGAAATCCAAGCAGAAGAAATTGAAAAAGCCGGAGGATGATGTGGAATACATTGAGCCGGAACGGCGGCCAGCTCCAGCCTATACAAGGATTCCTGTCAGCAACTACACGCCACGGACAACGCCCATGCCAAGAGTAGCTGCTCCAAACAAGGGGGGGGCAGCTCGTGGTGGGCTTACGCCGGAGCAGAAAATTGAGGCAGAGAAGCAGAAAGAGAAAATGGCTGCCAATCAAAGCCCCATTGGTTTCAAATTGGACGAGGAGGAAAAGAAATGACAGGGTTTTCCAGACAATCGCTGAAAAGTGCCGTACTGGCGGGCACGGTGTCCATGATGTTGATGGGAGGGACGGTATCGGCAAACGAGGCTTATGATGCCAAGGTGCTGGCCGACCAGCAGCAGGTGGCGCAAATGGATGAGGATCAGAACAAGCAGTTATCCAAACAGGCATTTACTCGGCAGAAAGTAGACACAGAGACGTTTTCCGGCTACTTCATGCAGGATAAGCTGTCTGATTATCAGTTATTTGCCGGGACAATCATTCCTGGCATTATGATTACAGGTCTTAATTCAGACTTGCCGGGAAATATCATCGGTCAGGTATCGGAGAATGTCTATGATACGACAACGGGACAGTATCTCCTTATCCCGCAAGGGACGAAAATCATCGGTAAATATGATTCCCAGACTACTTTTGGGCAGAAAAGAGCATTGGTTATTTGGAACCGTATGATTTTCCCTAATGGCAAGTCTATTCTCTTGGGCAATATGGTAGGAGGAGACCGGGAAGGTTATTCAGGCTTCAAAGACAAGGTGAAATCCCATTACGGTAGAGCACTATGGTCAGCTGTGCTTGGTGGTGTTGCCACGGGTGGTGTGGCTGCAGCTACATCATCAGGGAAAAATGATAACAGCTGGGGGGCTGAAGCTGGAAAAGGTGCAGCTCAAAACATAGCACAGGCAGTAAATTCCATTACCCAAAAGAATCTCAATATCCAGCCAACAATCATCATTCGCCCCGGTTATCAGTTCAATATCATTGTAGACAAAGACTTGGTGCTTGAGCCGTATGAGGGTTGATGCGTATGGATAAAAAGAGCATAAAGCGTTTGTTTTTGGGGGTATTGCTCTCTTTTCTGCTCATCGGGAATTGGGCAGCTACTGAATATTTTGCGGTTAAGCTGGGCTACCAACCATTGCTTGGTAGCCCTATTTTTTCTCTTGGGCAGAGGCTTATTTATCCGCCTTGGGATTTTTGGGTGTGGTTTTTTAAGTTCTATGAGGATGCCCCTCGAGTATTTGCTATGGGGTTCTCCATCATTGGTATGTGCTTCGGGGCCGGAATGGTGATTGTAGCGGTTCTGCGGCGTGTTCTGATCAAGAAACCGCTTACAAGTTGCGGAACGGCTCATTGGGCAAGTCGTGAGGACATCAAGGAGGCTAAGCTGCTGGATGGCAAGGGAGTTTTCCTTGGCAAGACGGAGGATGGCTATTATTTAAGGGACAATGATAATCGTCATGCTTTGGTAGTAGCACCAACGCGAAGCGGTAAAGGTGTCGGCTTGGTAGTCCCTACGGGGTTATCATGGTCTGAATCCATAGTGTTTGTAGATATTAAGGGTGAGATATACAGTATCACTTCGGGGTATCGCAAGAATAAACTACATCAAACGGTCATAAAATTTGATCCGACCAATGATGAGGGTAGCGCGGGGTTTAATCCCTTGGATGAAATTCGGCTCTATACCAAGGATGAAATCAAGGACACAATCAATATTGTCCATGCCATTGCCCGGCCAGATGGAAGCGACAAGCCCGATCATTGGCGGGATTTGGCTGCTTCAATGATAGAGGGTGTAGTATTGCATCTAAAGTACATACAGAAGGGGGATGCCTCTTTCGGGGATGTGCTGGGATTCGTGTTTGGTGAGATTCCAATTCGCCAGCGGCTCAGGGAAATGGCGGTGACTATTCACGGGGACACGGAGGAACAGAAAAAATTCTTACAGGAAGCATACGGGGCTGCGGATGGAGTTCATCCTTTTGTGAAGCAGAAAGCCTATACCTTCTTACAGAAGGAGGAAAAAGAATTTGCAGGTATTATGTCCACGGTAGAGGAGTTGCTAAAAGATTTTTCCGATCCTATACTGGCAAAAAATACCAGCTATTCATCTTTCTCTATTCGTGACCTAATGTATGCTGATAAGCCTGTTTCCTTGTATCTTATTGTGCCACCGTCTGACTTGGAGCGTATGGCCAAGTTTTTCAGGCTCATTGTAGTGCTGATATATCAACGGCTCACGGAGCACATGGCCTTTAAGGATGGCCAGCCTGCCCCGGACTACAATCACAAACTGTTATTGCTCTTGGATGAGTTTCCTGCATTGGGGCGTATTGTGGAGTTCGAGAAGTCGCTGGGTTACATTGCAGGGTATGGCCTTAGGGCATTCATCATAATTCAAGGACTTAACCAGCTTTTTGCTCAACACATGTATGGCCGTAGTACCAGTATCATTGATAACTGCCACATTCGCGTATTCCATACGCCGAATGATGATCAAACGCCAGAGTATATGTCCAAGATGATGGGCAAGGAGACGATTGAGGTAAAAAATCGTACCTTCCGAAATGACCTGCTGCAATTTCTAGGAGAGAACTCCTATAACGTACAGGAAAAGGGCAAGGATTTGATGACAGCAGCACAAATATCTGAACTGGATGGTGAAACGGAGATTATCTTTGTAGCTGGACGAGCACCGATTAAGTGCCGGAAAATCCGATACTTCAAGGACAGCAACTTTATGAAAAGGCTGCAGGCAGAGGTTCCAACAGATTCTTTATATGCGCTGGAGGAGCGCAAGGCACGAAAAGCGGAGATTTGCGCTGCTTTGACTGCAATGGATGAGGAAAAGACGGAGAAGGCTAGATACCTGCGGGAGATCAAAGAAAAAATGGATGAAATTGCAGAAGCTGAATTTATTGCCAAGAGTGAGAAGAAAATAGCGAAATTTGAGGAGGAGCAGCAGGAGGCCATGAATGCAGAGATTGATGCTGCATTAGGAATAAAGCTTTCCGGGGATGCCACAAATGAAGAAGCTGCAAAGGAATCGGCTGCAGATGAAAATGATGAGGATTTGGAGGCGAAGGCCGGGGAGGATTCTCCGCAGGATGATTTCACCCAGCCGGATGGCTTTACCGATTTGACATCGGGAACATTTATGGAAGGACAGGAAGATTTTAGTGTAGATTTTTGATTTAGGTTGATAATTCTTGTAATAACTATTATAATACTTGTAGAGATTATTTTGATTCGACCTAGTATTAAAAGTTTCTTAGAAAGGTGCAAAATATGAGCGATAATGACAAAGAATTGACACATCTGGAGAAACTGGAAGCCCGCATGGCCAAGCTGCGGATGCAGATTGCCAAGGAGAAAAAAAAAGAGTCCGCCAAGCAACGCAAAGAGCGTACTCACCGCCTGATAAAGAAAGGTGGCTTGGTGGAAATGGTCTTGGGGGATTCCGTGGATGCAGGGCTTCTGGTTGGGCTTCTGGATTCTCGGAAGGATATTTTCCAAGATCCTGAAAGTAGCCAGGCACGGGATTTGAAAGCTCGTGGCGATAGATTGATTGCAGAGCGTGAACGTCAGAAGGAGGTGAAGAAGAAGGATGATAGCACAGGAAGCGGAATTGCTGGAAGTTCGGCAACAGCAAGCCCAGCGGGACAAAACGCTGAAAATGCTGCGGACGGCAATGCACGGATTCATTGATTATTTTGATGATCCCCGCGTGGTGGAAATCATGCTGAACGGCGATAAGTCCTTGTGGATTGAGAGGGTCGGTGAGGGCATGATTGACACAGGGCGCCGGATTGAACCTGTGGACGCGGAACGCTTCATTTCCATTGTTTCTACGGTAACACAGGACAAAATCAACAAGCAGAAGCCGTATCTTTCTGGGGAGTTGCCCATTTGGGGGAGCCGAATACAGGCGGTTATTCCGCCGGGATCGGTGAATCCTGTTTTCTCCATTCGCCAAAAGGCGAAGGTCATTTTTCCTCTATCTGATTATGTGGCCAATGGCATTATGACCGAGGAGCAGCAACAGGTTATCTTAGATATGGTATGGAAGCGGAAGAATATCTTGGTGGTAGGCGGTACAGGAACGGGCAAAACTACGCTTACCAATGCTATTTTACAGGAGATTGCCAAGACAAAATCCCGCCTTCTGATACTGGAGGACACTGCAGAGCTTCAATGTGACTACTCCAATACTATTTTCCTACGGCAGAGGGAAGGGTTTTCCATGCGGCAAATGGTTCGTTCCTGCATGAGACTGCGCCCTGACCGTATCATAGTAGGTGAGGTAACAGACGGGGCTGCATTGGATTTGCTCAAAGCATGGAACACTGGTCATCCCGGGGGAATATCAACTATACACGCGGATAGTGCTGGGGCTGGCCTTATCCGTCTGGAACAGCTGATTCAGGAGGTGATTCCGAATCCTCCTCGTGCTCTTATTGGCGAGGCGGTGGATGTGATTGTCTATATTGAGAGAACGGCCAAAAGCCGCTTGATAAAGGAGGTCTTGGCAGTGGACGGCTGCCGAGGCGGGGAATATGTAACGAGGAAACTTGCTTGATTTGCTTGCTTGCTTTTTAGGAGGTCTTGAATATGGCAGAACGCGCCAAGGGCTTTGTTGTCCCGATTCATCAGTCACTCACGAAGCCAGTCCTGATGTGTGGTATTCCGAGAGACTTGTTTTTGCTCAATGGCACCTTTGCAGCATCCTTCGTGATGATGAAGTGCTATCCCCTGATTCTGGTCAATGTGTTCCTTCATGTAATTGCCCTGTCCTTTGCCAAGAAGGATGAGCAATTCTTCGAGGCATTGAAGCGACATATCAATGACAGAAAGTATTACGAGGTTCGTTAGATGATAAATTTACGAGAATATAGAAAGGATGCCTCCGGCCTAGAGGATTATATTGGCTGGTGTGTCATGATCGAGGATGGAATCATCCTCAATCATGATGGTTCACTCCAGCAGTCTTTCCGCTATCGTGGGGCTGATTTGGATTCCTCTACGGAGGATGAACTGGTGGTATCAGTGGCCCGGCTCAATAACTGTTTGCGCCGTATCGGCGGTAACTGGTGCCTCCAAGTCGAGGCAAGACGGGAACAAAGCAAGCAGTATGCAGCAAGGAAGTTCCCGGATGTATGCACGGCCTTGATTGATTCGGAGCGTATGGCTGCCTTTGCTGATTCCGGCAGATATTATGAAAGTTCCTATTATTTCACCCTTCTCTACTTGCCCCCCAAGGACAAATACGACAAGTTCAACAAGATTTTCATTGATGAGAAGGAAGTGACGGATGCCGAACATGACCGCATTGAAATGAATCTTAAAAATTTCAAGACGGAAGTGCAGCGGGTATACCAGTTGTTCTGTGAGGTCATGCCGGAGTGTCATGCCTTGGATGCCGAGGAAACATTGACCTATTTGCATTCTTGCATATCGCCAAAGAAGCATAAGGTCAGAAAATCCAAGATGTTCTGCGAGTACCTGAATCAGTATCTCACAGACACGCCTTTACATGGTGGGCTTCATCCTAAACTTGGTGATTACCATTTGGGGATTGTATCAGTCAAGGGATTTCCGCAGGAATCCACGCCGGGGATCTTGGATGCCCTGAATCGCTTGGATTTTGAATATCGGTGGGTTACGCGGTATCTACCGCTGGATAAGGTGGATGCCCAAAACGAGATAGAAAATTACCGGCGGCAATGGTTCGCCAGCCGGAAATCTATCTGGACACAGCTGAAAGAAGCCATCACGAAAAGTGAGAGTGCTATGGTGGACACGGACGCGCTGGAAAAATATGATGATGCTCAAATGGCCTTACAGGAGCTTGGCGGGGATGTGGTCAGCTTTGGCAAGTTCACGCAGGTTATCGTAGTAATGGACAAGAGCAAGGAAAAAGTCGATACGCGCGTGCGTATGATAGAAAAAACCATCAATGGTCGAGGTTTCACTACGGTTCATGAAACCACAAATGCCGTCAATGCTTGGATGAGTTCGGTTCCCTGTATGCCACGGAACAATATCCGCAAGTACCTTATGAGCAGTCTGAATCTGGCCCATATGTTTCCCTTGTCTGCAGTATGGGCAGGGGAGGCGTGGAACAAGCACCTGAACACGCCTCCGCTTATGCGCTGCAAGACATCGGGCAGTACACCTTTCCGCTTTAACCTTCATGTGAAGGATGTTGGCCATACAATGGTGGTCGGCCTGACGGGCGCGGGTAAGTCGGTTCTCCTGAACACGATTGAGGCTCAGTTCCGAGGCGTGCCGGATGCTCAGGTCTATGTCTTTGATAAAGGCGGATCGTCAAGGGCACTTACGGCTGGCGTAGGAGGTTCTTTCTATGACTTGGCCAATGAGGATGAGGATAGCTTGTCATTCCAGCCCTTAGCGCATATTGACAGCGAAAATGAGCGAAACTGGGCAATGGAGTGGATTTTGCAGATTCTCGCACAGGAAGGGCTAGACAAGATTACCCCCACGGACAAGGCAGAAGTTTGGACGGCTCTTAATAAGCTGGCCACTGCGCCGGAGGATGAGCGTACTATGACAGGCCTTTGCCTGATGCTTCAAGATGAACGGCTGCGGGATGCCTTGAAGACATTTACCACGGCTTCGGCCTCGAACCCGGAGGGTGGCGCTTATGGCCGTCTCTTTGATAGTGAGCATGATTCCTTGACCTATGGGAATTGGCAGGTTTTTGAAATGGAGGAGCTGATGGAAAAGAAGTCGGCAGTCATGCCGACACTACAATATATTTTCCATCGGCTGGAGCAGAATTGCACGGGCAAGCCTACTATTTTGGTGCTGGATGAGTGTTGGGTGTTCTTAGACAATCCTCTGTTTGAACAGAAGATCAAGGAATGGCTGAAAGTCATGCGTAAAAACAATGTGTCGGTGGTCTTCGCCACGCAAAACCTTGAAGACATTGCCCATAGCAAGATTGCCCCGGCCATCATTGAAAGCTGCCGGACAAAGATTTTCCTGCCGAATCCAAGTGCAACGAACCCAAGCAATGATGAGATTTACAAGATGTTCAGCCTGAACACCAAGGAACGGTGGCTTATTGCCACGGCCACCCAGCAGCGGCAGTATTACTATAAGTCCGACCGAAACAGTCGCTTGTTTGAGTTGGGGTTGGAGCAAATGCCTTTTACCTTGTCCTATGTGGCTAGTGCCAGCAAGGAAGATCAGAAGAAGGTAAAGGAACTTCTGGCAGCCTATCCGCAGGATGAGTTCAATGAGCATTGGATGGAATACAAGGGGATGCCGGAAGTTATTGAGTATATCGAGAACTTGAAAAATAATAGGCATCAGTCAGCATAAGGAGGATGGTTTTTATGAAAAATTGGAAGAAAAATGCAGGTGCAGTTGCAGCAGCTACGGCGTTCTTTTGGGGGAGTGCGGCTTATATGCCGGCACCGGCTTCGGCAATGGTGGTTTATGACCCAACAAACCATTCCGAGAACCTGGCCAACAAGTTGCAGCTCATAAAATCCTATGAGAAGCAGCTGGAGCAGTTCGATGCCCAGCTGAAGCAGTTGGCAAAGCTCGATCCCTCCCAGCTTTCTTCAAGTGTCCGGCAGGTGCAGGAAATGGTCACGGAAATGAACAAAATCCGTACCAGTGTCAACGCCATCGGCACGGACTACCGTAAAGCCATGTCCGAGTTTGATGAGAATTTCACGGATTATACTAAGTGGAATGGTGCTTCTGCTAAAGCCTATGCCGACCAAGCAGACAGGATCAATAAGACGGTAGAGAATGGCATTAAGCAAAGCATTATGAGCCAAGGCTTGGCTTCCCCTGAGGAAATGCAGAAGACTACGGATTCCCTGAGCACATTGTTAGAAGCATCCCAGAATGCTGATGGTATTGTTGGTGTGACACAGGCAGCATCCCAGATCGCGGGGCTGCAGGTCAAGGAAATGCAACGTCTGGAAGCCATTGTGGCTGATTCTATGAAGGGACAGAATCTCTTTTTAGAAAAAGTGGTTCAGTCGGATGCAGCGAGTAAAAAAGTAGCTGAAGAATTTTACCAGACGGATGATTTTCATCAGATCGCACATGGCAGCGTAGATAGCCACACGGCAGATTTTCAGGATTAAGGGGAGTGATGGGGCATGACAAGACTTTTGGAGTTATTCGGGCAATACAAAATCCTCATGATGTTAGTTTTGCTGTTGATTATTGGTGGGATGGCGTTTTACTTGGGTCAATCCTCTGCCAGCCCGGCAGAGGATGGCCAAGTTCAGACGGTACAGAAGGAAAACCATACCAGTAAAAAGGATGATGCTGCCAAAGCTGAAAAGTCTGCCGATGAGGCTGCAGACAAGGCAAAGGCCAAGACAGAAGCAGACATTGAAAAGATGGCCAAGCAGCTGGATGAGCATAAAAAAGAGGTGGAGAATGATAAGACAAATGGCACGGTCGAGAATGGAACCGTAAAGATGGCCCCGCCTAAATTTAGCGCACCCAAAGACCTGAAAACGAGACAGGCTGATTTCAAGGACTAAGGTGGAATTATGGAATTAGCGGTATTTGACCAGATATGTTATCAGTTTGAAACAATAGCAACAGGCGGGGTGCCGCAGATAAAAGCCTTGGTTATGGCCACGTTTTGGATGTTGGCCACGATTGATGCGTGCATGGCATTTCTTACCAACCTCGATGATGGTGACCATTTCAAAATAATGATACAGAAGTGCTTGAAAATTGGTTTCTGGCTCTTTCTGCTCAATAATTGGGGCTTGTTTTGCAGTATCATCAAAAATAGCTTTATCATGGCGGGAAGTGTTATTGGTTCAGGTGGAGGCATGGGAATTATGCAGCATCCTTCTGTCATAGTGGCGCAGGGGATCACGACATTAGAGCCTATCCTTACCTTTGAAAAAAATTTTACAGGAATGACGGAAGTGCTCTCTAATCTGCCTATGTTGTTGGCAGGAATTATAGCTTATGTCTTTGGATGCCTGGCCTATGTAATATTAGGTGTTCAAGTGGTGCTGACCTATGTGGAGTTTTACTTGGTTTGTGCCTTGCTGACGGTTTTTGTGCCATTTGGTGTTACAAAGTGGACTTCATTTTTGGCCGAAAAGGCCATTGGTGGCGTAATTGCCTATGGTGTAAAGTTAATGGTGATGTCCTGTTTGGTGGCCATAATACCTGATGTGCTAAATTCTTATGCACCACTTATGGACATGAACCCTGATAACGCACTGACGGTTATGGTGTCACTGGTGACGGTTGCTATTTTGCTGGCGTTTCTTGCATGGCAAGCTCCGGCCTTGGCTGCTTCTGTTATGACGGGAGGCCCATCTTTAACG
>Ga0256405_10009876_pt1 | contig 12858 bp, 17 predicted proteins | sample RumenRJG_02DNA_FD_189096 | JGI IMG/M metagenome (GOLD analysis project Ga0256405, IMG submission 189096) | Bovine rumen microbial communities from Lethbridge, Alberta, Canada - RJG_02 | ecosystem: Host-associated > Mammals > Digestive system > Stomach > Rumen | place: Canada: Alberta...
CAAAACTCTCTCTTGTCTTTCACCTGGATGGTGATAATCCTACCATGGATTCCCCAGATCAGGGAGCGAAAGGGATTCCTGTTCAGATCGAAAGGAAGAGTTATGGAGGACTTACGATCAAGATACCATCGTTGGGAGCCAGCTACGAGGGCATATATATGGTGCAGCAGGTCGTAGGAACTTTCAAGCAATCTGGCATGTCGTTGCCTTTGACTCTTAAGCCGGGCGAAGATAAACCGAAGCGTCCCCAGACACCTCAGGGCCCGTTCCCATATGCCACAGAGGAAGTCACTTTCATGAATGGAGATGTAGCCCTCAATGGTACTCTCGTGCTCCCTGAAGGATATAGCCGCACTACTCCGGTTCTCATTATGGTAACAGGCAGCGGACAGCAGAACCGTGATGAAGAAATCTTTGAGCATAAGCCATTCGCTGTGATTGCCGATGCTCTTGCAAGAGCTGGAATCGCAACCTTGAGATATGACGATAGAGGCTTCAGCGGATATAAAGGAAATATCAACGACTGTACTACTGAAGATTTCAAGAACGATGCACTTGCCGGTGTTGAACTTCTCAGAACACGCTTTGATAAGGTCGGTGTGATAGGACACAGCGAAGGCGGCACAATAGCATTGATGCTTGCAGCTGAACAGAAAGTTGATTTCGTAGTCTCCCTTGCTGGAATGGTTATATCAGGTGCAGAAACTCTCGTATGGCAGAACAAAGTCGCACTACAAGAATCAGGATTGACAAATGAGCAGATTGATTCATATTGTAAAATGCTTGAAAAGGCATTTGATGTAAGGGCGCACGGAGGCAGAATGCCTAATCCTGATGACTATGATGTTCCCGAAGTGCTGATGCAGAATTATTGGGCTGTAGTAGCACAGATTCAGATGCCATATATGATACATTTCCTCAGATTGGATCTGCGTCCTTTGCTTGGTAATGTAACCTGCCCTGTTCTCGCTCTCAATGGAACAAAAGATGTTCAGGTGGAGCATGAAAATAATCTTTCGGCTCTTCGCGACGGTCTGCATCCGGACGAAAAGAACCGCATTGAAAGCGTTGATGGAGTCAATCACCTTTTCCAGCACTGCAAGACAGGAGCAGTGACTGAATATCGAGACATAGAGGAGACGATATCGCCTGAAGTGCTTGAAACAATTATCAATTGGATTTCACGCATTCAATCTTAAACCGACAAATCAGAATTTGTACTACCTATTGTCAAACAGTATGGAGGATTTTATACTCAGAGAAATAGACCGGCTAGGAGAGATGCTACTGATTATCGCTCGGAAACTTGGCCTGCAGGAGGACGTTATGCCGGATTATACCCTGTTAGATGTCAAGGATGAATTCGAAAAAGCGGTCTGCCCAATTAATCTGGATGCTTTACTTGAACAGGAGAATCCAGTCTGGTATCTTGTGGAAACTGAGAAGATTTCAGATCACGGTCTAGAGACATTTATTGAGATTCTATTTCATTCCGACCTCGACGAAGACAGGAAGGAGGCAATCCTACACGATGCTCTTGCATATTTGGACGGTAAGGGATTTTTCTCTTTCAAGCTTCATGCTCTGAGCAACAGTTGAATTCGGATTTATCTAACAGCCTTGACATATTTCAGCTGACGCCCCCATAGAAAGCGGTCAAGCTCGTCTTCTTACGCTTCCGCTCCGTGAGACCAGCTTGGTTTCAGCCCCTACGCCACTATCGCGGCTCCGGGACTTCCACTCTATAGACTCCTCGCAGAAAGACTCCGCGGCCTTCCCTTCAGGAAGTTGCGCAGACTATAGTGTATGCGCTCCGATGATACACCCGGGAAGACAGTGGCCATTGACGAAAGATCGGCACTGTCCACAGACTTTCCTCTTCGGGCAGAGCGGAACCGGAAGATTGACATTCCGCCACCGCAAGCTCCAGCGGAACGCCAAACATCCGGACATCTATGACTCGCTTCGCTAATCTAAGGAATTCCGCTACCGCGGCTGCTCGCTGAAACAGTCCACCGGACTGTTTCTTAATCACTCACGAGGTGTCGATGCCCCGTCCTGTTATGCCCCGACCCCACAGGGGAGAATATCGACTCCGCTACCTTCAGTGAGATGTGAAGGAAGTACCTCTGAATCCGCGAGTTAACATAATCTATCGAGATTGTGTAACTTTCGGGGCCCCTTCCCCCAAAAGTTTCCGCTAGGCACCTCAGAAAACCCCTTTCAGCGATGTTGAGAGGGGTTTTGCTATTCTGGACATTACTATAATGTTACTACAACATTTAGTCAACCTCTATCTATATTCTATTGTTATCCAAACGACGTTCCTTTTGGCATTTTCGCGCTTGAGATAACCTTTCGCGTAAAGGCTGGCAGTTATCCGCTTGACTGTTCGGGATGATTTGCCAATATGCTTTGCAATCTGCTCCTGCGTTGCCTTGGGATTTGCCTTCACGAATTCAAGCAACACTTTTTCTTCCAATGTGACATCCAAAGGGCCAATTTGACACTTTGAAATATGCATATCGCGATTATGGAGTTCTTGGCAAATGCCTCATTATTTACATCAAAACCGAAATTCATGAGGTACTTGATTGCAATTGGACATATCCGCTGTATGGAGAACCGGACAATCATAGAAGCCGTAATCCACAATTGTAGCAAGAGTAGCGTTTTCGCTGAATTTGATGGTCTTCAACGCTATGCAGCCGTAGAATGAATATCGGGCAATTTCAGTCAAAGAGTTCGAAATCGTCGGGATTCTCCTGGGCGATAAAGGGAGACTGCTCACTTCGACGGCGAGACCAGCTTGGTTCCGCCCTGCAGGATGGTTACTTCTTTGTGTAATAGGTTCCGCGGGACTTGCCATGTTTTTCAATGTAACCGCCAGTCAGCAAGGCGTTCAGAGTGTTTTCTATGGTTGCCAGGCTGATGTCCGGGCATAGCTCCACGATGTCGGCCTTGGTGATTTTTCCAAGCTTGCGGTCAAACACTGCCTTAACCCTGTCTGGCTTGCTAATGCCAACGTGGCGCATGTACTCAACCCTGTCTTCAAACTCGTTGTAGCCTTTGAGGACTACGCCCAAGTAGTATTTCACAAACGGGAGGTAGTCATTATCTGAGTTGTGCCATTCTGTAGAACTGTCTTTCAGGGCCTCGTAATAGGTCTCCTTGCTCTTCTCGATGAGCATCTCTACAGAAATGTATTTGCCCACGATGTAGCCGCATCGGTAAAGCAGTAGAAGGGTTAGAAGCCGGCTCATGCGTCCGTTGCCGTCATTGAACGGGTGGATGCAAAGGAAATCAAGAATGAACATTGGCACCAGCACAAGCGGATCGTATCGTCCTTCTTCCATTGCATCGATGAAGTTGCTGCATAGCTGCTCCATGGCATCCGCGGTCTGGAATGCCGGAACGGGGATGAACCTTGCTCTTGACTTGCCGTCCGTTCCGGTCTCTGCTATCACGTTGTCCGAGTTCTTGTATGCTCCGCCTGCAGAACTTGAGGAGAAACTGTACAGGTCCCTGTGAAGCTGGAGTATGTTGTTCGGACGGGGAGTGATATACTCGTAGCTCTCGTGAATGGTGGCCAGCACGTCACGGTAGCCTGAGATCTCTTCCTCACTGCGGTTCCTCGGCTGGGACTTCTCCTTCACGATAGCCTCTAGACGCTCATCGCTTGTCCAGATGCCCTCAATCTTGTTAGACGCCTTGGTTGACTGGATCTTGGCAATCTCCAGCAGCGAAGTAAGTACATCAGGCGCTGCCTCGATGAACAGTTCCTGACGGCCTTTTAGCTCGTGAAGTTTTCCAAGCTGGTTAACAACTTCCGGAGTAAGCAGTTTCTCTGGCCTTTCCTTGTAATCGAATATATGCATATCGTTTTCCTCCTTATTATACTGCAAAAATACTCATTTTCTGCCTAATTCAATAGTTTACTACCTAATATTTTCGGTTACTTAGGCATTAAAATTAAAGATTAGGCAGAAAAACCTGCGACTCGTTTCTTTCCACGCTTTTTTTGTCTTGACACGTCAGGCAGAAATACAACCTCTCACACTCGATGAAACACTACCGATTCTTCGGTCAATGCAAATACCGCTCAACGTTTGCCAGTTGGCCTTTTCGTTACTCTGCAAAAGTACTCAAAAAAATCAAGACTGAGACATTTTGATTAAATTTGTGTCCGGAACCGGTGAGCTGAAGAACTAACCCAAAAACCAGCTTACCGATGAAAATTCTTATTGACAATGGCCACGGTCAGAGCACACCTGGCAAACGCAGTCCAGACGGACGCTTCCTTGAATTCAAATTCAACTGTGAAATCGCACAACGCATTGTATCAGACTTGAGAAATCAAGGCTATGATGTTCCACTTGCCGAGCGATACAGACGTGCAAACACCTATTCTCAGGCCTTAGGGAAGGACAAACCCGAGCAGACCTTCTCGCTGATGATCTGGCCAAGGTTGCCATGAAAAATCTCGGGTCAAAGGCAGTGCGTGGAGATTGGCAGAACAGCGATATCGACTATTTGGACCGATAATCTCCGCCGCTGCCTGCCTAGCAAGGTCTTAAATATAGGTGTTTGTATATTTAAATTCAAAAAGATATAGAAAACATATTATTTTACTTGATATTAAATATACTTTGCTTATATTTGCAGCGTAAACCAAATCAAGCATGAATCAGAAACACACATCACAAGACGTAGCGCAGACAATCAAGAGCCTCTTCAAGCAGAGTGGGAAACAACTGAATGATTTCGCACGTGATAATGGCGTCACACCAACTCAGCTGTACGCCGTTCTCAGTGGAGACAAATATATCAATGCCGCCTGGGCCATTAAGTTCAATATGGAAGTCGGTGTAGAAATCATGTACTGTATGTTTGGCGACATGCCTATCATGGACTCGAAGCATGAGTTTGACAAACTTCTGTTCGCGGTCACATCTTATAAAGAAGCCGTAGAGGCAGAGGACAAACTGCGTGACGAGTTTGAACTGAACCAGGAAAGCCTGAGCCCGGCAGAAAAAGCAGCCTGCGTAAGAGCAATCGCCGAGGCCCGCAAGAACAAAATGAAAGAGTCTGCAGAACTCGCTATCATTCTTAAGAAAGGATGGAACGAGGACGGCGACGAAGAAGAACCGCAAACAATCAATACCCCCAAACCCATGTCAGAACTGAAATTGCACGAGGCCATTCAAATGGTCATTAAAGAAGCTGGCAGGCCGCTCACATTCACAGAAATCGCAAAGCAGATCAATGCCCGCAACCTGTATTCGCGTCAAGACAGAACCCCTGTTCCAGCAAGCCAGATTAGCGCCCGCGTCAAGAACTATCCAAGCTGGTTTACAGTCAATCGTGACGAAACTCCGGCAACAGTATCAAACGCTAAATAAGAGCCATGTTCCAGTACGACGAACTCATTGCAGATGGCTTCACCGGCTTCAAGACCGTAAAGCAGATGAACAACGGTGGCCTGTCCTCTGTCACAGAGTCTCAAGGCGTATACATGATTCTCTATCTCAATCCAACTGGTGAGATGCCTAACTTCCTTCCTGTTGGTACTGGAGGATTATTCAAAGGAGAGGATCCCAATGTTTCAATAGCAGAACTCCAGAACAACTGGGTGGAAGGCACTCCGGTCGTTTATATAGGCAAAGCAACCAGTATCAAGAAACGTTTGTCTCAATACATGAGGTTTGGCCAGGGAAAGGATGTAGGCCATAAGGGTGGCCGCTATATCTGGCAGATTCCAAACTCCGAGAACTTTGTCGTGTGCTGGAAGCCAACCCAGGAGGACTCTAGGACAGTAGAAGCAGAATTAATCCAGCAGTTCGTCGCAGAGTTCGGCAAGCGCCCATTTGCAAACCTTCGTTACTAGCACCATGAACAATCTCATCGACAAAATCGTTGCGTACATCAAGAGTTTGACCCGAGAAGACATCATCCTCCTGCTATTCATCCTCTCGCCGGCTATCCTCACCACCATCCTTATGGCTATCGGTGAGGCAGATCAGTGCGAGACTCAACGCCGCCTGGAGAATCGTCCCAACGTCACTTGGCGTGAGATTATGACTACGGAGGAGCGTAAGCAGATGGGTTTTGACCATTTTGATGAAATGGAGAGGACCTACCAGCAGAGCAAGAGGAAGATAGGCACCCTTGATCCAGGCAAGGCCAGCAAAGGCAAAACCGAATTTGATAAAGAAGATTTCTACGACATCGTTGACTACAACGGCGGCCTGGACGGAGAATACTCAAACATCGACTACCACGACCTCGAAGACTACTACGGTGACTGATTCAGTCGCTGTTTTTTGTCACGGGTTACGAAAGAAATGAGCTCTGCAAAACAATCATTGCAAGCCACCACGGCATAACAATACAACCCAACAACCAGCTGCAGTTTTTCAGGATTATCCACCTCTGCCTCTGTCTCCAAAATCTCGTCAAACACCCTGTACGCAATCCGGAAAAGAACCACTTCTTTGTAGTATGTTTTGACCGTGTCCTGGATCTCACCATCGTCGAGCAGAAGTTCACCATGGACAAATCCGCGAAAGTTCCCCGACATCACCGCGAATCACCACTCATTCCTTTGCTGCCTCAAACAAATAACGAACACATTTCTGCTCCCGTTCATCCAGATTCGGTTGTACTGCTGGCTTTTGTGCGTTGAAAATTCTTCTGATTGCTTTGATTCCAAATTAATTATTTCAATTTTCGGCAATTTGGCGTTAAACTTTTCGGTAATTTGGCGCTGATTTATTCGGTAGTTTGGCGTTATGAGGCGCCTCAGACACAAAGCAGCAATCCAGGACATCTTCGGCATCGAAATCGAATGCGACACACACGATGGCTTCTCCTACTACATCGCCAATCAGGAAGTCCTTCAGGAGAACAGCATCCAGAACTGGATGTTAAGTACAATCACGGTCAGCAATCTTCTCGGAGACAGCCGAAACGTTCACGACCGCATCCTACTGGAATCGATACCATCCAACGGCGACAACATCAGGCTGTTCATCGAAGCAATGAAGACATCACGACGCATCACCGTCACATATCGCAAATACGGCTTCACAGAGCCATCGGAACACACGGTTGAGCCCTACTGCATCAAACTCTTCCAACGCCGCTGGTACGCCCTCGTAAGGCACATTACAAGGGATTCACTCTTCACCCTTTCATTTGACAGAATCATCGACATCCGGCTTACGGAAGAACACTTCAAGATAGACAAAGACTTCGATGCTCAGAGCTGGTTCAGCGACTGCTATGGCGTATTCCGGAATCAGGATGCAGAACTGGAGCGCGTAGTCATCAGAGCTTATAGCCGTGAATCTTTCTACCTCCGCGACCTGCCGTTCCACCACAGCCAGAGGGAAATCGCATCAGGCGAGGACTGGACCGACTTTGAATACTGGCTGCGGATATCCAACGACTTCTACACGCCGCTACTCTCCAGAGGTCCGAACATCCAAGTCCTGCAGCCGCAATGGTTAGCCGACGAGATACGGCAGCAGCTGCTGAAGGCGGCAGGGTTGTATGAGGGATGATAGCCACGGAATATTGAATAATAGAAAGCAAGATTGACATGATGAGTTTCTGTTTTTTGTAACTTTGTGCCGCAAGGATCAGACATCGTTACAATTATCGATTATTCATAGTATACTGCTTTGTATCTGCGAACCAGACGGCAGATTTGTTGATAATCGATGATTCACCTGACAAGTTGCTATCAGACACTGTTATATGTCTTCATGGAATCGGAGTTTAAACATTGTATATAAATATGGAATTTAAACAAACAGTAATCGAGGCTCTACAATATTATGTGTATTGCTTGGTTGATCCCCGTGACAATAAGATTTTCTATGTCGGCAAGGGGTATGGTAATCGCGTGTTCAATCATGCTGCAGATTCATTGAATGAAAATCTGGACAGCTTAAAATTGAATACAATTCGGGATATATGCAAAGAGGGACTTAAAGTTGGCTATTACATAATCAGGCACGGTCTTTCTGAGAATGAAGCATATATTGTTGAGTCTGCATTGATTGATGTGCTGACTTACGAGAGATTCAATACGGAGTCAATTTTGACAAATATCCAGGCTGGGCACCATCAGTGGGATAAAGGTGTTAAGACAGTTGATGAAATCAACGCAATGTATGACTGTGAAGACCTTATTCCTCATACTGGAGACAGGATTATGTGTATAAACATCAATAAGACTTATAAGCCGGGGATCGATTACTATGGAGTTAGGGAAAGTATTTACGAAGCAACACGCAAATATTGGAGACTCAACGGAAACAGAGCAAGAAATGCTACTGTTGTCCTTTCTGTATACCAGGGAATAGTACGTGCCGCGTTCAAGCCAATAGAATGGAGAATCTCAGATGTGAAATTCGAAACAGGCGCTCGTTGGGAATTCACAGGTGTTGAAATACCTGACTCCCCATATCTAAACAAGAGTATCAAGGACTACATCAAAAAAGGTAACCAGAATCCGATTTTCTACATCAACATGTAGAATCACAATTCTATCTATATGATAAAGCGGTCAAGCTCGTCTTCCTACGCTGCCGCTCCGTAAGACCAGCTTGGTTCCAGCCCCTACGCCACTATCGCAGCTCCGGGACTTCCACTCTATAGACTCCGCGCAGAAAGACTCCGCGGCCTTCCCTTCAGGAAGTCTCGCAGACTCTCGTGTCTGCGCTCCGATTAAACGCCCGGAAAGACAATGGCCATTGCCGCTGACGCGTCAACGTCCACAGACTTTCCTCTTCGGGCGGAGCGGATGCTATTGATGAAGCGGCTACCGCCGCTGCTGCAGCAGTGTGTGGTTCGGAGGTTGATTATCGTTGTGCTGCTACTATAGACAAGACACACCACCTGCGCATATTCGCATTGAACTACAGTTGTTCCATTGGCGTTCTCACTATACCAGAGTTACATACCTATCTATACCAATCATTACTCTCTACTGTTATTGCTTGTATAGTGAATGTTATCTATATTTGTGAAGCTAATATAGATAGTTATGAAACGAGTCCTTGCCATTCTTTTCCTTCTTTTTCCGTTTCTTTCCTCTTGCCAGCCCAAGACATTTCTTACCGACAGGACGTTGGAACTGTGTCAGTATATTCCGGACCATGTGTTGAAACCGGAGGCGAAGGAGGCTATGACTCCGGATTTTTTCTGGGCATTGTCCGAAGCCTTCAATGCTCCCGTTGCCGATTATCTGGAAATTGGGGATAACGAATGGCTCTGGTATTTTGTGACCGGAAACGCTGGCAGCGAACCGGTTTATAGCGTGAAATCCGTTACCCAGACAGCCAGGAATTCTGCCAGGGCGATTGTTACCGTCCTTCAAAGATGGGAGGATGGGACTGAAACAGATGCCAAAGAGTGCGAGGTTTTACTTAAGCGTATTGACGGGAAGTGGCTTCTGGATGATTTCGACGGCAAGAAGGCGGAGTGTCATTCCTATGTTCGTCAGGTGCGGGAAAAGTACGCTTCCGGGGAGTATGTAAAGTACTTGGAATCAGCCGAAGACCTAAAGAAATATGTCCCTGACTTCCAGGCGCGGGTCAAAGCCTTTTATGAAAAGTACGGGGAATAACTTCCGATCCTTTTTTGATAACGCCCTCGGTCTTTTCTTCCTTGCGGTTCGGCAAAGCAAGCAAGCTTGTTTTGCTTTCACTCGCTGCGTCAGTTTTGGTCCTACGTATGCGACCTGCAGTGCAAGGCCTTCGTTGTCGGGCCTTACGGAACAGCTTATCAAGATTGAAAGGATTGTCCAGATGATGAATGCAAGAACTATAAATGCTGCGCTTTCTTTTGTAAATATTTTCATAACTATTATCCTCCTATTTGTAATATTCAACAGCAATTATCAAGTCAATGACCTGAATATAATTCTTAGTGCCGGAAGATATCTTGTTGGCCTTCAGCATCGAATCATACACCGCAGATTGAATCTTGCCTAGAATCTTGTTATAATTTGATTTCCAGAAGTTCTGCTGATCGATCAGCTGTTGTATGATTTCAGGATTGATAGAACTGATATAAGTCTTATATTCATCAGCGCTTAATACCTTTGAAGCGTTAGAAAGCACATATGGAAGCAGAGAATAGTATCCGCTGTATCTCACGGCAGGAATATCGGATCTCCTGCATATTTCATATGCCCAGAAGTTAGCTTCATCTTCATTGCTTACTCCAAGCAGATGCGAAAGTTCGTGTGCATAACTGTACGGTCGCTGAGCAGGAAGCAGGTCTGCATTTATATGTGTTTCACAGAAAAACGGACCTATGTACCCACCGACTCCTACAGAAGTATACAGTCTGTTGAACAAAAGTTGTTTCGGGTGCTGCCAATTCTTCGGCTCACATAGTCCAAAACTATCGGGAACGGATGAATATATGGACTTTATATCGTCCTCGAATGCTGGCAGATCGACAGAGTCCTGAGTATATGCATAATTCAAACTGTCAGCATAGTCAGATAGAAACTTATTGAAGACCTTTTCGTCGTATGGCTGGCGTTCGATATTGCCTCTTGAATATATGCTCTCCCTAAAGTAGTTCATGCCCCATCCCATATAAAGCCAGATGAATATCCATGCAATCAGTTCTGCTTCTCTCAATGCAATCTTCCAGACCTTGTCCTTATTCCGTATACCCTTGGCTAAGAGGCATATTATCAGCCCGATGACACAAACTGCCAGAACCTCAGTCATTGAAAAAGGAATCCAGGATACCAAGAATGATAGTCCTGCAGATATAATGGGGTAGAGGTTCTCTGCATACCATTCGCCGACAGATACATTTACCCTTGCTGCAATAATGAATGCAACGAGAGTAACTAGAACTACATGTCTGACCTTATGCATTTTTCACAATGAGTATTATACAAATCGGAATTTACATGATTGACAAGTAGTAATACAACACATGTGAATCGTTATCGTAAATGAGGAACTTACACTCTTGTTCCTGTTTGCCTTGCTCTAAGAAATATACGCCATCAGTAGCACAATCTATCCCTGATATTCGTTCAAGCCATCTCTTCTTGTTTTCTGGTTCTACAATTGGTAGCGGTTTTGCACCATGAGAAATCAAAGTGTCAATGTCTTTCTGCGGCAATTCAACGGCCATTTTTATCTCTGTTTCGCCATCACCATTGCCACACCATTGGTCCTTAAAGGAGGTTACACTGTATTCTAACCCTTTTACATTAACTCCCCAAACCTTTGAAAGAATGCGTTCAGGCGTCCTAGTGCATGAAACAAGTAATATTAATACACCCAAAAGAAAGAGCTTTCTCATAGAAATTGGAATTTAGTTACTCCAGTTTTTATATGGGAATCGTCTGGTTGTGTTTAATGACAATCATAGATTGGGTTATTAGTTCTTCCCCTTCACCTCCGGCACGAGCTCTAGAGTCGCGTCCATCGCATTTGCGAACTTGAAAAGCATTGAGACTGCAATCTCGTCCTCCAGGAACCAGTGGTTGACGGCCTGGGTGGTGCGGCTGAGCTTGGCGCCGATTGTCTCGAAGTTGAAATTGTTGAGCTTCATCTCGACGAAGAGGGGATTGAGCTTCTTGGATGGGTCTAGCATATTCAGAATGGCATATGCAGTTGCCCTCGACGGCGCCTTGTCGTCGGCATAGGTGAACACCATCTTCACATCGTAGCCGAAGTAGTCATATATCCTGACCTTGCAAGTCTCTGGTGTGATGAAGTGGATTTCAGGATAGGTTCATCCGACAGACGGATGTTTGCCATTGGCTTTCGGAACGACAGGCAGGGATATGTACTGCGCAACAGTTTCTTCAAAGGGACCAATGTCAACTCCATTTCAACCATAGTGAACGGTGCTACGGTGTGGAAAAACAGACCAACTGCCCCGATATGTCCCGATGCCGGTGATGTCAAGGTGATGGTCTTTGAAGGGTTTATGGATTACCTTTCCCTGCTGCCAATGAGAGGAGTCAACAAATTGGACTACGATTGTGTAGTCCTGAATTCAACGATAAACGTGGGCGAGGCGATCAGTTTCCTCCGGAAGTATGAGCGGATTGAATGTTGGCTTGACAACGACGATGCCGGCAGGCAGTGCCTGAAATTCATTCAGGACCGTTGCGGTGAAGATCGCAAGACACTTCGGCAAGCATGCAGATGGAATATTCCAGCTCGAAGAAAACGACTGATTTATAAATCAGCAACTTAACAAATAGGCATGACTTTTCCCCGCAATGCTCCCTCATTGCTGGGGATTTTTATTGTTCCGAAATGCTCCAATAGAACTAGATCTTATTTTTCTCTCCAAAGCGGTTGACGTCGAAAGTCAATGTATCACCTTCGCCTCTCTGCCTCATCTTTGCGTGTTTGGTGTTGAATGCAGAGAAATTGCCTCCGTCAAATTTCTCGATACAGAAAAATTATTTTCCGATACAGATTTTAGAACTCTTTGATTATAAACAGTTTATATCTTACGTGATACAAATGTGGTACAAAGAAATCAATAACAATTCTGAATGTAATAAAAAGAAGAAGTTTGGGAATTGTACCGACTATTTGTTGATATTTATTGATTTTTCGTGTTGTTTGTATTGACAAATCGAAAAGTTTTGTAACTTTGCATCAGAGTTCATTTCTTAGTTGAGAAAAGGAAATCGAAAGACGCAAGCATAGATGCTCTGCGTCTTTTGCTTTTATTGTTTGTATGTGATTCGTTTCCATATACATACTGACTGCCACATGTTTTGAATGATAATCTCAAAATTCCTTCTGGCCCTTTTGAAGGACCAGAAAATTGTCTTATATTTGCAACTGT
>Ga0256405_10009877_pt1 | contig 12856 bp, 6 predicted proteins | sample RumenRJG_02DNA_FD_189096 | JGI IMG/M metagenome (GOLD analysis project Ga0256405, IMG submission 189096) | Bovine rumen microbial communities from Lethbridge, Alberta, Canada - RJG_02 | ecosystem: Host-associated > Mammals > Digestive system > Stomach > Rumen | place: Canada: Alberta | collected...
ATGGGCAGAAAATAATGGAATAGAGATTTATTATTTTTGGGAAAAGGATATCCACGAAAACCCGGAACAGATATTATTAACTTTAAAAGAAATATTAAAAAAATACCAAGCGAAAAACAAGAAAAATCAACGTCATTAATAAAAAAGATGCAAAGGGAAAAAAAACGACACTAAAATTTATGAACCAATACACGGGCCTGGTTTTATGATAAAATTCAGCATACCGGAACTAGCAGATAAAGGACTTGTAAAAAGAATAAAAGAAAAGATAACAGACAAGAATGGCAAGTATTGAAATAAAGGACCTTGACAAGCAGAAGAAACAGCTTAAGGCTTCTTTTGACATGTGGGAAAAGACCATAAACGAGACAATAGAGTCAATGAAAAACGCAAGGAAGGAAGATAATACAAAGAAATATACCGACGACCAAATTGAAGACAAAGTTGAAATGCTTCGAAATGGTCAGCAAGACATTATTGACAAGTGGACATTTCTTGGGGGAACAATGGAAGAACTTCGTGGTGAAAAGAAGTCAGCAAAACCAGTAGTTAAGAAAAAGATTGCTGCTGGGAAAACCGTCATGGAACAGATTGCAGAAATTGATGAAGAGAAAACAACCCCAAAAGTTAAAAAAGTTGAAAAAAAGGTTGAAACAGAACCGGTTACAAGCCGTGCCCCTCTCATTGAGAATACAAGCAAACTTATTCCTGAAAGGGACGAGTCAAACCCGATGGCATCATATGATATTATTCCACTCCCATCAAAAGGCGAATGCTATAAGAACAAGCAAGGTAGGATTGCAGTGTCATACTTAACGGCGATGGATGAGAATATCATTGTATCGCCAAATCTTTACAGGGACAATATGGTGCTTGATATTATTCTGAAAGAAAAGGTGCGTGACCCTGAGATTGACCCAGATGACCTTCTTGATGGTGACAGGGACGCAATCATTCTTTTCTTACGTTCATCCGCTTATGGAAACATGTACTCTGTTTCAACGACTGACCCGGATACCAAGCAATCTTTTGATACACAGATTGACTTGTCAAAGATTAAGTACAAGGATTTCACACTTGTAGGAGACGAGAACGGCTATTTCGATTACGAACTTCCATTAACGAAGGATAAGATAAAGTTCAGGTTTTTGACACACAGGGATTACATTAATCTAACGAAGCTTGATGAACTTGAGATTTCAAGCCTTAGAAAAGCTGAAATAGAGAAATATAATGGAAAACTTCAATACTATCTCGGTGAGGACGAAACACTTACAATGGCCGAGAGGAAGGAGATTTCAAATGCCATAACAAAGCTGAAAGAGTGGTCTGAAAAGTTTGACGAGGATGGTGTACAATTCTCACACAGAACAACGAACGAACTTGAAATGCAGATAGTGTCCGTTAACGGAAATACCGACAGAAATTTCATTCATAATTATGTTATCAACATGCCAATCAAGGATGCATCTTCTTTAAGGAAATACATAACGAAGAATACGCCAGGTGTTGATTATAATTTTGAAATCCAAAAACCAGAGTCTCTTGGAGGTGGCTCTATGAATGTGTTTCTACAATTTGACCAATTTATATTTCTCGTTGATTCCGAGTAGTTATGAACGAGTGTTAAAGGATGAGATTTGGGGGTGTACACATTATATGAAACTTCCAATGGAAACTGTGATGAGGCTCCCGATTCAAGACCGTAGATATTATATTCAAAAACACAATGAAGAGCAAGAAGGATTGAGGGCTTCCTATGAACGGAGAAGTGGAAATAGGACATACGACGGAGAGGCAATCAATGAATTTGCAAAACTTGAACAAGAGAATATTAAGAATATGAAGGGGAGGTAATTATTGCCTCCCTTTTTGGGTTTAAGAAAATGGACAGAAGATATTTATACTAAGAAATTGCATTTTTCATGGCTGAAGAAGGAATTATTGGTAAAGCGAAGGATAAGCTACAGGAACTGGGAAAATCTCTTAGCGAGTTGAAACAACCGGTTGCTGAACTTCATGGTATGCTAAAAAATGTTGTTGATGTTGCGGGGAGTATTGCCTCAACCGTACGTCCGTTCACACAGGTACAGAAAGCTGCTGCTGAATTAGCAACAAGTGTCGGCTTGTCAAGCAAGAGCATTATGGCCACTGCAACAAGAACAATTGAGCAGAACCATAAGATGCAACTTTCAATGTCCTATAACATCTCGTCTCCGGAAATGATAAAACTTCAGGGGACAATGATGTCAAAGCTCCAAAGAAATATTGGAATTGACCAGGTAGGAACTGTTCAGAAAAATGCGAATGGTGAAGTTGTTAATCCAAACTTTGATTCCGGCCTTGAAAACTTAATTGCAGCATCTAAGGTATTTGGGGAAGAGAGTGTTGGAAATATTGTTGCTGGATTTGACAAATTAGGTATGTCAATGAAGTCCGCAGCCAAGGCGACTGGAAAACTTTACAAAGAAGCCAGTGAGTATGGTATAAATCTTCAAAAGTATACAGAAAACTTTACCAGTAACCTTCAGATGGCCCAGATGTACAACTTCCGTAACGGAGTAAACGGTTTGAAAGAAATGGCCCGTAAAGCTACTGAGATTCGTCAAGACATGAAACAGATTGCGTCGTTTGCGGACAAGGTCGGAAGCGTCACCGGTGCAGTTGAGACGGCTGCAAATCTCCAGGTCCTTGGCGGCTCGTTCGCTGCTCTCTCAAATCCACTAGCAATGCTCAATGAAAGTCTGACAGATATGAATGGCCTTCAAGACCGTTTCAATCAAATGACACAAGGAGCGGCAACATACAATTCTGTTACACATCAGATTGAGATGGACCCCGTTACAAGGCAGTTGATGAAGCGTGCGGCGGAGTCTATGGGTGTTGACCCGAATAATTTCATTGACCAGGCATACGCACAGGCAAGACAAACTGAAATTAAAAGGCAGATAGACCTTAACGGCATTGGAGGAATACGAGATGATGTTCTTAAGATGCTTCCTAATGTCGGTGAAATAGACAGTGAAACCGGCGTCGCTGGTGCAACTATTGGTGGGCAATTCAGGTCTCTCGCAGAAATTGCAAGTATGCCTGACTTACAGGACCAACTTATAGAAGAAACCAGAAGCGAAAGTGAAGACATTAAAGCCATAGCTAAGTCCGTTATGACGATTGAAGAAAAAGTTGCTGGTTATAGGTCTCAGGCAGAAAATGCACAAGCGAGAAATGCACTTCGTCCAGGTGCCGTTAGCGGCCTTTCAGCATACGAGATGGCTTCAAGAATGATTAACGAGGAATTTACTCCAAAAATTTTGGATGCCGCAGCAAACGTTGATTTGTTTACAGACAGCCTTACGGCTTTTGGACAGATGCTGTTTGGGAAAGGAGTAATTACCGAGGCAAAAAGTGCTGACTCAATATTACAGAACATCAATAATCCTGAAAAGGCTAAAGAAGAGCTTAAAGAACATTTTAAATATCTTTTTGGTGATTCAGATTTATCAAATACAATAGGCTCAATAGTAGGTTCTGTTGGGGAGGCTGTTGCTGGGGCTATCGGTAAAGTAAACAATTTTACGGTTCAGCAGGCAAACTTTACACTTGCCCCTGGAAATGACAAGACGGCAATGCAAGGACGGAATGGAGGCGAAACTGGGACAACGCCAGCCACATCAACAGGGACCGAGGTATTAACAACACAAGGTACAGATAGAATTTCAAGTCCTTATGTGTTAGTGTATCCAATATCTCCGCAAGGTGTAAAGTTTTCAGAAAACCAGCAAAGCTTACCACAGGCACAAGTTCTTCCAACAACAAATGGCCAACCGCAGTCCACATCGCAGGGACAAAATGGCAGTACAAACGGAACATATAGTTATAACTTAAATCTGTCCGGAAATCTTACAATGGACATAAGCGGCGACAATGGAAAGATAGGAACTGCTGATATCATGAAATTACTTGAAAATAATCCAAACTTCGCAAGAGAAGTAGCAAAGGCAATCTCTGAATCATTGACGAGTATGCACGGAGCCGGAATGATTCAGAATCCATAATTTAAAACAAAAATAATATGAGAATCGGAAAACCAGGCATAAGTAGTTTTGACATGTTCGCAACGGGGCATGCAATAAGGTCAGAGTTAAGAACGATGGGAGGAAATCTTCTCGGTCTTAACTCAACACTTATGAAGTTATCAAATGGTGATGACGAAACGAGAGCTTCCCTTGACCCAAGAATTGGTGCGAGAGAAGTAAGGAAAGTTACGTCAAGACAGATAGGTAGAACCGTAAGTAGCACAAGCGGTGGTGTTGGGCCAAAGAGCACGCCAGCAAGAACAGCGAACCTTCTTGGAAACCCTTACATGAGAAGATATGAGGGTCCTGGTGCAAATGGTTCTTACAATTTTGGGTTACAGGGCTCACCTGCGATTGGTGAATATTATGATGTTTACGAGAGTGAAGAAAACCATCTTCGCTTTCTTGATGACACGATTGGCCGAGACCTTTTCGGATATACTCACCTTGAAAATGCTGCAATAGAAAGGAATCAAGATGCATTAAACGATGAGATTTATTTAAGAAGTACATATGCAGTATTTGGAGACCTTACTTTTCCTTTTGATAATCAAGATATTGAAGATTTTGAACTAGGTCCTAAGAGATATAATCCATCTGAGCCATACGTTCTTAAACCGCTTGAAAATGAATTTGTTAGAAGAACAATGAATGGCAGCGTTCAAGGGTTTAGGGAAAAATTTGAAGCATTTACACCGAATAGGGAACCTTATCGTGGGTCCTTGCTTGATATGTGGGATTACATGGGCTCACATTATTATTTAAATCTCCTTAATGGAGTTGCAGAGCACGGATTATATGTTGAGAACTATGAGTTTGAACCGAGAAACAGGGTTATGGTATATGACCGTGACGCTATTCCACAATCTGATTATGCATATTTCCTGGATGTAGATACAATTTCACCAGACAAGGAAATAAAGGGTCTTCTCGGAAAAACGAACAGAATGTTCTTCGAAGGAAAAATCAAGTCCCTCGCTAACAGGTTTGCAACCCTCAACGGAAATAATGAGGGTATGCCAGATTTCTTAAATACAGCAACAGACCACATTTATGGTTTGTCAAGAGGAAGAAACCTTAGGAAACTTAATCTTACAAATGAAAATGGCTATCCTAATCCTTATTGCCGTGTATGGACAACCCACTATCAGTATTCAAAGTACAAACATCTGATTAGAGGCAAGTGGGCTGATGACTCAATGAATTCTGGAATTGAGCATTATACACTGCATAAGGGCGACCAACTCATGCGCCCGAATAAAGGTTACGAACGCCTTAAGAATTTTACGTCTCTTGACCCGGAGAACGGAAGACCAATCTTTACCCCGTACTATGTAAATGACAGGAGTAAGATGGAAGAAGACTCCATCAAGAGGTGTATGTTCTCTATTGAAAATCTCGCTTGGAAAGATATTATTCCAGACAGTACTTTGATTCGTAAAGATAGAGACGAAAACGGAGAAGTTGTTTACACAGACCAAAAAGAAAGGTCTATTACATATTCTTCTGAAGAAAATGGTTTAACATCCACAACAAAATTGCATCGGGTAGAAAAGCATGGTATTGCTCACGGATATGGAATGACGCTTACCCCAGAACAAAGGGGACCAAATGGTGGACGCATTATGTGGTTCCCTCCATATAATCTTAAATTCTCAGAGCAGACACACGCTGATTGGAATGCTAACGAATTCATAGGTAGGGGAGAGAAGGTTTATTCTTATGTAAACTCAGAGAGAACCGGTTCACTTTCATTCACGATTCTTGTTGACCACCCATCAATCATAAATGAGTGGACAAGGGGCGGAAAAATGGGAAAAACAGCGAATAAAACGTCTCCGTTAAGCAAAGACGAGGTAATTCTTCGTTATTTTGCCGGTTGCGATGCTCTTGAATTCAACCCGAGAGAAGAATATGATGTTCCTTATACGACAATAACGGAAACTAAAATTACAGACACGCAAAAAGAAGAAACTGTTGACCACGGTCCGAAAAAAGTTCCTGATTCGGTAAAGAAGGAGGAAAACTGGAAGGAAGGTGCCCCGATAACTTTTTATAGTATTTTCTATTACCCAAACAATTACTCCGCTGCAGATTTTATGGGACAGAAAGTTTCAAAAGCAAACAACCAGGGAACCCTCAAGGATAAGTTACCAAGAGACGAGCAAGGGCATTTGAAGGACTATGCACTCGGTTTGGATGAAATGTTTGAAAAGGGGAACCGGTCCGACGGAAAAATAGGATATGAGGTGAACGGAAAACCAGAAGGTGTGACCACATCAACCGGAATGACCTATAACGGAACTTATTATGATTCATCACCTGGGAAATATGGCGCTTCTACAAGGTATTGGTATTATCCAGTTGACAGTAGGGTGAATAATGAAATTCTAAGAACAAAAACCGGATATAAAGACCTTGTCGATTATGGTTTGAATGCAGGTTTTTATGGAACATATTGGGGTGATGATATTCCAGAGCAGGATAGGATTGTTGACTATCTCAATACCGGTAATACAAGCCTAACCGCAAATACGTGGCAAGATAAATTGAATATAGCAAAAAGCACAGTTAATCTATCTTCTGCTGAGGAAAAATATTTCATTCCGGCATACAACTTTTATAAGCATTTAAATGACGTCATAACAAAATTTAATGCTGCTACGGATAATAAATCAAGATATGAAATTGAGGTGCAGGGTTTTGCTTCTTCACACGGCTATAGTTCAAAGGACAAAACCTTTAAGCTTGCTGACGTTGACGTTACCAGCGAAGGCGGCGACATAGAGGTAAGGAATGAAACAAGGTCAAATGATATTCTTGCTGAAAACAGAGCTGCCGTGATTGAGGGTTGGATTAGAACACTCCCTTGCTTTGACTTTAATGGAAGGGATACCATAACACACAACGGAAATGGTGAGGTTCAGGGTACAAACGGCGGTGATGAATCTGGTTTCAAACCCAAGACTGCTCGTGCTGCAGTTGTAACATTTAAGATTATACCTGCGGAAAAAGAAATAACAGAGATGCAAGAATATAAGGAAGTTTCTGACATAGAGACGAAAGTCGTAACTGGAAGAAGCGAAGAAACAAGAACCAAAGAACGGTATGACACAAGCAAATCCGACGATTACGAGAATGATACCTATGATAACGAGTATACATACTTCAAGCAGATAAACGAAAATGATGATATGGTTAAAAGGTATATCTCTGACAAGGTTGATTACTTTGACCCGGCATTCCATTCAATTACGCCAGAAGGATTTAATGCAAGATTGACCTTCTTACAGCAATGTACGAGACAAGGCCCGACGATTTCTGCTGCCGACATGGGTATGGGAAGTGCATATGGAGCCGGTAACTTGTCATTTGGTAGGCCTCCGTTCTGTGTGCTTAGAATAGGCGACTTCTTCAACACGAAGATATGCATACAAAACATAAACATTGAATATGACAATAACGGAATTCAGTGGGACCTTAATCCAGAAGGTGTTGGCTTGCAACCAATGATGGCAAACGTAAACATCACCTTCACGTTCCTTGGTGGAAGTGATATCTCAGGTCCCATCGCAAGACTCCAGAATGCCGTATCGTTCAACTATTATGCAAATACTTCAATTTACGACAGACGTTCTGATTATAGGGAGTCTTATGTGACTCCGGAAAATGACGAAGCTATGACTTGGTCACCGGTACTTCTTAACAAAGATGATGATGCAAATATAATTGAGGCACGTAGGTTCTGGACAAGGAAACCTGATGCGGGAACGGACACAAATAAACTATAATACTTAAATTTATGGCTTCATACGACAGATACTCACAATTCAGACAGGACGGTTCAATTGCAATTGTCCCATTCGGTGCAATTCCCCCAAAAGATACAGACTTTTTTGAAGTTTATGTCAAGGGGGAGACAAGGCTTGATATTCTTTCCTATCAATATTATAATGATAGTAACTATGGGTGGCTCATTATGCAAGCTAACCCGCAGTATGGTTCCATAGAATTTGAAATACCGGATGGTGCAAAGTTAAGGATACCTTACCCGCTAAGCCAGTCAATTCAGGACTATAGAGCCTCCATTGAAGAATATAAGAGACTTTATAAATAAAAATTAAATGCCAGCTGAAAACGACGTTAAAAAATCAGGAAGGGTTGAATATATTGAACCGAACAGCCTTTTCATAAACAGCATAGGAAATAAAGTACAGAATGGGATTCCTCAGCCTTATGAGGATTATTCCTTTTCTGTAAATCTTCGTGTCATAAACGGAGACCGGTATGCTTGTGGCATGACTGGCGATGGTGGTGATTTAGCAAATGACTTCCTGGAATTTTCATCTGATAATGGTACAATATCATTTATGGATGGAACTTCCGTGGGCGGTCAGGGTTATCTTACAACAAACTTCACTGACATAAGCATGAACAACCCGGAGACAAATACAAAGGAATGCCTCGGTATTGAATCTATCTCCATTAGATACGACAGTTGGTATTATCCTACCGTTGACATGAAGTTCATTGATGTCAGGGGTGCGTCACTTATGCTGCCAGCCGAATACGAGTATTATAACAACGGAAACCCAAATCCGGTACAAGGAAAGAACAGGGCAGCAAGTAACTCTGATTTTTTCAAGGCGTTTTTCAGTTTTCCATATCCATTATTTAAGCTCAGTGTAAAGGGTTTTTATGGAAAGGAAGTTACCTATGACCTTAGTGTTCTGAAATGTAATGTGAACTTCAATTCATCAACCGGAAACTTTGAAGTAAATGCAAGCTTCATTGGCTATATGTATGGTTTATATGGTGACCTTCCTTTTCCGTTCATTTATCTCGCTCCATACATACAACTTTACGGAATGAATACTTGGGACGAGAAAAGGTCAACCGGTGATTTTTGTTACATTGATGAAAAAAATGAACCATCAAAAACTAAGATGTATACGTTCCCGGAGTTAAGGTTTGAAGTACAAAACGCTGGGGAAAAAGCAGATAAGGAATTGGCCATTACACCGAAAGGAGAACGTAAGATTGAGCTTGGAAAATTAACAAACGAGCTTGACCAGAAGGTTATTTTTCACTATCCGATGACGTCAAGAAACTACTCATGGTGGTCATGGACGTCGTTGGAGGAGGATAACAAGAGAGAGGGTTTTTATTATTTGCCAGTTGCTGATTCAGCTGAGAACAATAGGGTGATTTTTGGAGACTTTTTAACGTTCGCAACAAATCTTCACGATTATAACATTTTGGCTGGTACGACTGACCATTACAAATCGGAAGTTTTAATGACGAAAGACATATTTAATGACTTATATTCCGATGCTGAAAATATACGCAAAAACAAGAAACAGGCACAAGTTGAAGGACAAAGTGCGACAATAATAAGTTCCGTTTACACTGACGAAGAGATTAAAACCATGCTTGAAAGACACATGGCAGTTCTTGCTTTTCATAAAGATGATACGGATAAAGAAAAACCGGTATTAGTATTTGATGCAAGTAAATCTTCGTTTGGGAAGAGAGACCAATCAGAATTTACGCCACTGGTTGAAGAGCTTCTGGAAAGATTCAAAAACGATGATATCAATTCGCCAATGCATAAAAGCATGGCCCAAAAAGAGTGGACAATAAGGGCATTTTTCTTCAATAATCTGAATTACAAGGCGGACATTATTGAGCAGAACAACAAGTTAAAGAAAGAACTTGATGCCCTCACAGTAGAACTTGATAAAGAGCGTGACCAAAAAATTACTCAATCAATTGGATTTGACCCGACGATTAAAAATATGTACAACATGGTGTTTGCACATATTGATACGTTCATGTCCTGTTACTATAATACTCTTGACAGAATAAGGCAGAGTATCCAATCAGATGATGACTCAAGAAAGTATACAAAACTCTGCGGCGGTGGTTCCAAGATTGAGGTTGATGTTAATGAGAATGCCTTAAAAAGCGAATCAAGCAACGGTGGCAAGCTTCCTCCATTTACGATGTTTTACAAGGAAGAGACCATAAAAGATTCTGAGGATAAGAAAATGGTCATGGTGTGGCCAGGTGAGCTTGAAGGCGGAGACAAACTTGATGAAGTAAAACTTGTTGAGTCAATAATAAACGCGACTTCGCTTAGTAGAAGAAGTTTTGAATCGGTAACGCCGAAAGATAATGTTATAGACAGAGAAGGGGACCTTGCACCTATAAATTATTATGACATAGTGCGAGGAAAGGGTAATCCGTATCTTGACGTGTTGAATGAAAAGAGCCTCGAGGACGAAGCGGTCGCACGCCTTGTTATGGATATTTTCATGTATAGGTGCTTCTATAGCATGCTTGGTGGTAGTTATGTTGCCAATTCTCCCGGTGAAAGTAATGATACATCAACTTCAAGCGTTGCAAACTTTACGAAAAAGGCAAAACTAATTGCGGAGCTTGAAGTAGGAAATGTTGAACGTGCATTCCAGATGTTGAATATGAAGCCGACAAGGGCATTCCTTCAGGGTCTTAATAAGTTGCCTGATATGGGAAACCTTTTGCTGGACAGTTACATCGGTGGAAATAAGCCAACATTTAAAGAAAAGGGAACAAATGGAGAGCTGGTTTATGACTGGATATCAAAATATGATGGCGACGATTTTCTTTACAATTGCTTGCCGGTCGGGACATTTGTACCTTCAACGCTTCAAAATTATGCAAATGGTTCAAACCTTCAGAAGGACGTTGATAAGTTCTTGAAAATTAATTCTTCCGGAACAGTTATTAACGGTACTTATGCATGCCATCTTTATAGTGGAGGTAAGAAACTTGAAAGGTCGCTTACAAAATATACGTCCGGAGATTTTAGCAATGCAACAAGATTGTTTCCAAATTACGAAAAGCTTCCAAGAAGTATATCGGACTTGGCATTCAGCGATAGTGCCTTTAAAAACAAAGTTGGGGTACAATCATTGTATGCAGGAAATTCTAATGTTTCTATTTCATTACCATCTTTTAGAAAGACCGGTGCGGGTATTACAAATATATTTATGGACCCGCTTTATTATGCACAGACAAGCAGGGAAGCGAGGGCATACTTGTTCTTAATGGGAGTTCCGTTCGGTAAGGATAAGAAATATTTTTTGCCGGAAACGGTTGAAAACGGAGATTATCCTACGTTGCTTCTTTTAAGGGAGGGCGCATATTATTGGAGAAACCGGGGAATCTCCACAACTACAATGGGAGATAAGTTTATAAACGACCCGATTACATATGAATACACTATCAATGGTGTTACTACAAATACGCTTGAAGATATTGAGAAGAATGACCCGTGTTTCGGTAGAAGTGCTGCACTTGAGTTTTATAAAAATCCTCCCAAAAACACAAGCATCGGAAGAGAGCATATGCTTATGGACTATTTCCTTAAATGGGCAGATGGTGTTGCACCAGACAAGAATCCAGATGTAGTCATACCTACCGTTACGGCGGATTCATATGTACATGTAGAGGTACCTTCTCCAGCTATATCTTTCCAGACAATTGAACAAAACCTTGCTCTCTGGGAAAATGCCGGGGAGACAAAACAGTTGCTTACACCTAAATCATGCTCGTCAGCAATTACTGTTGAATTAGCCGGTACATTTGCAAACGCGACAGCACTCAAGATATTTTACTTTGCTGGCACAGACGGTCGTTTAGGCACAATTAACGAAAAAATTCGTACTAATGTGTTTATGAGAGAAAATCTAAGTACCTCCGAAACGGTTCCATTTGAGTTTCTTGAATTTTATCGTATGTTTAACAAGTTTTATACCGGCTTTGATACAATTATTGATTTCTCATGCCTTGACAAACCAAACGCAAATCTTACTGTTCCGAAAAACGCAATGTCAGACGCCCTTTCTGCATTTGTAAAAGGATTGAAGGACGCAAACAAGATATCAATAGAAAAAATAAAAGAAGGTAATGGGGTTGACAGTTCGGGTAGGCCGGAAGATAAAGAACCTAAGAACGAATATTTTAGAAGCAAAGACTTGAAACTCGCCTGTTATATAGCCCTGAAGAGCATATACGACAGGTGGCTATGTAACAGAAGGAGAGAATGTTGGAATTTTAGTTGCATCCCGAGCAGAATGAATGCCAGGCCGGTAAAGAGTGATTTCTTGCGTTTCTTCTATATTGATGAATTTTATCATGATTCAAGCATGAAAGTAAGGCCAAATCTTACTAACTTCATTGAGAATGTTTGCAAGCTTGGTGGATTTACTGAGAAGTCAAACGGGGAAAACCTGGCTTCAACTTCGGTTATTAAAATACTTAGTTCAACGGCACAATATGGTAGGTGTTCACTGCTTACTCTCCCTACAATGCTGGGCTTAGCGAAAACACATACTGACGAAAACAATTCAATCGCAGATGTTTTCAGGGCATATCCGTACAATGAAGCGGTCAGAAGCAACAGCGTTGAAACAAGTTTCATAGTACTTTCAACTAGCCAGAAGTCAGCGGTCCTAAATGTCCCTGATGATAAAGGAAAGATGGGATACAAGTCAGATGGTTTTGATATAGCAAATACTTGGGGAGAAATAGTGGAACAGCCGTTTTTCTCTGACGCTACCGGTGATGGGTTCGTTGTACCAAGTTTCGGTGTGACTTTCGCAAAACAGAACCAGTCTTTCTTCAAGGATGTAAGGCTGTCAATGGAAGACCACCAGGTAACAGAATATTCTGTCAGGAACGAAGTTATGATATCTTATCAGAGCAACCGTGGACCGAGAGAGACTACCATGGTC
>Ga0256405_10009878_pt1 | contig 12853 bp, 1 predicted proteins | sample RumenRJG_02DNA_FD_189096 | JGI IMG/M metagenome (GOLD analysis project Ga0256405, IMG submission 189096) | Bovine rumen microbial communities from Lethbridge, Alberta, Canada - RJG_02 | ecosystem: Host-associated > Mammals > Digestive system > Stomach > Rumen | place: Canada: Alberta | collected...
CATTTAATTGAATATTTTAGCTTATGATAATATAAATTTTAATTATCTTAATTTCCATAAATTTAATATCAATTAATAAATTATTTTTTTATTATTTAATTAATTAATAAATTGATAAATTTTATTTGTTCCCCTTTAATCTTCCACCTGGGACAATAACTTTTCCAGGTCGTCCAAAAGGAGAAGGTTTTTTTCCTGGATTGGGTGGAGGAACTATATTACCCGGCTCTTTAATTTTTCCACCAGCGAATTTATTTTTTTCTTCTGATATGAATTTCTTTTCTTCTTCTCCAATTAAATTATAAAATTCAATAGAATGTTTAACTTCTAAAGCAAAAGAAAAATTCCCTAAATATTTTTTAATTAAATCATTGAAATTATCGCCAACTTTTCGGAATATTTCATTATTCCATAAGAATTTCCTTTCTAATGAAATATAAAGTTTTAAATTTGGATTAATATTTTCTTTTTTATTATCATCTAATAAATATCTTATTATAAATCTTCTTACAGCACTAGATATTTCTTTTTTAGTAATAACTGAATCATTATGGTTATTATTGAAATAATTTTTTATTTCTTCTTTTTTGCCATAATCTAAGCTTTCATTAAATTTAATATCAATTTTCTCTATTAAACTATCATAACATAAATGCTCCATATATAAAATTGAATTTAGTAATTTTTTAATGACAATATCTTTCCCATCATCTCTAAAAAATGTAATAAATTGGCTACTAAAATTTATATACTTTTTTTTAGCTTTATTAATAAAATCAATTATTTTCGATTCTTTTTCTGCATAAAATTGATTATTTAAATAGTAAACCAATAAAATAAAAGAATCATATATAGTATCGAAATTATTATTATTATATTCTTTATTAATATAGTTAAATAATTTTTTTCTTTCATCATCGGTTAATTTTTCTTCTCCATAACTTTTTCCGAAATTTATGAATAAATCATAATTAATATATCTAAATCCTTCATTCTGGTATATTATATATTTTATATTTTTTTCATTAAATAGACATTTATTTGGTAATAATGATTTTCCTAATTCTTCTTCAATTTTTATGAAATTATATTCAAAATCATTTAAATCATTTTTTTTCCTATCACAGTATAAATATATCAATTCATAAAAATTAATAAAATAAGTATTATCAAAACAATTTTCGATTTTTAATATTTGGGAATTATTAGCATCTTGAACATTGACCTTTTTTTCCATTTTAGAAATATAACAATTTAATATATTATTTTTCTTAGTTTTATAAGCATTTATTATAGGAGTCAAAAATGAATTTTGCCATTCTATATATTTTTGTAATCCTTTTGATATAAATATTCCATATCCTTTATCATCATTATCATTTAAAAAGTAAGCTAATCTTTCATTTCCTGTAAATTCATCTTTAAATTTATCCGAAATAATTGTTTCACTTTCTTTTATTGATTTAGATAAATATTTTTTCCAAATAGAATTAAATTTTTTAAATTTTTTTCTGAAATTTTCATCTTTATATATTTCTTCTGAATTTAAACTACGATCTCCATTATTTGCATCATTTCTTGATATTTTTCCTGAGTAATAATTTATCATTGAATTTATAAAATCATTATAATCAATAAGATCTTTTAAATTTTTAGGATTAGAATCATTTTTAATATATATATTAAGCAATGGGTATTTTTCTTCATTTTCTTTTATTATTTTAAATTTATGAATAAAATCATTAATTGAAGGATAATTTATATAATTGAAATATTGATTATAAGGATTATTTTCCTTTGGAATTATGGAATTTTGTAAAATTTCTTTGCGCTTATTCTCTCCTAATTCATTCCAAAATTTTTTAATTGTTTCAAATAAATTCTCCTCTAAAATACTTAAGGAATTATCATTATGATATAATAATATAATAAAATATAATTTAATAGTATTTGATATGGAAGAATCTTTTGAATCTTTTAAATCTTTTGAATCTTTTGCTATTTCTTCTATTATTATGTTTTCTTCTCCTTGGAATGTGTTTTTTTGCTTAGAAATAATAGAAGAAAATCTGTTTAAATATATTTTAATAAAGCATAATATATATAATTTAATTAGATTTTCATTGTAATAATTATTATAATATTTTTCATATGTTTCATCATCAATAACTTTTATATACTCTTTAAAGATATGTAATAAATCTGATTTTAAATAATTAGATAAATTTTCCAATGAATCCAAATATAAATTAATTATACAATCAAAAATTTTTATAATATTTTTTTCAATAATTTCATCTTTATATTTATTAATAATAGGGAAAAAAGTTTCCTCGCTAGATATATAATCTAAAGCAGCATTTATACATTCTTCCTTAGGTTTCAAATATTCAGATATTATTATTTTTATTATTAATATATTATGTTGAATTAAATCATTATTATCTAAAATTATTTTTAGTATATATTTCCTATAATTTTCATTATATTCCTTATGAAATTCATCAAATAATATAGAGGAAAATGATTCATTAAAATTTATATCATTTTTTTGTTCATAAAAATTATAAAAATTTCTTAAATTAATCTTTAACTGTTTTTCTTCTTCAGTTTCCTGTTCTTCTTCTTCTTCTTTTTCTTTTTCTTCATTATTTAAGTTTTTTAATTTTGGATTTTCGATTTTTATATTCTTTTCAATTTTTTCTTTATTAATTATTTTTTTTTGAATAAAATCAATAATTGTTTTTTTATCATTTTCTATTTCTTGTTCATTATTATTTAATGATAATTTTTCTATACTTTTTATAATTTCATGTAATAAATAAATTTCTTTACAACTTAAATTCAAATTATTATTAACAGACAATAAAGAATAATATATATTATTTAAATTATCTATTAATTGATTCAAATCATTTTTTTCTTTTATTTTAGAAATAATAACATTTAATTTTGAAATGAGAGTTCTTATAAGAGAACCAATTATAATATAAAATATTCTATTTATTATTTTTATATTATTATCTATACTTAAATTTTCATAATCTATATTTATTTCTGAAATTTTATTCTCAACCGTTTTATTAAGTTCATTATTGTTTTCAAATGAATGCAAAAATAAATAAAAATTAATTATAGTTATAATTTCTATAGAATAAGATTCAATCCAATTTAATTCAAGAGAAATTTTTTGGAAATCTAAATTAAGGCTATTATATTTAATATCATCGAATTTATTTTTTAAAATAATTCCCAAAAATTCTTTAACTTTGAGTGTTGATTGAATTGAGAGTTCTTTGAAATTTTTCTCAATAAAACTTAATAAATTATCTTCTACTAATAAATCAGAAAAATTTTTTTTTTCTCCTTTATCAAAATTTACTTTTATATCTATTATTAAATTATTTTTGAGCAAATTTTCAAGAGTATAATTATTTAATAGCTCAATACTTTTTTCATATTGTTTTTTCCCATCTTCAAATTCTTCTTTTTCAAAATATTTATTTTTAAAATCTTCTTCTATTTCTTTATATTGATTAACAATATTATTTCTTATATAATAATTTATTTCTTCTAATAATTTTTTTGAAGGCAAATTATATCCTATTGTTATATCGAGCTTAATTTCATTTTCTGGAATTTTATTATTTATATTAATATTTTTTATAAAATATTCCTTTATTTTATTATTGAATTCTATTTCATTAGAGCCATTATTAGTGATATATTTTTTTTCATTGTTTAATATACTTGAAAAAAAGTATATATTTTCTAATTCAATGAATATAATTTTAAACTCATTTATATAATTTTTATTTAATATTTTCTTAAGTATATCATAAATGCATATATCTCCTCTGCTAAATTTTTCTTCACTAATCATTTTTTCTAGAAGTGTTTTTTTATTATTTTTGTCACTATTTTTTGATTTAATATTTTTAAGTATTAATTCATCTATTTTATTAACTAATAAATCATCTTTAATAAATAGTTCTATTAAATCATTTATATAAATATCTTTATTAAGTTTACTTTTATCAAGATTAAATGAATAATCAAAGTAGCATAAGGAACTATTTATATGTTCTAAAAATATTGTTTTCAAATTAATAAAAGATTTATATAAATCAATATCTTCCATATTTAGCAATTTATCTAAAGTAATTATATTTCCGCTATTATCAAAATAGTCTTGTCCATTTATATCATCTATGAATATTTGGCTATATTCAGCCAAAGTTGATAAGCTATATATTGGATTTTCTATAATTTCTTTTGGAACTCTTTTGCAATGCACCAAAAATATAAATAATTTATTTATTTTTAGATGATTTTTATTTATGTATTCTGTTTCCTTATTTTCTATAATAGCTTTCAAATAATCAATTACTGAATATTCAGGTAATAATTTTATTATAAAAATTTTCAAATCTTTGTTTTCTAAAAATGTTTCAATTTCTGATTCTAGATTAATTTCGTTTTCAATATCTGAAATTCTTATTTTCTTAATATTATTATAATTTATTTTGCCTAATGATTTAATATTATAAGAAGATAAATATTCTTTCTTTATTGAATCAATTATTCTTGTAAAGGTATATATTACTATTTTATTGCTTTCTTTTTCATAATGTGATAAAAAGCTTTTTATATTATTATGAATATTTTTATTATAAAATTCTAGTAATTTATCATTAAATTCTTTATTTTCATTATTTTCTTTTTTTTCTTTCTTTTTAATTAGTAATATCAAAATAATATCTTGAGGTAAAGTTAAACCTATTTTAGATATGAATTTATCTTCAATATTTTTATAATCATTTTCATTAAATTTATTTTTCCCTTGTGTTTCCATATAAGTTATTCCTAATATTTCTTCTTCATTGAAATTAATAATAAGATTTTTTATATGATAATTAATAAGTTTAAATTGTGTTTCATCATATTCAGACAAACTCTGGAATTTTTTATATATGTTATTGGCAATGTAAATTTGTTCAGGATTCATTAAATATTCGAAAGATACACTTTGTTTTTCAAATCTATTCAAAAAAGGAATTTCCTGATTAACTATTTTATGTTCATCAACAATAATAATACATCTAAAATTATTATTTACTTCTGAAAATGAGTTAGTTTTACTTCCCAAGGCAATTCTAGCATATTTTTTGCCTCTTACTTTAATAAAGTTTTGATTAAATAAATCATAAAGAGAAGAATATATAGATTCAAAATCTTTTAATACTAATATAGTATCTTTTTCTATATTCATTTTTACTTTACTTAAAACTTTGGTTGTATATTCTTCTTTTTCAATATCATCAATAAATAAACTTCCAATTAATATAATATAATTATTATAATCATTATTTTTTACATTAATAGATTTGAGAAAAGATGTTATCAAATAAATTCCAATATTTGATCTAGTGATTAATAAGAGATATCTACTTAGATAATTATTTGAATGCTCTATCAAATTATTCATAACATTTTCTTTAATATTAATTATATAATTTTTATCTTTTTCATTTTTTATATTTTTAACTTCATTATTATATTGAGATAATTTATCAAGTATTAAATTTAATCCACTTGTATACTTATTTTCATCTATATTTAATCCACCAAAATTCCTTTCCAAACCTTTGATTGCTAAATTTGCCAAAAATTTATTATCAATAATTTTATTTTTATTGAGCGCTTCTTTTATTTTGATCGAAGGATATTTTATCATATGATAAAAGTCCCTATTTCCATGAAAGTCCAAATATTTTTTTAAGATTTTCTTTTTTTTAAATTCTTGCTTATATTCATAATAACTTGAACCTAAATTTTCAAAAAATTTTTTGATGTTATCATCTAAATTTTCTCCTAAATAAGATTTAGCTATTGTAATAGAAGTTTTTTTAATATCATTTTCATTAGGATCAGGAATTGTTATAGTAATTCCTCGATTCATTTTAGAAGCATCTAATATCCAATTTGAAACACCTAAAAATGAAACTTTTTTCTCATCTTTATTTAAATCATATTCTAATTCACTATGAATTACTTTTAAAGGATTATGCGGTGAATGTTCAGCCAAACCCATTTCGTCAAAATATATAGTACTTATTCTTGCTTTATTTTCTTTCACTTTTAATATTTCTCTTGCTTTTTCAAAAATTTCTTTTACTCCTTCTGAAGTACTATTTAATGCTCCTTGATATGTACTAACATACATTTTTGGATATCTCTTAAAAAATGAATTTGTAGAAATGCTTCCTTTCATAGCATTATTTATTAATTGAACACTTAATGATTTACTACATCCAGGTTTACCAACTATAAATATTGGAATTTTTGTATTAATAGCTACAAATAATGAAAATAAATTTTCTAATAAAGCTCTGTTTTTTGCTATACCTTTTTCTAATTCAACATTATCTGCTATAAAATTTTCTTCTCTTTCAGGAATTATTAAAAAATCATATTTACTCTCTTTTTTAAATATTTCATTTATTTTTTCATATAATATTTTCCTTAATCCGCCTTCATTTTTATTATCATTATTTATAGTAAAATTTTCATCATCTTGGTTTTCATTATCGTCTAAGCGTAAATAATATCCTAAATATATAGATAAATTTATTGAATATAATTTAATATCAAAATCAGTGAATTCAGAATATTTAATATCATTATTTTTTTCATCAATTTTTTCTTCTATAATTATTTCTTTTCTTATTTTTAAATAATTCAAAAAAAACTTATAAAAAATAATGAATCTTCTTATTTCCCTCAAAGATACAGATGAAACACCATTTTTTTCTCTTATAAAATTCTGAGATTTAGCAATTAATTCTGTAGCTAACTCAGATAATTTCAAATCAAAAATAACAGTTTTGACCATATTTTGTATATATTTTTTTTCATCATCTGGATTTAAACTCCCGAAATCAAATACAAAATTAAGTAAAGAATGAGGCATTGGATTAACAGTATAAACTAAGTCATTTTCGTCATAAGTATCACTGATATTACTTATTTTTAATCCAGCTCTTTTTTGTTTTGCTTTTCTATAAGGATTCACCGCTCCAATGAAAACTATATTTTCAGGTAATGCCTTCCCTTGGCAAGAATGTTTGCATATAATTTCACTTAATAAATCCATTGATTTACAAGTGTTTAATTCATCAAAAAATACCCATAATTTTTTTTCTTCGTATATAAAATCATTTTTTTTATAATCTAATTTTTTTTCTTTTTGGCTTTCGGCCAATTGATTTGCTTGAGGAATTACTTTTTTTTCAATGAATGAAATTATATCTTCATTAGTATGGCCAGCATGGATATTATCAATTACTAAAACGCATTTCCCATTATTTTGCAATTCACTTAATTTTCTTATTAAGCTAGTTTTACCACAGCCAGTCTCTCCCATCATTATTACCGGAATGTTTGCTCTTAATCGAATTAATATTAAACACATTTTTATAAAATTATCTGCTGTAAAAACATAGTCTTTTGTTATTTCAGTAAGAGAAAGTTTTTTATCTTCTTTATCATCTTTTTTATTTTCTTCGATTATTTTATTTTTATTTTCGTTTTTTATTTTATTATTTTCTTCTGATTTATTTATTAATTGTATTTTATCATTTTCATCATTTTTTTTATTTTCTTTTATTATTTCATTTTTATTTTCGTTTTTTATTTGATTTTTACCATCTAAAGTATTTTTTAGTTTTATATTATCATTTTTATCATCTTTTTTATTTTCATCAGTAATTAAATTTTGTTTATCTTTTATTTGATTTCTTGCTTCTGGGCTGGCTTTTGCTTGAGTTTTATCTTTTTTATCATCTTTTTTATCTTCTTTGTTAATTTCATTTTTTACCGGATTTTTTACATCTAAAATATCTTTTAATTCTTCTAAAAATTGTTCTTGTGTATAATTCATATAATCATTTAATTTTTCGATTTTTTCATATATTTTAATTTCTTCTTCATTTTCTCCTTTTTCTTTTACTTTACCTTTTTTTTCTTTCTCAGTTTCTTTTGATGTTGCTGCTTTAATTCTTTTAGCGATATCTTCTCCTGAATGGAGATTTTTAAGTTTCATTAAATCAATATATGTTTTATCATTTGGGCTTTTATTTGTTATTATGCTAAAATAATTACTATTATCTCCTCCATGAAAAAATATTAATGCCAAATCCATTTTTCTAAAAGATATTGGTTCATGTATGCAATTCTCTAAAATATTATTAGCTTTATCTATTTTTTCTTTTTCTGTATATTTTTGATTCATTAAAGCTAATATATCTTTTTGTTCGTTTAGAATCTCAGTAAAAGCACCTTTGGTAAAATATTTTGTTAAATTAATAAAGTTCCTAATAATTAAACTTCTGAGTGAACAACTATTAAATCTTCCACTATCTAAGATAGTGCAAGCACTTAAAAAATAATTTCTATTAAATCTTACCAATTGATCTGCTAAAACATTAATAAAAGTAATTATTTGGTAATAAGTAGGAAATTCTATTGTTTTTTTAATTTCATCGAAAATTAATTTTTGGCATAGTTTTTGAGTTAAATATTTATTTTCTTCTTCTGCTTTTATTACTATTTTATTATAATCAAATTGCTCATCTTTTAAAATTAAACTAGGAGGAGTAAAGGGAAAAACTATGGCATTTTTATCAACCTTATTATCAGACTTCAAATTTATAGTAGTATTTTCTGGCAAAACATTTTCTTCTTTTAATAATTTTAAATAAAGAGATACTATTTTAATATTGCTACAAATATCATCAGGAACTATTAAAGGTTCTAATTTCTTTAAGAATAATTTTTTTTCAGGGAATAGTTTTAAAAGTGGATATTTATCTAAAAAGCTTATAAAACTATTTGGAATTTCCAAGTATATTTTAATCATTTTTGATAAATAGAATAGATTATCATTTTCACCATATAATTTTGTTATTAAAATGAAGAACAAAAAATCATTCATTAATGTTTTTTGAGAAGTTTCATATAAATCTACATGTATTAATAGATTTTTTTTATCATTAATATTTTTTTCTTTATCTAAATTTAATAATCTTTTTAAAGCATTTTCTTTATTGAAAATTCCTCCAATTGGAAAATATATATAATCTTTTGCTCTATTTTTTATATAAGTTGATTTACCTACACCAGAGTAATCTGAATGTATAACAACAATGTTATTATCTTCATTTTTTCCATAAATTTTGATATCTTTTAATACATCATATGGAATATCAAATGGTTTAATAAATTTTATACGAAACAATGATTTACACAATTCATCATCTAAACTGTTGTTCATTATAAGTAAGCAAGAATTCATATTTTTATTATTATCAATTCCTCCATTTAATAATTCGTTTATTATATCCAAAATAATATTTTTACGATCTAAAGTTATTAAATCTGTTCTTGCGAGGCAAAAACATATATGATGATTGCATAAAATCGCCCTATATAAAAATGACATAATTTCCTCAGAAGAAGTATCTTGTTTGCATAATAATAAATTTTGTGCTAATGGTAAATTATTGGTTAAGTATTTATACCAAATAACAATATCTCTTTCTACATTATTGCAACCATTTAAATATATGCCTTTATATTTAATGAAATCTTTTTTTAATTTATTTTGTTCAAGTATTGATTCTAAATTTATATTATTTTTTTTCAATGTTTCATTTAAGAATAATTCAGAATTTTCAATGAAATCTCGATAAAATTTCATATTTAAATCTTCTTTAAGATTTAATTTAGCTTTCTTTTTTATATAATCGATGTTTGGAATTTCAATTTTTTCCTTATTTAAAAAATAGCATAAAAAATAATATAAATTATCACTTTTTCTTTCATTATAAAAATAATCGAAAAATAATTGAAATTGTTTTCCATATATATATTTAATATAATTCTTTTTTAAATACCCATTTTTTTGAATATTTATAATATTAATATATATATTTTGTATTATATCATATAATTCTTTGAAATCTTTTATTTCATTATTATTCAAAAAATATTTTATTATATAATCCAATTTTAAGTGATTTTCTTCGCTGTTTCTTTCAATAGTCATTTTTATTTTTAATAATAAAGGCTCATCAATTTTATTTATATTTGAAATAATATCTTCTCTTTTGTTGAATTCATTATCATCAATATTATTTTTATTTTCGTTTTTTTCAAAATTAAAAGTAAAACCTTTTTGAATTAATTTATTTAATAAGTTTAATAATTCATTAATTTGATGTACACTTTTAACAAAAATTTTATTATTTTCAAAAATAATTTCTTCCTCTTCTATTATATTTTTTGCAAAATTAATCTGTTTTTCTTTCTCCATATTTAATATTGAATCATTTATTTTAGTTCTTGTTAAAGCTCTATTTCTTAAATAAATCAGATATTCATAATTTATATTTTGAAATATTTTATCTTTATCATCATCTATAGCAATATCATTTTTATAAAATGCATTAAAATTATTAATATTACTATTTATAATTAAAAATTCACTTTTATTTAATATTTTTTGTATTATTTCAGCTGTAAATTTACTTTTGTCTAAATTTTCAGAAAAAAATTCTTTAAACTGTTGATATTTATCTATAAATTTTTTTATTTCTTCTTCTTCAAATTGATTCTTTAAATTATCTATAATTATTTTATCTAGTTCTTTATCTTCAATTTGATTTTTTAAATCATCTATTTTTTCTTCTTCTAAATCTTTTTTTAAATCTTCCATTTCTTTTTCACTAAGTTCATTTATTTGGTTATCTATATCTTCTTCAAATAGTTTTTTCAAATTATCTTTTTCTATTTCATCAGATGTATTTTTTAATTTACATTCTTTTTCTTTATTAATTTCATTTATTGAGTTATCTTTATCTTCTTTTTCAAATCGTTCTTTTAAATTATCTTTTTCTTTTTCTTCAGATTTTATTGAATTACCCACATCGTTTTCAAAATACCCTGCTTCTTCTTCAGATTCATCATCTTTTGGCATTAAATTGTATTTTTCTTTTCCTGAAGACGCAGAATCAGATGAATCCCTTTTTTCTTCTTCTATAGATTCTTTTCCTTTTTCTTCATTTCTTTTATTCAAAATAGTTTCAAAATTTTCTACAATTTTTTCCACAGTAAGTAAATCTTCTATCGATACAAAATTTTGATTATTCCCACCATGGACTTCTCCTGCTAATTCTTGCAAATTTCTACAATCTTGAGAAGTAGTTGATAATATAAAATCTAAAACTTCTAATTTTTGTGAAAATAAATTAATAATTTTAAAAGCTTTGTTATTTTCTAATTGACTAATTAAATCTTTTATATGAAAATTAAATATCATTTCTTCTTCAATTTCAAATAATGATAAAAAAGGAATTATTTCATTTATTTTTATTTTTTCTATATTTATTTTTTCATTTTTCATCTTTTTATTATTTTGGATTATTTTAATTTTTATTATTTCATATTTTTCATATATTTTATTTTTTTCATCTCTTTTATATAATAAATTTAGCCTTATAATTATATCATTAATTTCATTTTTTGTTATGCTTTTATAAGGTTCTATATTTCCTTCTAAATCTTTAAAAAAATTCTCATTTAAATATATATTATAGTATAGATAATATAATTCATGCAATATTTTGATTGTTTCTTTTTTGCAATCTAAGTCCGCCGGAAAATTAGAACGCATAAATATTAGAGCATCTGAAGTAATTTCATTGCATTTTTCTTTTTCGAAAATAAATAATAATTGTTCAAATAAATTATAAATTTTTTCATATTCTTCTTTATTATTTTTTTCTCCATGTTTTATAATTTGAAATAAATTATTTGATTTTATTGCTTCTTCAAAATCTTCAAATAAATTATGAATTTCTATTATGTTATTTTTTTTTGTTTTTACCTTTTTTAAGCTTTTAATAGGCTGAGTTTTTAATTTATCTTGTAATGCTTCCACACTTTTAGCTATTTTTTCTGTATTTAAGAATTTTAATTTTTTAAAATTTATAAGAAATTCATCTATAATTTTTATAGTATCATTAAGTTTTTTGAATTTATTGGCTAAATCAATGTTTATTTGAACTATATTCAAAAGTTGAAGTTTTTTTCTATTGTCTAATATTGATGATGCTTCATTATATGAAATATCCAGCGAAATTATTTTATCACGAATATCATCCAAATTCTTGTTAATTTCTAAGGCATAAAATGAATCGGAGTACGATTTGAAAAAATTTTTGTTTTTCATAAAATATAATAATAGAATGTTCAAATTTTCTTCTTTTTCAAAAAAATCATTCTCACTTATTATATGCATTTTTAAAAAATTTTGGAATTTGGAAAACCATTTTTTTTGAAATAATATTTCATAAATATTGCCTAATTTATTTTTATAAATAAGACTAGAAATTATACTTTCAAAAGTAATATCAGATATATCATGATTTAATAAAATTTCTCCAAATATATTATTTAATGATTGTTCTTGCAATTTTTCTGCTATATTTTCGATTAAATTACTTTTATTAATCAAGTTATATTTATCGGATAAATTAATTAATTTAATAATGATTTCCTCATCTTCTTTTGTTATAATATTATTAAAGTCCAATAAATCATTCAATTTTTTTTGCATTTTATTAATGATATTAATGATTAAAAATATTATTTCTTTTAAATCTATTTTCTTTTCCAAAAATTCTTTTTGATTTTTTTTTATCAATTTCATTGATTCTTTCCTTACCAATTTCCCTTTTGAATTTATTTCTAAATCTTCAAATTCTTTTTCATTTTTTCTATTAATTTAAAT
>Ga0256405_10009879_pt1 | contig 12853 bp, 12 predicted proteins | sample RumenRJG_02DNA_FD_189096 | JGI IMG/M metagenome (GOLD analysis project Ga0256405, IMG submission 189096) | Bovine rumen microbial communities from Lethbridge, Alberta, Canada - RJG_02 | ecosystem: Host-associated > Mammals > Digestive system > Stomach > Rumen | place: Canada: Alberta...
AGGCTATTTGTGGGGCTTTGCCCCACACCCCACCAAAGGCGCTGCCTCTGGACTCTGCCAAAGGAACACAGTCCCTTTGGAATCCCTTTCATAGGTTAAGTGACTTTTTTGACAGACTAAAGCCCATACTATTAAGTATGGGCTTTATAAATTGCTAAAATTAAATTATGCTGTTACAATACTGTCTGCCTTGTGGAGCTTCAGCTTCTCAACTGCCTGCTCTCTCATCTTGTACTTCAGTATCTTTCCTGCTGCATTCATCGGGAAACCTTCAACGAAGTCGATATACTTAGGGCACTTATGCTTTGCCATTCTTGCGAGGCAGAAGTCCTTTATCTCCTTCTCTGTTGCAGTTTCGCCTTCTTTAAGCACGATACAAGCCATTATCTCCTCGCCGTAATCCTCATCAGGAACGCCAATGACCTGAACATCCTTTATCTTTTGATATGTATAGAGGAAGTCCTCGATCTCCTTAGGATAGATATTCTCACCGCCGCGGATTATCATATCTTTGATACGGCCTGTGATCTTGAAATAGCCGTCCTCTGAACGTCTTCTTGCAAGGTCGCCTGTATGCAGCCAGCCCTCACTGTCGATAGCTGCTGCTGTAGCTTCGGGCATCTTGTAATAGCCCTTCATTATATTATATCCTCTTGCTACGAACTCGCCGTCTGTATCGTCAGGTACTTCCTGATTTGTCTCAGGGTCAACGATCTTACACTCAACGCCGAAGATAGGTCCGCCGACAGTGTTTACACGCTGCTCGATAGAGTCGGTTGTCTTGCTCATGGTAGTTGCAGGAGAAGCTTCTGTCTGTCCGTATGTGATACAGATCTCGCTCATGTGCATCTTCTCGATAACCTCTTCCATTGTCTTTATCGGACACGGAGAGCCTGCCATGATACCTGTTCTCATGTAAGAGAAATCTGTCTGAGCAAAGTCCTTATGTCCAAGCATTGCTATGAACATCGTAGGAACTCCATGGAAACAGGTGATCTTCTCTTTGTTTATGCAGGCAAGACCTTTTCTTGGTGAGAAACGTGTTATCGGTGACATTGTTACACCGTGAGTAACGGAAGCCGTCATAGCAAGCACCATTCCGAAGCAATGGAACATAGGTACCTGTATCATCATGCGGTCTGCTGTGGAGAGGTCCATACAGTCGCCTATAGCTTTACCGTTATTTACAACATTATAATGTGTAAGCATTACGCCCTTCGGGAAACCTGTTGTTCCTGAGGTGTACTGCATATTTGCAACATCGTGGATATCAATAGTTTTTCTTACGCGCTCAACTTCGCTGTATGGCACATTCTTAGAAAGCTCAACAGCTTCTTCCCATGTAAAACAGCCATTATTCTTTGAATCTATGGTTATTACATTCTTGAGGTAAGGGAGTTTTGCGGAATTGAGCTTACCAGCCTCACAATTCTCAAGTTCGGGGCAAAGCTCCTTGATGATATCTACATAATTGATATTTTTGATACCGTCTATCATAACGAGGGTCATCGTATCAGACTGTTTGAGAAGATACTCAGCCTCATGGATACGGTATTCTGTATTCATTGTAACGAGTACAGCGCCGATCTTTGTGGTAGCCCAGAAAGTGATATACCACTGAGGAACGTTTGTTGCCCAGATAGCAACGTGGTCGCCCTTCTTTACGCCCATTGCCAGCAGTGAACGTGCAAAGTTATCCACATCGTCGCGGAACTCGGGGTATGTTCTTGTATAATCAAGCTCAGTATAACGGAAAGCATACTGATTAGGGAACTGCTCACAGATACGGTCAAGTATATCAGGGAACGTATAATTAAGGATACGCTCCTTTGGCCATGGGTACTGACCGTCACCTCTCATACTTGTCTGAAGAGCGTGTTTATGCGATTTTCTGTAAGGTGACATATACTCAGCGTACTGAGGAATAACAACACCTGCGCTGCTGAGCTCGCTTGCCCAGCGCTTTACCCATTCAAGTGATACATAGCCGTTATAGTTGATAGTATCGAGAGCCGCGATCATTTCCTTTACAGGGATATCGCCGCTGCCCATGATGCGGTACTCGACTGTACCGTCCTCACGCATAACGCTGTCCTTGATATGGGTATACTTTATGTATTCGCCAAGGTTTGCAACAGTAGTCTCGGGAGACTCGTTGTTGAAGCGATATGGATGATGCATATCCCAAAGTGCTGCTACCTTGCGGCTCTTAACTGCGTCCAGTACCTTTGCAAGGCGCGCGGTATCAGAATATACGCCGTTTGTCTCAACGAGGAGAGTTACATTATATTCCTCAGCGATAGGAGCAAGTTTCTTCAGAGTTTCGATGATATACTCATCATCGATATCATCAGTCGGCTCAGGACAAAGATCGCCAAGAACTCTGATATATGATGTACCGAGCTTGTTTGCGAGCTGAGCATAAGCTCTCACTTCGTCTTCAGCAGCCTGATACTTGTCTTTGAACTTTAAGCAAGCACCTGATGAAAGACATGGGATTTCAAGACCTAGAGACTTTAGTTTATTAATAGTATTAGGTAGCTGTGCTTCTGTAAAAGGCTGTGCCTTAACAGAAAAGATCTCGTTTCCAAGACCTCTGATCTCAATTCCATCGAACTTGAAATCCTTCGCCATTGAGTAAATGTCTGCCCACGACCATTCGGGACAAGCCAGTGTTGAAAAACTAATTTTCATGATTACCATTCCTTTACTTATAAAATACTATTAAAATTGTCTCTGTCAGTCTTCATCGTCTCTTCATGAAGCACTTCCGCGATGTATTTTCTTCTGTCAAAGCCTGATGATGTCATATATGCTTCCGCCATTTTCTTTGAACCGAAACGGCGTGCAAATACCTTATTATATACGAAGAATCTGGGTGAAACTGCATACATATCGCTCGAAAGCTGTCTGATGATCCATTTCACAGCATTCACCTTACCCAAAAAGCTTGTAATATGTGACACCGAACCACTCTCTTACCCAATATGTAGGGAGGAGATACCATGTCGTCTTTCCTGATATATTATAAGTTTCCATACCTTGCTTTTCTGCGATCATCTCTGCGCGCAGCTGATGGAAGCCGTCTGTTACAAGTGTTACCTTTTCGGGCAGACCTTCATTTTTTATGATCTGTTCGGAGAAGCGGAGATTTTCCTCCGTATTTACGGACTTGTCCTCCATATAGATCCTTTCGGGAGCTATACCCTCTCCGACCAGCCAGTCTCTCATACATTTTGCCTCACTGATCGCCTCGTCGCTGCCCTGTCCGCCTGAGACAACTACATTTACACTTTCATGTTCTGAAAGGTAATCATAAGCTGCCTGTAGTCTTCGGAAGAGCATCAGGCTCGGCGCGCCGTTCCTCACCTTGCAGCCGAGGACGATCACTGTGGTATTTTCGTCTTTTGGCGGATCATTAGCTGCTCTGACCATGAAAATGCTGATCGTTACAGCCAGTGCCGCACAAACAACGGTGATTATTCCCGCAATGGAAAGAACTATCTTTCCGACAGGCTTTTCCCAGCTGTGTCCGATAAAGGCTGTGAACCTTTCCCAGAAAAGGAACACAGCTGCAAGAAAGGCAGATACCGCCATTCCTGCACAGTTTCCTAAATTTATGATACCCACTGTAGCAGGCAGAAAAAACAATAGAAAAAGTCCGGCAAATAATGCTGCGGGAATAAGCTTAAAACTCATTTTACACCTCTTATTTCATGCTTGCGGCAAGCTTGAGGATCTTGTCAAGATTTTCCTTTGTTGTCGTTTCACTTCCAAGATGTGTAGGGACTTTATTATAAAGCCCGTGGAAGTCAGAGCCGCCTGTTTCGATAAGACCATACTTCTCGGCAATTGCAGAAAGCTCCTTTCGGGTGCTCTCATCTGCTGAGAAATGTCCTACCTCAACGCCGTCGATCTTACCTTTTTTCGCAAGTTCTTCGAGCAGCTCAATGTTATTGTACTGCGCAGGATGAGCCATAACGGCAACGCCCTTGGCAGTATGGATAAGATCAATAACAAAGTTTACGTCGGGATATTCACGCTCTACGTAACACGAACCGACCTCAGGATTGAACAGTTCTCTGTCAAGTTCGCCATAAAACTCCAGCGCATAGCCGTAATCTATCAGCGCACGCATGATGTGCTGTTTAAAGATGCTTTTTGATGCAGTAGTGCGCTTGAGGATACTCTCCTGTGTTATCGGGAATTTCTCCATGACCTTTTCGATCATTTCCTTTGAGCATTCCTTTCTTATCTCACAGGATTTCATGCACAGACCTTCAAGTCTGTTTGGTTTTGACGGAGCATAGCACAGAATGTGTACTTTGCTGTTTCTTTCCTTGTCCCATGCCGAAAGCTCTACGCCGTGGAGTATTTTCACTCCTGCGCGTTCGCCCAATACATCGGCTCTTGAAAAAGATGCCATTGTATCATGATCGGTAATGGACAGCCAATCGATGTTCATACGTTTCGCCTGAGCAATTACATCTTCGATGCCGAGCGAACCGTCTGAAAGCGTGGTGTGACAGTGCAAATCGCAAATCATACAGTACCTTCTTTCGCCGCAGTGGGGGAAGTTTGCGGCAGAATAATTTAAAAAATTGTATAGATATGGCGCATTTAGACCACGGTTACATACTATATTTTTGTAACAGTAATAATAACGCTAATAATTATATCACAAATTCATAACAATTTCAAGTATCTGCATTTAATTTTCACATTCCTATCACTTTTCTATGCTATCAGATTAAAGCTGTAAACACGCAAAAAGCATACTATGATCCGTTATTTTTTACATCATTATGTAAGCTGCGAATAAAGTTCGCTTTTTCTGAAGCCTGTTTCCTTCGCAACAGCTTTGCAGGCTTCTGTAGGCTTTTCGCCCATGTCGATGAGCTTTTTCACCTGTGCCACAGCCTGTTCTATGGTCAGTTCGCTTTCTTCGCTCTCCCGTGCTCCTTCAAGCACCAAAACAAATTCGCCCTTTGGTTCATTTGCATTGTAATACTCAACAGCCTCGGCAAGCGTAAGCCTGAGGACTTCCTCATGTATTTTCGTAAGCTCTCGGCAAAGCGATATTTTCCTGTCGCCGCCAAAGAATCCTGCAAGGTCTGCAAGAGTGGTTTTCAGCTTATGAGGAGCTTCATAGAATACCATGACCGCAGTTTCGCCGCGGAGCTTTTCAAGCCGTTCGGCACGTTCCTTCTTCGGCACGGGAAGAAATCCCTCAAAAGTAAAACGGCGTGTACTCAGTCCTGAGACCGCAACTGCCGAAACTACCGCACTCGGTCCCGGAACTACCCTGATATCGATGCCGCTCTCGGCACACAGCTTTACAAGGACTTCGCCCGGGTCTGAGATACACGGCATACCTGCGTCCGTTACTATACCGCAGCTCTCACCTGCTTTCAGTCGGTCAATGATACGCTGAGCATCGGCTTTTGAACTGTGCTCGTGGAAGCTGATGAGCTGCTTTTTTATCTCAAAGCGATTGAGCAGCTTCAGCGTTACTCTTGTATCCTCTGCGCATATAAAATCGACTGCTTTCAGCGTGTCGAGCTGTCTTATGGTTATATCGTCAAGGTTGCCTATCGGCGTACCTATTACGTAAAATGTTCCGCTCATGCCTGCTCCTTTCCTGTGTCGTAGATCTTTTGCAATTCCTCGGAAAACCCGTTCTCGCTGCGTATGTAGAGCTGCGGCTCGACCTTCATGAACGGCTTTGAGCCCTTTTTGCCCTCAATGAGGAACAGCCACGGAGCTTCTTCCGCATTTTTCAATACAAAACGCAGTCTTTTCGGCTCTATGTCATGATTCTTCATTGCAAAAATGACATCGCTCAGCCTTTCGGGACGATTGCACACACAAAGTCTTCCGCCGAATTTCAGCAGCTTCTGTGCAGCTGCACAAACATCATCAATGGTGCAGAGTATCTCGTGACGGGCTATTTTCTGAGCAGTTATCACACTCTGAAAGCCTGCGTTGTTCACCTTGTACGGCGGATTGCAGGTCACGAGATCAAGCTGTCCCAACGGAGCGCCCTCCCATAGTTCTTTCAGGTCTGCACATACGGGAACTATTCCCGAAGTTTCGCTCTTTTCAAGTCCGAGCTTTAGCTGCTCTATCGCACCCTCCTGTATATCGACTGCATATGTCACCTGCGGCGGCATTTTCTTCTGCATTATCAGTGGTATTATGCCGCAGCCCGTACCGAGGTCGCAGGCTTTATCCTTTGCACGATACTGAGAGAAGTCCGCAAGCAGAAACGCATCTGTTCCGAAGCGGTGATCGGTGCTGGCGCAGACGTATATTTTTTCTGTAAGTTTTTCGTATTTGTATTCCATATTTTCCTTTTATCTTCTCATCATTACAAGATATTCTGTAGTTCCGTCTTCATACTTCTTTGTATCTGTAAGATGAAAACCATGCGCTTCGTAGAAGCGTATAGCATCGGTGTTTTTTTCGATCGTCCAAAGAAAATTGACTGAATATTTTTCTTTGGCATATTCGATTAATTCTGAGCCTACTCCCTGACCCTGAAAGAAATGATCCACATATAGTTCAATGATCTCTTCTTTTTCAATGCGAATAAGCCCCTTTATAATTCCGTCATCATACAGGAACATATTGTCAAGGAAGCCGCTTTCAACGTAATTTTCAGCTACAGGAAGCACCTGCAATTTTCCAAATGAGTATGAGTCGTCATTAAAAATAGTGCGATACTTCATTCGCTTTGCAAACACAAGTATCTCTGCAATTCTCGAAACATCTTGTTCTGTCGCTTTTCTGATGATATGTGTTTTTTGGTTTTTTGAAGGCTCAGATTTGCTATTTCGTATCAGCTCAAGAGCTTCTTCAAGTCCGACGCAATTCGCGTATCTGTTTTTCCATATGAACTCGTTATAGTAACGGTAGGTCTGTTCAGCCGTCATGAACTCATTGCCAAAGGTGGAATTGCAATACTCGGGCACTATCATCTCAAAGCCGTGCTCAAAACCGCATTTCACCGCAGCATCTATGCAGTAATCAGTCTGCAAGCCTGTGACTATGAGCCTTCCGACTCCTTTTGAGCGGAGATATTCCGTAAGTCCAGTATCGCGGAACGGGCTGTTCACCGTCTTGTCGAATATACGCTCACCTGTCTCGGGAGCAAAGTCATTGCAGATATCATAACCTGCATTTTCCTTTGAAAGCGGCTGACCCTCTCCGTCGTCATGACGGACATATATGACCTCCACGCCGTTTTCACGGGCTTCGGCTATAAGAGTACGGACATTGGCGATAAAGCTGTCAAAAGCATAAAGCTTTTCAGTAGTTATCAGCTCCTGCGCGTCTATGACAAGAAGTGCCGTTTTCGTCATTTTATAGTTCCTCCGCCGACAACTATATCACCATCGTACAGCACTACCGCCTGACCGCTTGTGACAGCTCGCTGCGGCTCGTCGAACTCCACTTTGTACTCGCCGTTTCCGAGATATGAAACGACCGCAGGCTGCTCCTTCTGGCTATAGCGGGTCTTGGCAGTAACACGCATAGGCTCGTCAAGCTTCTCTACTGAAATGAGATTGAAGTCATCAGCGATAAGGCTTTCGGTGTAAAGGTCGGATTCAAGCCCTAATGTTACCGTATTCGCTTCGATGTCCTTCTTTACAACATATGCAGGGTGTCCGAGAGCTATTCCAAGGCCCTTGCGCTGACCTATAGTGTAATTTATGATGCCCTTGTGCTCACCGAGTATCTTTCCGTCCATATCGACAAAGCTGCCGCAGGGTGTGTCGCAGCCTGAAAATCTGCGTATAAATGCAGCGTAATCGCCGTCAGGAACAAAGCATATATCCTGACTGTCGGGCTTATTCGAGTTCACAAGTCCTGCGGACTCGGCAAGCTTACGCACCTGTGTCTTTTCGAGCTCACCAAGAGGAAAAAGTGTGTGGGACAGCTGCTCCTGCGTGAGAGAATACAGCACATAGGTCTGGTCTTTGCTGCGGTCTTTCGGACGTTTCAGCAGATAGCGTCCGCTTTTTTCATCATATTCGTTTACCGCGTAATGTCCTGTTGCAATGTAGTCATATCCGAGCTCCAGCGCCCTGCGAAGCATCTTGTCAAATTTAACGTGACGATTGCACTCGATGCACGGATTAGGAGTACGTCCGTGGAGGTAGCTGTCCGCGAAATTCTGCATTACGTGTTCGCGGAAATTATCCTTGAAATTGAAAACCAGATGCTCGAATCCAAGTCGATACGCGACACTTCTCGCGTCCTCGACATCGGACAGTGCACAGCAGGTCTTGCCCTCCTTTTGCGCCTCGGATATGTCCTCGTCGGAGAAAAGCTTTAAAGTGACTCCCATTACCTCATAGCCTTTCTCTCTAAGCAGCATAGCCGCAACAGAGCTGTCAACTCCGCCGCTCATGCCGACCATAACTTTTTTCATCCCATTGCTCCTTTTTAAAACAGCACGGGCGAACTCAGTTCGCCCTGAAAATATTTATTATTTCATCAAGCGACTTCACATAGAAGTCAGAAAGCTCTTTTATGCGTTCGCTGTCAGCTTCAGCAACGCTGTCATACACTCCACATACTGAAAAACCTGCTGATCTTGCAGTTTCTATGCAGTGCAGCGAATCCTCTATAACAAGCGTTTCAGAGGGCGATGTCCCTAATCTTTCGGCTCCTCCGATGAAAATATCGGGGAAATTCTTACCTGACGGATATTCGACGTCTGTGAGAAGAAATCTGAACCTGTCATAGACTCCGCATCGTTTCAGCGCAGCTTCCGCAAGTCCTTTGTACGTTGCGGTCGCAATACCGTAAGGTATACCGCTTTTGTCAAGGAAGTCCAGCACCTCAACTGCATGAGGCTTCAGCGGTATCTGCTCCTCATAGCGCTGGCGCACCATGTCCTCAATACGCCATATCACGTACTCTTTGGTGCAGCTAAGCCCGAATCTGTCAATGAAGTACTGCGAGGATTCATCGACTGTCATCTTTTTCACAACGTCCGAGACTTCGGGCGGCGGATCGCTTATGCCGTTTTCTATGAGAAATTCGCGGTCTATGCTGCTCCATACGGTCATAGAGTCCAGAAGCGTACCGTCAAGATCAAAAATAACGCTTTTTATCAAGGTCTTATTTCCTTCCCGTTTATTCTACTGTCCTTCGCTTTCCTGACGCTCAGCCTTGTTTCTGCTGAGCACAGGAGACTGCGGCTTGTCCTGTCGTTCAACGAGCTTTCCTACGGTTTTTGAGTCTCCGCATATGACCACTGCCTGATTTCCAAGGATCTCATATGCATTTTTGAAGCTTTCCATATTGCGGCACACATTTCCTGCAAGAGGATCAGCCACCATGACTGCACCGGCTTCAAAATCGTATCCGTAGATCACGACACAATGCTGAAAATCGTTGAACCACATCTCCTCACCGTCATTAGTGGTCCACCTGTAGTTAGGAGCTGTAACCACCATATCGATAGTGCTCCAGACTATAACAGGTCTGCCCTGAGCTACCTGATAAAGCAGCTCTTTAAGCGATCTGCCTGTAAGGTCTACCGCATAGCACGGTGACTTAACAGACATAAAGTAATCATCTGCTGTCTGAACTATAACAGGCGAATAGCACCCAAACCCCTCTTCGGATTTAGGATCGCCGATATAAGCCTGTCTCATTGTATATATGCCGCTGTTATCCATAGGCATGAACTCATCTGCAAGAGTGACCTTATCGATATCAAAGCCAAGGTAGTTAAGTGTTTCGCAGAGTGCCGTGACCTCACAGCCTGTAGGCAGCTCAGGTCTCTGCATGACCGGATTGAAGCCTTCTATCACATATTTGTTCGGAAAAGCTTCACCTTCTTTGATACTGATGTCAAGATCAAATACTTCTTCGGCTAAGTTTTTTGTTGTCTTTCCCTCTTTTGCCTTTGAGAACGAATAGCCCATAGAATTGTCATTTTCTACAAGCGCCACTCTTTCTCCGCATGATGTCAGCGTCATCATAACGATAACTGCCAAAACCGTCTTGCGCAAAATACCGCAATTCATTCGCTCTACTCCATATCTATCATTATTTTTGCTCTGTAATCTTTCTGCGCAGATGTAACAGTCTCAAGTGCAAGACCGTATATATCTGACGCTCTTATCTCAAGCTCTGCGAAACGCTCGGCACTGCTGCTGAGCTGTGATAGTTTCGCAATAGACGAAGCAAACGGTATATGAGCCGACTCTTTTGCCCGTGCCAGAATCTCTCTGCCACGTTCGTTAAATGCTAAAATTCTTCCGTAAGGCGGAAGGTTCTTCATATCGTCCTTAGTAATGCCGATAAGGAGAGAAAGCATTATCCTCCTTATTCGTGCCATAGTATATCTCTTTGTTTTGACCGTAAACAGCAGCTCGTCAAGCGAGCCTGCCATTCTTGCTCCGTAGATCCTGTGTTCAAGCCCCTGACCTACATCATATATCTGTGATATCTCCTCCACAGAGCTGCTTCGCAGCTTATAGAGGATCACACGTTCAAGGCGGCTGAGCGAAGCTATCTCCCCTTTTGATATTGCAGCGGATAAAGCTGCTGCCCACTCAGTTGTCGTAAATTCGCTTATGTCAGCTCTTTTTTCTATCCTTTCGCGGATATACGATGCACTTGCAAAGCCGTTCTCAGCTTTGGTGCTGTCGTGATCGGCGCTGACACGTTTTACAGTGAACGGTTCGATATCGGACCCGAATTTTTTCAGTGCTCTCAGGTACTCGATAGCCAGAAGATTGTTCGGCTCGGCAATAACTGCGGCAGCTTCGGGATCTATTCCGTTCACTACAGAATTCAATGCGCGGGGATATGTGTATCCCTTCTCCATTATGCTCTTTATCTCATCTGCATGGGACATTGCTGTCACACCAACTGTCTCCATTGCTTCCCGAAGCTTCTGAGTGTCCCCACACTCGCTTCCGAATGAAAGCTCATCAACTGCGCCGAGGGCGTTAAGAAGGTAGACTGCGCCCGATGCGAAGTTTTCAGCAGATGAAAGACAATACTGCACAGGCAGCTCTATCACAAGATCAGCACCTGAACGTACTGCAAGACGTGCTCTTTCGAGCTTGTCCATAACAGCCGTATCACCGCGCTGCACAAAGCTGCCGCTCATTACGGCAACTATATGGGTCGCGCCGTTTTTGCGTGTCTCGCTGATATGATACAGATGACCGTTATGGAAGGGATTATATTCACATATTATACCGCTGACTTTCATTTTACTACCTCTTTTCATAAATTTCAATCACTTTTATACATTTTTTATTAAGTTTACATATTACTCCGTGTTTTTACGGTTCTTTTGTTATATTTGTAACAGTTTTAGCTGCTATTAAATCCGAAAAGGAACTGCATCAAGACCTAAATTTGAAAAAAGGACTTGCAATTTTCAAAAAATAGTATATAATAATATATGCAAAATAATTTTTGAAAGGAATTGTATGTATGATAATCTTAGTTGTTAATGCAGGAAGCTCTTCCCTTAAATATCAGCTCATCGACATGAGCGATGAAAGCGTTATCGCAAAGGGCAACTGCGACCGTATCGGAATTGACGGTCATATCAACCACAAAACTGCTGACGGCAGAGTTCTCGATGAGGACTGCGCTTTCCCAACACACACAGAAGCTTTCATGAAGCTCGTTGAGGCTCTCACTTCAGGAGACGCTAAGGTGATCGACAGCATGGACGCTATCTCTGCTGTTGGCCACAGAATAGTACAGGGCGCTGATGTTTTTGACAAGTCAGTTCTCGTAACAGATGAGGTAATCGATAAGATAGATGAGCTTCGTGAGTTAGCTCCTGTTCATAACCACGCTCACGCTCTCGCTCTCAGAGCTTGCAAGAGCGTTATCCCTGCAAACGTTCCTCAGGTAGTTGTATTTGATACAGCTTTCCACCAGACAATGCCTCCAAAGGCTTTCATGTTCGGTCTTCCTTATGAGGACTATGAGAAGCTCCACGTAAGAAAGTATGGCTTCCACGGTACATCACACAGATTCGTTTCAAAGGCTCTTGCAGATGCTATGGGCAAGGATGTCAAGGACCTCAAGATCATCTCATGTCACCTCGGCAACGGTTCTTCTATCACAGCTGTAGACGGCGGCAAGTCTGTTGATACATCTATGGGCTTTACTCCTCTTGACGGTGTTGTAATGGGTACAAGAACAGGTTCTGTAGACCCTTCTGCTGTAACTTTCGTTGCTGACAAGCACGGCTTCACACCTTCACAGATGAGCGAATACATGAACAAGAAGTCAGGTTTCCTCGGAGTTTCAGGCGTTGGTTCTGATAACCGCGACATTCAGGAAGCTGCTAACAACGGCAATGACAGAGCTCAGCTCGTTTCTGATATGCTCACATACGAGATCCAGAAGTATATCGGTGCTTACACAGCTGCTATGAACGGCGTTGATGCTATCCTCTTCACAGGTGGTATCGGTGAGAACTCATGGGAAGTAAGAGAAGCTGTATGTCAGAACATGGATTACTTCGGAATCAAGATCGATGAAGCTCTCAACCGCTCTATCAGAGGCAAGCTCACAAAGATCTCTACAGCTGATTCAAAGATCGAAGTATGGATCGTTCCTACAAATGAAGAGCTCCTTATCGCAAGAGATACACTTGCTCTCATTTCTAAGTAATTATAACATATATTTACTTATAAAGCAACAAAAACCTGCACTTTTCAGTGCAGGTTTCAGCTTGTCAATAAACCTATTTTTTAAGGGAACGCCTTCACTTGCAAGGCGTTCCCTCTTGAAAAACAGTCCACTGGACTGTTTTTCAATTCACCCTTTGCGAAGCGCTTTGAGGCTATATGTG
>Ga0256405_10009881_pt1 | contig 12851 bp, 10 predicted proteins | sample RumenRJG_02DNA_FD_189096 | JGI IMG/M metagenome (GOLD analysis project Ga0256405, IMG submission 189096) | Bovine rumen microbial communities from Lethbridge, Alberta, Canada - RJG_02 | ecosystem: Host-associated > Mammals > Digestive system > Stomach > Rumen | place: Canada: Alberta...
ACCTTTTTGTCCTTTACCCAGACATGGGTCCCTGCGCCACCCACTTCAAACCGCTCGATGGCACGAAGCAGTTTTGAAAGCTGCGAATATCCGTAATTACGACTATCGAAGTCTGGTTTCTTCTTGACGAGGAGCGAGCCAAGAGACGAAAGCAGGGCCTGTCCGCTTTCGTTTGCGGATTCCTGAATGCACTGCGTAATGAAATTCACCGTTTTGGTAGATATGGGTTTCTTCTGCGGCTGGGCTGAAGTCGCCACGGCCTTCCCGGCAGCGTTTGCCTGCTCCTGCACCAGCACGGAAGGGACAAGCACATCTACATATATGAATTTGTCACACGCCTTGATGAACGGCTTGGGAGTCTTCACCTCGCCTATGCCCAGCACCATCTTCCCAGATTCACGCAATCGCAAGGCAAGGGGAGTAAAGTCGCTGTCGCTTGACACAACGACAAAACCATCAACAACATCGTCATGCAATATATCCATCGCCTCGATTATCAGCGCCGCATCCGTTGCGTTCTTCCCAGTCGTATAGGCATACTGCTGAACAGGAACCACACCTACGTCGAGAAGTGCGTCTTTCCAGTTGGCGAGCTTCGCCCAGTCGCCGTAGGCATGCTTGATTGTCGGCACGCCATATTTGGCCACTTCATCCATAATGGGCTTGAGGTTCTTTGCTGACGCATTGTCCGCGTCTATAAGGACAGCAAGTTTCTTTTCGCTTTGCATTGTCTCTCCTCTCTTTCATACAAGGTGATTGTCGGTCTGCACAAGTCGCAAGTCTTCGAACGCCAGAGCAGCTCCGTCGATTTCGACCTCTTTAGTCACGCCTGTCGGTGTACCGCGAACACCCAATAGCCTCCGCGCCTTCTCGCCGCCGCTCAGCCAGACATGCTCGATGACCTTCATCAGGTTGGCGAAATCTCCGAACTCGGAATAAGCTCCGCCGGAAAGCGACAGCGCATCGTCCGTCGGATATACCCCGCGTGCAGACATCCACTCCCTGAGCCGCTTCGCGCGCTCCTCGGCGATGGACGCGACGTCCGGACGCTCCCCGACCCTGCGCGGCGTGATCCAGGAGACGATCTTTTGCGTCTTCACCTGCGACGACTTCTTCGGGAGCGGCGCAACGGACTTCTCTCCGCCCGGACGCACCTGCGCGTCGCCGCACATCGCCGCCGGCTCCAGGAGCCGCTGCATCCAGGCGTGCGGAACTTCATCCTCGCCGAGCCGCGCAAGTTCCGCAAGACGCGCGCCGACATCCTCGATGCGGTGGTTGCGCCGCTCCAGCTCGCGCAGCTTCGCGTTCAACTTGCCCCAGACCTTCCGCGCCGAGTCGCCGATGCGCGACATGAGCGAAACGAGCGTTCCGCCCGCGCCGTAGAAGAGCGAGGCGTCCGCAAGGATGCGCGCAGCGTCCGGAATCTTCACAGACGCTATATGCCGGAAACGCGAGGTCTCCGCCGCGAGCGTATCGGCGCATGCCTTCCATCTCTTCGCATGACAGTCGCGCCGCATCTCCTCGACGTCGCGCAAAATGTCTTCGCGCAGCGTTCCGAATCGCCTGCCGAAGCGCTCGAGGAAAACCGCGAGCTCGTCGACGATGGGCTTGGCCTCGTCCGCGGAAAACTCGGCGATGCCGAAGCTCAGAAGCCGCAGGTTTAGCTCCTGCAGGGTCTTCGCCGTCGCGTCGACGTAGCGCGACACCTGATCGATGCGGAACTGCACGTCGCCGGCGGTTTCGTAGGAGACTTTTGCCGCATCCACGCGATGGAGCATGCGCCGCAGCTCGGAAAGTATGGAGCGCTGCATGTCGAGGAGATTGCCCGTTTCGTCGCCCGCCCCCGGCATGAGGTCGCGCGCATGGCGGTCGGCCAGCCATTCCACAAAAGCCGCCGCGTCGTCGCACATCCTATAGCGGAACTTGGCGCGCCGGTTGTCGCGATAGCCGCGCAATCGCTCCTTCTCGATGCGCTCCGCTACGAGGTTCCATTCCTTAAGCTGGCGGAGATCGCTCTTGAACGCCGCGGACGCGAACGCCTCCGCGTCTTCGCCGCACACCTTCCGCTCCACGTCCTCGTGAAGCGGCTCAGGCTCGTGTTCGGCGCGGAACTCCGCGAGCGCCCGCAGGATCGAGACGTACTCGACGGCTCGTTCGCTCGCAAGCATGTTGCCGAGCGTGAGCGCGCGGGACGAAAGCCATTCCTTGGTCTCTTCGACCAGCGGAGACGATATCGGTAGGGACGGCGTTCCACCGCCGTCCGCGCCCATCCGCGCGAAAAGATCCGGCCCCTCGCTGTCGCGCCTGCGCTTCATCTGCAGCTCCTCTCTTTCTTCGCGGCGAAAATGGACGCGAACGACTCCTGCTCGATCCAGCGGCCGCGAGACACTATTCGCCTCACATCGTCAGAGAACCGGAATTCCTTCCATTGCGGACTTGAGAGAAACGACCAGGCTCGTCTTGTCTGATCCGCCGTTAGTTCTCGTCCTGCATCCGGCATAGCACACGCAAGAACATCGGACGCGACGACACGCTTGAGCGGAATGCACTTTCCGACCTCAGACGCGATTCTGAATCCGTCTAGGTCTGCGTCTCCTTCATGGATGCATTCCGACCCTGTCGCACCGAGCTTATGGAGGAACATCTTCACCGCCAGGCATGGATAGCCACCTGTATAGACACAGGCGTCTCCTTTCCGCACCATGTTGGCAAAGGGCGCGGCGTTTTCGCTTGTCGTCACGGCGCGAATCTTCCCTGCCCATTTCACCTCCGCAAGCTCAAGTACCGTCTCAAGCGGAAGCTGCGTCGCCATTCTGTTGACGTAGTAGCGACACGGATAGTCAAGCACCTCTCCGTCCTTCAAGACCAGATGCACAGGCGCAGAGAACGTGACGCTGCTCGTGTAGGGGTTGTCAACGACCAGAACCCCTTCAAGCGCGCGTCTTTCGTCGTCCAGAGGCGAATCGGCCAGCGTTGCGGCGATTATGGCCAACTGGCGGCGCAGTCCGCCGCTCCTCAGCTTCTTGCTGTCGCCGAACCAGTCAGAACCAAGCTGGGAAAGCGTCGTAACGAGTCCGCACTCAGGGCCGTCGAATCTCTCGACAAAGGAGCGAAAGAGATGCATCCAGTCCTTCCGGTTCTCCGACGTCACCAGGAACCGCCTCACCTCCTCGTTTGCGGACAGCTTGTCGATGAATTGCGAAAGATCTGGTTCAAGCAGTTTGAGCCGTGCGAAGACATCCTCGGCATCGCCTTCGTCGTCCTTTCCCTTCCCGAGCCCGAAATACGCCACCGCCTCGCACCATTCCGCTGGGTCGCGAAGAAACTCATGCAGTTGCATGTGAAAAGAACCGTTCGCCTGCCGCCGTCCGAGCGTGCCGAACAGACGCTCCAGCTCGCGCTGCGCATCGTAGTCGAGTCCCTTCGCCGTGAAGGAGCCAGGAAGCGCGACTCCTCGCACGACCTTACCGGCGAGCTTCCTCAGCACATCCGCCACCGGCGGTGCCTTCTCAACCGCCTCGGCGATTGCCGTCTTGTTCAATGGCTTGTCGCTCATTTCGTCTCCTCCTTGACCGTCATGCCGACTTCTGGCGCGGCGGCGGACAGCAAATCGCCCTGCGAGGCGACGTTGCGCCAGACGACCGGCGTAAGGTGCACGTCGAGGTTTTCGTCCTTTACGACGATGAGCGAGACGGAGTGCCTTATCTCGCGCTTCACGCCGTCCTGGTCAGGCGACGAAACGAAGAGCTGGAGCCCGAGCGCGTCCGCAAAGGCGAGAAGCTGGTCGCGCCGCGCCGCGTCGATTCCGTAGAACGCCTCGTCGAAGAGGAGGAGCGCCGTCTTGGGAGGCTCCACCCCGTCGCCGCCGTGGAACAGGAATTCCGCAACGGTGAGTATCAAGAGGTAGTTCGGCACCGCCTGCTCGCCGCCGGACCCCATGCTCTTCACCTTGCGGTCGATGACGCGTCCCTCCTCGTTCTCCGTCACGACCTTGAGCTCGAAGCGGAACCACTTGCGGTAGTCGAAGATGTCGGGAACCGTGTCGATGTCAGCGTTCAGGATTTCGTCCCTGTGCTGCTCGAGGTAGTCCCTGAGCTCGTCCTTGTCTCCGCCGGAGTCGAGCGCGTAGCCCTTGCGGACAAGACGGACGAATCCCTCGTATTCCGGAATCGGCGAGAGCGAAAACGCATAGCGGTTCGATCCGAATTTTCGTCCGGCGAGCTGACGCTGGATGCGTCCCGTCAGGTCGGTGATCCGCATCAGATCGAGGTAGAGCCTGCGCATTACCTCGCCCATGAAAATCTGCTCGAACACCTCGCGGCTCTTTTTGTCGAGAACGCCCTTCAGCTCGTCCAGGCGCCGCGTTTCGTCCGCAAGCACCTCCGCAAGCGACACGCCGCGCCGGTCGACGATGCGGTTCGCCGCGCGGTCGAACGAAAACGCATACGACTCGCCCTTCTGGTCGCGGATGCGCTGCTCGATCTTCGCCTCCGCCGCGCCGGAATCCTTCGCGAGCTCTTCGCGGAGCGCGGCGAAATCCGCTCCCGCCTCGGCAATCTGCGGGAACTCCTCCGCCGCAAACTGCGCGGCATCCTTCCCCTCCGGAACGAGTGCGGAAAAACGCGCCAACGACGCAGCCGCGCGCGCGGCGGACTCCGCCGCCTCGGCTTCGCGCGCCGCCCGCGCCTTCGCGAGGCCCTCGAGCCGGCCGCGCACGCCGCCAATCCGCTCCCGCGCCGCGTCCGCCGCGCGCTCTTTCGCCTGCACGGTCTTTTCAGCGGACGCGATGCGCTTTTCAAGCGACCCGTCGATCCCCTCTGCACGCATCCTGACGCGCATGTCCTCAAGTTCCTCGCGACATGCCGACGCCGCGCGGCGGCACTCCTCCGCGCGCGCCGCCGAGAGCGAGGCGCGCTCACCCACGCGGCGCAACTCCGCGTCTGCCGAGGCGACGGACGCCGCTTCGCGCGCGGCATCGTCCCGCGCCGCTTCGAGGCGCTCGACAAACGTCTGCATACTCGAACACGCCTGATCGCTCACGGCGCTTTTCTTCGCCGCCGCCTTTTCGGTCCGTTCCGCCTCCGCAAGACGCGCTTCGGCCGTCTTTTCAAGGCGCGCCTGCTCTGCCGCGCGCGCCTTCGCGCCGATGAGGCGCGGCTTGGCATCGGGCAGTAGCCCCTCGCGCCCGCGGAAGAGCCACGTCTTCAGCGAAAGGAAATCTCCGTCCACTGGACCGCCCTTCGCCGCAAGGTGCCGCGCCAGCAGCGCGACGGCTTCAACGTTGGACTCCTCGAACGACACTAGCGTCCCGAGCCACGGCGCAAGATCGTTGACGGACACGTCATCCGATCCGCCGCGCACGGCAATCGCCTGGCAGTCCTGGCACTTATGGTTGACCTGGTAGGGCGGGCGCGCCGCGCACGCCGCACTCTTCCACGCAATCCGCCGCACTTGGTCGGCTTCGTCGGGACGCACGACCCACGTCGCGAGAAACTCGTCGCCGGCAAGCCGCTCGAGGAGCGCGAGATGACGCTCATCGCATCCGCTCGCTGGCTCAAGGAGCTCATACATCGGACGCGCATTCAGCATCTTTGCGCGAATCTCCGCGCGCGCCTCATCGAAACCCGGCACATCCGGAAGATTCTCGCCGCGCGCGCGGATCGCATCAAGTTCACTGCGGCGCGCCTCGGTTTCGCGGTGCGCGCTCTCAAGCTCGGCCCGCACCTGAAACACAGCGTCGGTTCTGACGGAAACCTCAGTCGTCGCACGACGGCGCACTTCGGTGAACATTTCGCGAAAATCCTCTACAGAGGCCGCCGATGGAACGGCGGCCCTACCGTATCCCGCACCCGGTAGGGACGGCGTTCCACCGCCGTCCGCATTCTCCGCTCCATACAGCGCATCGACAACTTCCCCCGCCGGGAAATTCGCCGCCTTGCCGGCTGCGGACAATGCATCCGCGTGCTTCCGCAAAACCGCCACTCGATGTTCTGACGCTCCCTTCGCAGCTTTCTCCGCGGCACCTGCGGCGCGGCGGTCTTCTGCAAGCACACGCTCCGCATCGGCCGATTTTCTCTCCGCTTCGGAAAGTCGCTGCGCGGCGGCCTTTTCCTGTCCGACGAGGCCGGTTTTGTCCTTCGCTCGCAGATCGGAAAGCCGCTCGCGCGCACGGGCAGCATCATCCTTCAGCGCCGCCCATTCGCCTTCAAGCGCGGACAGCTCCCGCTGTCCCGCCTGCTCTGATTCCGCAAGCGCCTCGCCTTCGCGTACCGCGGAAATACGCTTCGCCTCGGCTTCGGACCAGGCAACGAGATCGGTCTTGAGACGCAGCGTCGCCAGCCGCTCCGATTCGCGGCGCAGTTCGTTCAGGTATGTCGCGCGCTCGTCGATCTGCTCGAGGCGCCCCTTGCTCTCCTCAAGTTCGCGGAGACCTTTCAGAAGCGGCTCGAACGTGTCGCGGCTCGGATCCTCGAGAAGCCTGCGGAAAAGATCGTCGTAGTTCGCCGCGCGCGCGGCGATTTCGCGGTAGGCCTTGGCGGTCCGGAGAAGCTTGCAGACGTCGGCGTATTTCGCCTCGCCGCCGAAGAGCCGCGCGCCGACCGCGTCCGCGTAGTCGTTGATGTGCCCGTAGTACTTGCCGCCGGGGAGCATGGCGACGGAGCGCTTGAATTCGGACTGCGTCGCGGCACGGAAGCGGCCTTCTTCCTCTACAGCGAGCGGAAGCTCCGAGACGGGAACGGACGCGATGCCGCCCCAGCGTTCATCGGCAACGTCCATTCCGTCCGCGGAAAGTCCGATGGCAAGCGAGACGACACGTCCGGCATCAGACTTCAACTCGACCGCCGCGTATGTGATTCCCGTCTCGCGGATGGGGCGTCCGGTGACGGCGTTGTAGCGAAGCACGATTCCCTGGATGGTGCGTCCACCGGAATCCTTCGCGCCCGCCACGCGCGCGGCGGAGTTGAACTCCATTTCGCGTCCGGCGGTCAGCACGAGGTGTATTGCGTCGAGGATGGTCGTCTTTCCCGAGCCGTTGTCGCCCAGAAGGAACAGATGCCCGCCCTCGGGAATCTCAATCGTCGTCGTCCCGAGGTTGTGGAACTCCACAACCCTCACGGCGGTTATCCTGTATGATTCACGCTGCTTCATTCCGCGACCTCCTCATTGTTGACGGGCTGGTTGAGCTGCGCGGCCTGGTAGTGCCAGAGGGCGGGGAGACACTCGAAGATCGTTTCGGACTCGCTCACGCTGTCGTCCGCCGAAGGTCTCACTTTTTGCAAAAAGCGGTACCGTACCAGGTCGGGCATGATGTCGCGCAGTATCTGCCGCACGCGCTCGTCGGTGTAGTTCTCCTCCTTGCCGGACATCAGCGCGCGGAAGCGCGTCGCCGCGTATTCGAGCCAGTCGCCGAAGCGGAAGCGCAGGTTTTCGCGGTCGTCGGCCGTCACGCCCTGCTCCCGGCATTCGCGCTCGAAGAACTCGACGAGGATGAGAAACGCCATGCACTCGTCGCGCTTCGTGAAGCCGAACATGTCGCGGTTCGGCGGCGTGATCTTCTCGTTGAACCACTTCGGCTTGTAGAGGCGCGCACATTTCGAATCCATCACGAGCGTCCATCCGAAAAACTTGTCGAAGAACGCCTCGAACGCGCGCTTGTAGCGCGTCAGGACGAGAAAAAGGCGTTCGTCGTCCGTCTTGTAGAAATACGGGGATTCAAGGAGGACGTTCAGCGTCTCGCGTATGCGCTGTCCCGTCTCGTCACCACGGTCTATGAGTTCCTCGATTTTCATCTTCAGCTCCTTGTCGTATCCAACTGACGTGCGATTGCTCCAACGAAGTCATCGCGGACCTCAGCCTCGGCGGCGAAGCGCGGCCAGTCGCGCACCGCGCTCCTGACTTCGTCGAGAACCGCGCGCGCCTTGCGTTCGCGCATGTTCGCGAAGCGCGCGCAGGAGAGGATGTCGTCGTCCGTTATGCCGATGCGCTTTCCGTTCACGGACATCTGGTGTCGCGAGGTCCAGTCCCCTTCCGGATTGTGCGCGTAGCACTCGTCGTACGCAGGGGCGAGCGACCACTCGCCGCGCCGGTCCATGAGATACGCGATGTTCTTCACGTGGTCGTCGCAGTTCCACGCCAGCACGTTGAACGCCATGCGCCTGAAGAGCTGCTCGTTGGCACGCGCATCGTTCACGACGCGGCGGGTGACACGAAACGCCTGTTCGTAAGAATAGGCGGCGGGGTCGTTGAAATCCATGTGCGCAAGCGCTCCAAGCGTCTGGGCATGCAGCTTGCCGCCGTCCGCGAGTCTGTCGAAACGGCGCGTCATGAAGTGGCGCTTGTTCCAGAGCCGACACTCGGTCATCTCGATTCCCGCTGCGCGCGCCATCAGATGGTAGGCGTACTCGACGCGGCCGTAGCCCCATTTGTCGTCACCTTCCTTGTCGCCGTTTCCCGTGAGCCCGTCGAACTTGATGAGCCAGTAGCCGAATCCTTCGGGAAGCGCGACCTGTCCGGACCTCACCTCGCCCGTCGCCTCGTTCCACCCGATGAGCGCCTTCGCGCGCGCGCCGCCTGCGGAAGAACCGACCTTGAGAATCGACGAATACCGCTTCATGTCCGGCACAAGCTTTGCCGCGGCCTCGGTGCGGGATTTCAATACCTCGTCAGCAAGTTCCGCCAGCGCATCCACATGTATCTCCTCCGACTTGTCCTCGTCATCGAACATGGTCGGCTTGTATTCGAGTGCGCCCATGCCGCGTACACCGGTATAGCAGAGCCGCTCTATCGGCGTAAGGCTCTCGAGAAGCCTGCCCTGGGTCTTTAGCCATGCGCGTATTACCGCGTTTCCAAACTTGTCCGGGACGGAATCGGACAGCATTCCGGGAAGACCGTGAAAAGACCCTTGCGGAAGCGCAGGAAAGGAATACGCAGCAATACCGACAGGCATCATCAACGGCGAAGGTTCGATCCCGGCGTCTTGGAATTCCCTGTCGTATGCAAAAGACGCACAGGGCTCGCCGTCCACGCGGGAGGCAACTCCTATCCGCCGCCCCCACAGCAATACTTCCACCGCTTCGCTCATGCGTTCCCCCATTCTTTTACCGCCCCGCATCTCCTGTGCGCGCGCTTTGGCAATGTACGTTTTGCAAGAATGTCTTGCGGCGACAACTGCACTTCAGGTAACAGCGTCTCGAATCCGACTGTCAGGCTCAATGCACCGCAGACGGCGAAAAAAGCATCAATTCTTACGCCGCCCGCCCCCATTTCAAGCCTCTCAAGCGTGCGCTTGGACACGCCTGCACGCTGTGCCAACTCTGCCTGCGTCAGGTTCCGGCTGAGCCGAATCTGCGCGAGTCGTCTACCCGACTCGCGCAACGCCTCATTTTCAGTCATCGCTATATTGTATTTCATAATTATTCCTTTCTGGCGAATTAATAACTTTCCGCCAATACAATTCGCCATATCAGGCATATTAAACCAAATTTCCCCTCGCAATGCAAGGGGAAATCATCTCGATTGTGCCTTTACGCGGCGGCCTCATACATTCCTACGAGGATGGTCCCACCGTTATTTCAAGTCCATGCCCATTCCTACTTTGCAATCTTCCAGCAGAGCCAGGCGGACAAAGTCTTGGAATCGAAGATCGTACCGCCGCGGATGGCTTCTTCGACCTCGGTTTCGGAGAGGACGACGGGGTAGACGTTCTCGTCTGGATCCTGGTCCTGGGCGTGCGCGGTTTCGGACAACTCCGCGAAATAGAGGTGGATGCGCTCCTCACAGTAGCCCGGTGTGCAGATGATGGTGGTGAGAAACTTGATGCTCGTCACCTCGTAGCCGGTCTCCTCGGCTGTTTCGCGCTTCGCGCCCTCGATCGGGTCTTCGCCCGGTTCGAGTCCGCCCGCGATAACTTCGACGAGCGCCTCTTCCGCCGCCTTGCGGTACTGCTTCACGAACACGAACTTGCCGTCGGGACGCCGCGCGAGGATTGCGACGGCGTTGCCGTGGCGGATCACCTCGCGCTTCGCCCTGCGTCCGTCGGGCAGTTCGATGTCGAGAAGGTCGACGCTGATGATCTTCCCCGTGTACTTCCGCTCCGTCGCGAGCGTTTTTTCCGTCAGGTCTGTCATTTTACGATTCCCTACATCAGTTCCTTGCCGCAGGAGAACGCGGGGGCGACGGACGCGCCCATGAGACGGTAGACGTGCTGGCAGGTATCAAAGCAGATGGGCTTCATCTTCCCCGCGTCCGGCTTGCCATCCGTCATGGCGGACTCTTCGACGGCGCAGTTTACAATCTTGCCCACCACATTGCAGTTCTCCTCGTTCATCGAAACGAGTCTGCACTCGAGGACAAGCGGCAGCTCATTGACGACCGGCGCATCGACGAACTCGCTCTTCGTGACGGTAAGGCCGCTCTTCGCAACCTTGCCCGGCGTCTTGTTGCCGCTCGCGATGCCGAGATAGTCGCAGGCCTTGACCGCGTCGGCTGTTCCGAACGCGACCGTGAACGCCTTTCGCGCGGCGATGTTCGCCCAGGTCTTGTGCGACGTGTCGATGCAGATGGTTATCTCGTCCTCAAGCGTGATGCCGCCCCACGCCGCGTTCATCACGTCGGGCGTACCGTCCTCACCGTAGGTGCCGATCATCAAGACCGGCATCGGGAACATCCAGTTCTTTACTCCAAGGTTCTTCTTCATGGAATTATCTCCTTGCTTGCGATTTCAGCTTCCAGGGCTCGGGCCAACTGGTCGGGGCAGGAGGTGCCGTTGCGGCACTGGATGCCCTTCAGAAGCGCGACAACTTCCTCGACCTTTCGTCCGACGACGAGCTTCGCGACGCCCTGCGTGTTGCCGGGGCATCCCCCGACGATTTCGCACTTCGTCACCACCCCGTCCGCGACCTCGTAGTTGATCGCCCGCGAACACGTTCCTTTCGTGTTGTATGTCGTCATTGTTTTCTCCTTGACATATATGTCGGCAGCATGGTCACTTGAAGATGTCCATCGGGCTGGTGGCGCTGGCGGTGGAGCGCTCGGCGGGCGGACCTGCCTTGATGCCGATCTCCGCGGCCTCGACTGCGAGGGCGAAGGCGCGCGCCATCTGGACGGGATCGTCCGCCGCTGCGACGGCGGTGTTCGCGAGAACGGCATCAGCACCGAGCTCGATGGCCTCGGCTGCGTGGGAGGGAAGTCCGATGCCCGCATCCACGACGACCGGAACGTGGCTCTGCTCGACGATGATCTCGATCATGTCGCGCGTGCGGATTCCGCGGTTGGACCCGATGGGGCTTCCGAGCGGCATGACAGCCGCCGCGCCCGCGTCCTCGCAGTGGCGCGCAAGCACGGGATCGGCGTTGATGTACGGAAGCACGACCATCCCGAGCTTCGCGCACTCCTTCACGGCCTCCAGCGTCTCGACCGGATCGGGCAGCAGGTAGCGCGCGTCGGGATGCACCTCGATCTTGATCCAGTTGTAGCCCGCGGCCTTCCCGAGCTTCGCGATCCTCACCGCCTCCGCCGCGTTGCGCGCTCCGGACGTGTTGAGCATCACCTCGACCTTCGAGCGGTCGATTACGCCCAAGATGTCGTCATGCTCCGCGTCGCCTTCGTGGACGCGCGTGAGCGCAGTCGTCACGAGTTCCGTCCCGCACGCCGCAAGCGCGCGTTTGAGCATTTCGCCCGATGCGAACTTGCCCGTTCCGAGAAAAAAGCGGCTCTTGAACTTGCGGCCGCCGATAACCAGGTCCTTCATTTTTATCCTTCCTCCGCCGGCATTACCCGGTTCAGGTACGCGGGTCTGATCTCAGCCGACGCCGCACCGTGCGACGCAGCACCCCGTTACAAGAATATTGTATCAAAAATCCGTGTTGGCGTTTCACCTTTCGAAGATTAATCAACATGAAGCGGCGGAACGCCACTTCCCCCAGTCATATTTTGCCTTTTAGGCTACGACAGGCCCGTGACGGTGAAGACTGTCCATTCGCCAGGCGTGGACTCGCACTTGACGCTCCCGCCATAGGACGTCACGATTGCCTTCACGAGCGCAAGGCCAAGCCCGTTGCCAGGAAGTGACCTGCTGCCGTCGCCGCGCCAGAAGCGCTTGAAGACGTGCGGGATGTCCGCGGACGGGATGCCGGGCCCCGTGTTGGCGACGGAAAGCGAGAACGGATCCGACGCAAGGCGCACCTCTATCCTGCCTCCCTTCGGGGTGAACTTGAGCGCGTTGTCGAGGAGGTTCCCGAGCATCTGCTGAAGCCGCCCCTTGTGCGCCGAGACGTACAGCGGCGCGTCCGGCATCGTGGCGGACAGCGAAACCGACGACTCCTCCGCAAGGACCGAGTACAGCTCGATGACGTGCCCCACGAACGCGACCATCTCGATCTGCTCGCGCGGCGTGCGGCGTATGCGGCTGTCCGTCTGCGATATGTCGAGCATCGTGTTTATCATCTCGAGCATGGACGACGCCTCCTCGCAGACGTCCTCGGCGAGCGGATGCTCCCCTTCTGAAAGCGCGGCAGTCTCCGCAGCGGCCCGGATGCGCGTAAGCGGAGTCCTGAGGTCGTGCGCAATGTCGTCCGTGAGCGCGCGCAGGTCGGAGAGCGTTTTCTCGTTCTCCGCCGCCATGCTGTTGAACGCGTTCTCGAGGTCGACTATCTCCTGTCCCTCGGACGTCACCGGGACGCGCACGGAGTAGTCTCCGTCCGCTATGCGCCCCGCCGCCGCGGCGACCTTCCTCAGCGGGGCGGTGAAGCGCCGCCCGAGGAACGCACCGAGCCCCGCGCCGACGAGCCACACGAAGACGAGCGACGAGCCGACGAGCGCGCCCATCCGCACAGCGTGCAGCTCGTCCTTCG
>Ga0256405_10009882_pt1 | contig 12851 bp, 11 predicted proteins | sample RumenRJG_02DNA_FD_189096 | JGI IMG/M metagenome (GOLD analysis project Ga0256405, IMG submission 189096) | Bovine rumen microbial communities from Lethbridge, Alberta, Canada - RJG_02 | ecosystem: Host-associated > Mammals > Digestive system > Stomach > Rumen | place: Canada: Alberta...
ATCATGGTGAAGATGAAAGCGGAATAATGTGGAATGATGAGGAAATAGGCATTGATTGGCCGCTTGACGGTATTGAAGAGATAATATTGTCTGATAAGGATAAGGAGTGGAAGACCTTGAAGGAGTCTCAAATTAAATATTAAGTGATATTATGACTAACATTCTAGTTACTGGTGGAGCAGGATTCATAGGAAGCAATTTTGTAAGGTATATGGTTGAAAAATACTCAGATTACCATATCATTAACCTGGATGCCTTAACATATTGCGGCAACCTTGAAAACCTTAAGGATATTGAGGATAGGGATAATTATTCATTCGTTAAAGGTGACATAAGGGATAAGGAGGTTGTTGATGGCCTGGTTAAAAAGTGTGATTATGTTATAAACTTTGCAGCCGAAAGCCATGTTGACCGCAGCATAACAGATCCTGAAATATTTATCAAATCTAATGTATTGGGCACACAGGTGCTTTTAAATGCCGCTAAGGAGTATGGCGTCGATAAGTACATTCAAATTTCAACCGATGAGGTTTACGGCACCCTTGGAAAAACCGGTTATTTCACTGAAACAACACCTCTGCAGCCAAACAGCCCGTATTCAGCTTCCAAAGCTGGTGGGGATTTAATCACAAGGGCTTATGGTGAAACTTTTGATTTGCCGATAAACATTACTCGATGTTCCAACAATTACGGTCCTTATCAGTTCCCTGAAAAGCTGATTCCGCTGATGATTTCAAATGCTCTGGAGGATAAGAAGCTTCCTGTTTACGGGGACGGTAAAAATATCCGTGACTGGCTGCATGTCTATGACCACTGCCATGCGATAGATATGGTATTGCATGAGGGAAAGCTTGGTGAAGTGTACAATATAGGCGGCAACAACGAGAAGGAAAATATTTATATTGTCAAACTGATTCTTTCAGAACTTGGCAAGGATGAGTCCCTGATTGAGTTTGTCACTGACCGTTTAGGTCATGACCGCCGTTATGCTATTGATTCAACTAAGATTCAGGAGGAATTGGGATGGAGTCCGGAATACACTTTTGAAGTGGGCATTAAGGAGACTATCCAATGGTATCTGGATAATCAGGATTGGACCAATCAGGTTAAAAGCGGCCAGTATCAGGAGTATTATGAGAAGATGTATGCTAACAGATAGATGGTTACACTTGAAACATACCTCTTAGATTAAATTTTTTATATTTTTTTTATAATTTTTTATTGTTTTATTCAGTTTTATATTTCTATTTTTAGTTAACACTGTAATATTTTTCAATTTCAAAATCAGAAATATTTTACATTTTAATGATAGGTTTATATAGTTTAATTCTTTAATATTATTTAGTAACGGATTATTTTTTTGGGGAAATGGTGATTTGGATGTTGGAGCAATATTTACCGTTAGTGGGATTAATCATATTTGGGAATATTGAAAACTTGGTTTTATCATCACAGGGTGTTGTAGCTGGAGTTAATCCGCTCAAATTGGCTATTGCAAGTATCATATGTGTTTCTTTATGGCTGATAATTGGAACTTTCGCTACTCAGACTTTTATTCAGTACGTTGATTTCATTGAGTTTATCGGTGGGCTGGCTATTTTTATCTTAGGTGCTCAAGCAATGATAACTTCTATTAGGGGCGAATGAATATGGATACTGGGATAAGACAGTTTTTAGCGCTAATTGTTTTTGGAAACATTGAAAACTTAATTCTTGCCGCTCAAGGAGTTTCTCTGCATGTAAATCCTATAGGTTTGGCCGCCTTAAGTTTGGCAGCAGTGATTGCATGGTTTTTACTTGGAACATTCGGTACAAAATTCGCCATGAAATATGCAAGGGTCATCAATTTCATCGGTGGACTTGCAATTTTCATTTTAGGTCTTCAGTCAATGATGAATGCACTGCCTGGAATGCTAGCATTTTTCCATTAGATTCAAATGTCATATTCAAAACATAAGATTTACGGTTTATTGTTTAAGCTATTTAAACAAACCGAAATTAACAATAAAATGGTTTCCTTTATCATTGATTCACGCGAATCATTTAAGGGAAACTTGGATTACATTAAAAAGGAATTTGAGAAAAGAGGAGATTTCAAATTCCACTTTTTTTACAAGGACAAGTTATCCTTTGGAAGCTTTAAAAAGCTTGCATCATCCAAATACGTTTTTTTAAACGATAACTTTTTCCCGTTGGCGTTCATGAATTTCAAGCCAGAGACAATTGTGGTCCAGTTGTGGCATGCGCCAGGAGCTTCCAAGAAATTCGGAGGATCAGTGGATTTTGAAAGCCGGGAGATATTGGCTAAAATATCTGAAAATACCGATTGCCTGATTGTAACTTCAGATAAGATTAAGGATTATTATAGTGAAGCTTTTCAAATGCCGGTATCCAAAATCAAGGCTTTAGGACTTCCGCGCATGGATTATTATTTTGAAAACCATGACCTGGACAAATTGAAGAGCGATTTCTCTAAAAAATATAACATTTCAGCGGATAAGAAAATAATACTTTATGCTCCGACATTCAGGGATGAGGAAAAGTATAATAACGTTTTCAGTTATCTTGACTTGGAGAAATTCAACAGCGTTCTCGGTGAGGAGTATGTTCTCGCTTTAAGGCTTCATCCCAAGATTAAAAACTTTTATAAGGATGATATTTCATCTCATGGAAAATATATAGATGTCAGCGATTTTGAAAGCGAGCAGGAATTGATGCTTATAAGTGACATGCTGATTACTGACTATTCGTCAATAATGATAGAGTATGCCATTTTAAATAGGCCAATAATCTTTTTTACTTATGATTTGGAGGATTATCTGGCCAATGAGCGTGGTTTTTACTATGATTTTAAAACCACTGTTCCTGGACCTATCGTTTATTCATCAGATGAGTTGATTAATATTATTCATGATGATGATTTCGACAGGAGCAGAATATCAGAGTTTGCAAAGACTCAATTAGATGTAATAGACGGCAAATCATCTGAACGCATAGTTGATTTCCTGTTAAATAATGAGGGGTAGAATGGATAATTATAAGGTTAGTGTTATTGTTCCCGTTTACAATGCTGAAGAATATATAGGTGCCACCTTGGATTCAATAATCAATCAGGATTTCAACAGCTATGAGGTCATAGTAATAGATGACGGCTCAACAGACAGCAGCCCTGAAATAATCAATGAAAAACTGGTGAAATCAATAGTTGACTATAAAATCATCCGTCAGGAAAATTCAGGCGTAAGCAGTGCACGCAACCGTGGGATAGAAGAAGCAATTGGAGAATACTTGGTGTTCATCGACGCCGATGATTATGTGACAGGAAACCACCTGTCAGAATTATACAATGGCGAAACGGATTTCAGCATGGTGCAGTTCATTAAAAAAGAAAACGATAAACTGTCCGCACCACATCACTTCCAGGTCGAATCAATGACCTGCGATGAGTTTATCAAAAAAGAGCTGAGGATGGAAATGCCATTCAACTTCTGGCAGCTGATGTACAAATCAAGCCTGATAAACGAAAACAATATAAGATTCAACCCGGAGTTGATTTACGGTGAGGACATTGATTTTGCACTCAGGGCATTGCTATGGGGTGATGAAGTTGCCATAAGCAACGAAGCAACATATTACTATATCCAACACTCTCAATCAGCAATAAAGACATCAGAATACAGGCGTCTTGAAGTAATTCAAATATTTGAAGACCTGGCTGAATTCTATAGAAGTCATGGAAGGGATAATCTGGCCGAATTAATAATAACTTCCAGAATACCGAAGGCAATATTCGGAAACATGAACTATTTCTTCTATAACAATTATGATTTTGATGAAGTAATGTCAAAAATGAAGGAACTGGACCTGCTTGAAAAATTATCTAAATTTGAAGGGGACAGCAAATTCAAATCAAAGATAAAGTTATTCCTTTTAAGCCCTAAAATATATTATAAGACATGGAAAAAGCTAAAAAATTCAATTGATTAACATGAAAGCCTCAATAGTCACACCCAATTACAATGGAGAGAAATTCCTCAAATCATTTTTCGAATCCCTGAATCAGGATTCGGAATTCATCGGTGAAGTGATAATAGTTGACAACGGATCAACCGACAACAGCAGGGAGTATATTGAAAGCAATAACTTCAACTTTCCGGTGGTTCTGATAGAAAACGATGAAAACCTTGGATTTTCACCGGCTGTTAATCAAGGAATCAGAAAAGCGAAATATGAATATATATTTTCCCTCAACAATGACACTGAAGTCAGGAAAGGTTCCATTAAAGCACTGATAGATTTGATATCCTCAAAACCTGAAATATTTTCCGTACAGGCCAAAATGCTTCAATATAAGAACAAGGAATTGATTGATGATGTTGGGGATGAATACAATCTTTTGGCCTGGACTAAAAAGACAGGGGAAAATCATCATTCGGATGAATATAGTGAAGTGTGTGAAATATTTTCGGCATGCGCAGGCGCCGCAATGTACAGGAAATCACTGCTTGAAGAAATAGGCATGTTCGATGACAACTATTTTGCATATATGGAGGATGTTGACCTGGCCATACGCTCAAAAATCAGCGGATATGTTAACCTGATGTGTCCAGATGCTGTAGTGTACCATATAGGAAGCGCAACAAGCGGAAGCAGATACAATGAATTCAAGGTTCGCCTTGCAGCACGAAACAACGTTTGGACAGTATACAAGAACCAGCCAATACCTATGAAGATAGTAAACTTCATATTCCTCTTTTTAGGATTTCTAATCAAGTACCTGTTCTTTGCAAGGAAAGGATTCGGCAAAACATACCTTGCAGGAATTCGCGAAGGCCTGTCAACCAGAAGCAAAATCGACAAGGTTAAATTCAGGGGCAAAAATACAAAAAATTATTTTAAAATCGAATACAGATTAATTATTAACACCTTAAAATTCTTAAAAAAATAAACCTGTGGTAATATGGATTTGTCTATTGTAATTGTAAACTATCAAACATTCGAATTAACCAAAAATACAATCAATTCCATCCTGGAATATGATTACTCATTTGATTATGAAATATTCGTGGTGGATAATGCATCCAGCGATGATAGTTTAGCCAGATTGGAGGATTACTTTAAGGACAAGGTCAAATTCATAGCCTCAAAGCAGAACAACGGTTTTGCAGCCGGAAACAATCAGGCATTAAGGCAGGCAACAGGAAAATATCAATTATTGCTCAACTCAGACACCATAGTCTGGCAGGATACCTTGCAGGACATTCATGATTACATGGAAAAGCACACTGATGTAGGCGCATGCGGCTGCAGGGTGCTTCTGGAGGATGGCGAGCTGGACAAGGCATGCAAAAGATCATTTCCAAATGTTAAAAACTCATTTTTCAGGCTCTTCCACATTCCAACCAAAAGCAAAGACGATAACTATAACCTAACCGATTTGCCCGATGATGAGGTGTATGAAATCGACTGCCTGACCGGAGCGTTCATGTTCATGAGAAAAGAGGCTCTGGATGAGGCGGGTCTGTTGGATGAAACATTTTTCATGTACGGCGAGGACATTGACTTATGCTACCGTATAAAAAATGCAGGATGGAAAATAATCTATTACGGTGAAAGCAAAATCACTCACCTTAAAGGCGCAAGCAGCAAAAAACAGAAAAACAAATTGATATATGAGTTTTACCGTGCAATGTACATTTATTATAAGAAACATCATGCCGGCGAATCATCATTCATCGTGAATATAATAGTATACATTGGAATTGCCGTTCTGTGCTGTTTGAAACTGATTTTAAATTTCTTTAAAAAGAAAGATTAATATTCAATATATTACAAAATATAATTATTAGAAACTAGTTTCTGGTAGTTATTATGATTAAGGAAAATCAGAGAATATTGAATATAGTGTTAGTTTTGATTGACGTTTTGACAATTAGCGTCGCACTGTTGTGCTCCATATGGCTCAGATTCAAAACTACCCTATTCGGGCCATTGGGAGGGCATTTAGGATTTCAAAGCTATCTTTTATTCTTGACATTCGCTGTGATTCCCGTATACTTGATACTGTACTTTGCATTTGGCCTGTATAAGCCGCGCAGAACCTATAAGAATATTTTTTCAGAAGCTACACAAATCATTAAGGTAAATATTTTGGCATTCATTGCCCTGGTTGCTATACTCTTTATTATCAACCAGCCTAACTTTTCAAGGATAATGCTGTTTCTCCTAGCCATTATTGCAACATTCTTTGGAATTATTGAAAGATTCATCATAAGAAGTGTTTTAAAACGGTTAAGAGCCAACAACAAGAATCTGAAACATATCCTCATTGTCGGGGATAATGATTTGGCATATACCTTTGCCCGCAAGATTCGCCAAAACCCGTATCTCGGATTTACCGTCAGCGGATTTTTAGGAAGATCCGAGCATGTCGGTCTTGAAAGGGAGGGAAGTAAGGTAATAGGTGCCTTTAAGGATTTGGAATATGTACTTGAAAATCACAGGTATGACAGGGTGGTTCTGGCAATTCCATTGAAATATTACTATAAAATCAATGAGCTGGTGGAAAGCTGTGAGAAATTCGGTATCAAGGCGGAAATAATTCCTGATTACATCAAATACTTCCCTGCACAGCCGTCAGTGGACATGATTGAGGACATTCCTATAATAAATATTCGTTATGTTCCTCTGGATGATGATTTCAACAAGTTCCTGAAGTATTTGTCCGATTACATAATATCAATTATTGCAATCATTATCACATCACCTATAATGATTATTACCGCTATTGCAATTAAATTAACATCTCCAGGTCCGATAATCTTCAAGCAGGAGAGAATGGGTTACAACGGCAAGACATTCATGATGTACAAGTTCCGTAGTATGAAAGTGCAGGACCCGAATGAAGAGAAATCAGAATGGACCACAAAGGATGATCCGAGAAAAACCAAAGTTGGAGATATTATCAGAAAAACCAGTATCGATGAGCTGCCTCAATTCTTCAATGTTTTGAAAGGAGACATGAGTGTTGTGGGTCCAAGACCTGAAAGACCATATTTTGTAGACCAGTTCAAGGAAACCATTCCAAAATACATGGTTAAACACCAGGTAAAACCGGGTTTGACCGGATGGGCTCAAATTCATGGTTGCCGTGGTGACACTTCAATCAAGAAACGTATAGAATATGACATTGAGTACGTAGAAAACTGGCACATGGGTTTGGACTTGGCAATAATGATTAAAACCGCATTGAAGAAAAATCCTAACGCATATTAATATTTGTGCTTTTGCACACTTGTGCAGTTGGATAATATTTATTTAAATTTTTTTATAAAAATGGTATTGAGAATACTCATCACACGCTCTCTCTAATACTTTATATACACTATGATTATAAAATTATAATTAACTTTTCTATGAGGGGTTTGGTATGCAAGAAGAAATTTTAAAAGAATACGAAAAAGTCAAAGATAAACTTTCTGAAGAAGAGTTCTTAGAAGAAATCGAAAAATTAAAAGCAGACAATGGTGAAAATGACTTCATCGATGATTTTGGAGCAGCAAAAATGGTTGTTCAAAATCATAACGGTGACGGCACTTCAATATTTGAGCAAAATGAAGAAGTTCCGCAAGAATCACCATTCGTCATGACAGAAGACCTGCAGGAAAGATATGACAAGGTCAAAGATCAAATTTCACAGGAAGAATTCTTCAGAAGAATGGAAGAATTTAAACAAAAAGAATCTGAAAATCCGTTCATGACCGACGTGAGCTTTGCCGATATGGTTGTTGGAGAATTAGTCACAGAAGACGTAAAAGCAATAACTGAAGAAATCGGTGATTATAAGCCAATAAGTGATCTTGAAAAAGGAAGCAGGGATGCAACAATATCAGGTAGGGTAATTTCAATTTCAAACCCAAGGTCATTTAAAACACGCAAAGGTCAAAGTGGAGAAGTGTGCAATGTTGAACTGAAGGACAACACCGGTGAAATGAGAACAGTATTCTGGACACAAAACATTAAACTGCTGAAAAATGTTAATGAAGGAAACATTATCCAGATTAAAGGAGTGGACATTAAGGAAGGATACTCCGGTTTAGAAGCTAATCTAAGACCAAGGTCAACTCTTGTTCACCTGGAAGAAGATCCGTCAAAATTCCCAGTTTACGAGGAAGAAATTACAAACATCGCAGATATTCAACCGGAAACTAAAGTCAATATCATTGCAAGAATCGTTAGAATTCCAACCATAAGAAGCTATGAAAAAAATGGAAAAGAAGGAAAAGTTGCATCACTTGAACTTCAGGATAGTTCAGGACAAATCTCTTACACTTTATGGAATAAAAACGTGGAATTAATCAGCGATTTAGGTCTTGAAGATGGAGATACAGTTAAAATCCTCCAGGCACAAGCACGTGAAAGAATGAACAGGGACGGTGAAAGTGAAATTTCATTAACCCACTGGGACGGCAGAATAATTAAAGGAGATTATGACCTTCCGGAAATAGTTCAGGAATTCACACCGATAGCGGATGTAAGTGAACAAAGAGATGTTTCTATACTCGGTATCGTTTCAAGGCTCCAGGATATCAAGACATTCACTAGAAAAACTGACAATACTGAAGGAAAATTAAGAAACTTCGATGTCAGAGACAATACCGGTGAAATTAGAGTAACAGTATGGGGAGATGACACATCCCTGCCTTTAAACAAGGGGGACATTGTTAAAGTAATTGGAGGGGACGTTCGCTATGACGAATACACTCAAAGCCAATACTCAATGAACACTAATTTCAACACTCAAATCACAATAAATCCACAAAACCTGTCAATTGAAGAGATTGACGAATTGGAAAAATTAAGGCAGGACCTTCATCCAACACCAATCGGTGAAGTTGAATTCCTTGATGAGGATGGAATTGAAATTGATATTATCGGAAGAATATTGTCCCTTGAAGACATTCGTGAATTCCAAAGAGACGAAGGTGAAATTGGACAAGTGAGATCTGCAATGTTTGCTGATGAATCAGGTAAAGTAAGATTGTCCTTCTGGAATGAAAAGGCTCAAGGTGCTTATGAAGTTGGTGAAGCATACAGAATAGAAAATGCAAGAACCAGACTCGGAATGTACAGTGTTGATTTAAACATTGGTGGAGGTTCAAGGATAATCAGATTATCCGAAGAAGAAGCATCCGCAATGTTTATTCCTAAATTGGAAACACTGGAAAAAGCACTCTATGATTATATCCCTATTGAAGATGTTGAAGAAGACGAAGAGGATAAAATCATCATCGGTAGAGTAATAGAAATGTTCGAGCCACGCACATTTGAAAGAGACGATGGCGAAGGACTCGTAAGAAATATCGAAATTGCCGATGATACAGGATCAGTTGTTGTAGTTCTCTGGAATGACGATGCCAGAAAAGAATTTGAATTAGGCCAAGCACTCAAAATACAAAATCCTCGTTTCAGATATAATGATAGGACAAACCGTGTAGAAGCCAATATATCAGGCGCAACTACTCTTTTAGAACCAAGTGAAAGTGAATTAGAAAAATTACCTTCATTCGATGAATTAATGGAATTAATTTTCGCACCGAAAACCATTGAATCATTACTGGAGGACGACACTAATGTTCACATTACTGCAACCATTAAAGAGGCAGGCAGTGATAGAACAATACTTGTAAAATGTCCTAATTGTAATGCAAATGTAGAAGAAAGCACAGAAGATTATATTTGTGACAATTGCGGATACGTATTCGATGAACCTAAATACACTCTCATGATTCCAACAACAATTGAAGATGATACTGGAGCAATTCAAGCCACATTCTTCGACAATTTAGCTGAAGAGCTCATTGGAATGAATAAGGAAGAAGTTATTGCTCTCCTTGATGATGGATATGGAATTGAAGATAAAATTGAAGATTTAGTTGGTTACACAATTGAAATTATCGCTAACGTAAGTTTTGATGAATATAATGAAACTAATAGGTTAAATCCTAAGAAAATTTTAAAAAAATACATGTAAATGAATAAAAGGAATGATTATTATGGTAGAATTAAGTGACTTACCAGGTGTTGGTGAAAAAACAGCAGAAAAATTAAAAGATGCAGGTTTTGCTGATATGATGAGATTAGCAACCGCTACTCCAAAAGAATTATCAGTTAAAGCAGAAATTGGTGAAGGTGTTGCAGAAAAAGTTATTGAAGCAGCACGTAGAGCTGAAAACATCACTTTTGAAACTGCATTGGAAGTTGATGAAAGAAGAAAAGATGTAGGACACATCACTGTTGGAAGCCAAGAATTCAATGATTTAATCGGCGGTGGAATTGAAACCCAATCCATTACTGAAGTATTCGGTGAATTCGGATCTGGTAAAAGTCAAATTTCCCATGAATTGGCTGTTACTGTTCAATTACCAGAAGAACGTGGTGGACTTGACGGTGAATGTGTATTTGTAGATACTGAAAACACTTTCCGTCCAGAAAGGGTAAGACAAATTGCTGAAGGATTTGAATTAGACACTGAAGAAGTTTTAAGCAGAATTCATGTTGCTCGTGCATTTAACTCTGCTCACCAAATTTTAATGGTCGATAAGATTAATGAACTCATTCAAAGTGGAGCTAATGTTAAATTGGTCATTGTCGATTCATTAATGGCTCATTTCAGAGCAGAATATGTGGGAAGGGAATCCTTGGCTGTAAGACAGCAAAAATTAAATCAGCATTTACATTCCCTTCAACAGATTGCAAACACTTACAATGTTGCAGTATTTTTAACCAACCAAGTTCAGGCTAAACCTGATTCCTTCTTCGGAAGTCCTACAAAAGCTATTGGTGGTCACGTTTTAGGTCACGCTTCAACTTACAGGATTTGGCTTAAAAAAGGTCTTGCAGGTAAAAGAATTGCACGTTTAGTGGACAGTCCTCATTTGCCTGAAGGCGAATGTGTATTTAAAATTACTAGCGAAGGTATCGTTAGTTAATTTTAATTTTTTCTCTTTTTCTTTTTTTACAACAAATTTTATATGTTTTTTTAGTTAATATTACTGTATGGATGCTATTATTGTTACAATTTTATCAATCGTTATTATGATTGGTTTGGGTTATTTTCTCAAACGCATTGATTTTTTATCAGAAAGTGATATTGATCCGTTCAATAAAATTGTAATGTATATTTTAATGCCCTGCATGATTTTTCATGCGATTTATGCTGCAGATTTGTCTCAGCTTCCGAGGTTGGGCATGTTGCCATTCATTATTCTTGCTTCATCATTTGTCACAGGTATAGTTTCCTATTTTATTTTAAAGCAGCTTAAATTAGATGATGTTACTCTTTGGAGTGTTTTGGTCACTGTTATGATTGCAAACACTGCTTTTATGGGCTATCCTGTTACATTGGGTATTTATGGCAATGACGGTTTTTTAAGGGCTATCTTTTGTGATATGGCAACTTTGACTACATTTCTATTATTGTCTTTTGTTTTAATCTTGAAGTTTGGAGGTACTGTCAAGACTGCAGTTCGAAAAATTGCTTTGTTTCCTCCTTTGTGGGCGGTTATTTTGGGTTTGATTTTTAACTTGTTAGGCATTCCTATCGGTCCGGTTCTTGATAATACTGTAAATTATCTTGGTCAGGGTGCTATTCCGTTGATTATGATTGCTTTGGGTTTGTCTATTAATTTTGATGCGTTATCCAGAAGCAGGTCAATGATCGTTTTCACTTCTATTATGAAATTGGCTTTATTCCCTTTTGTTGCTTTTTTAATTGTTTCCTGGTTGGGTTTGGTCAATCTTGAGCATAGCGTCACTATTGTTGAGGCCGCCATGCCTTCGGGGATGATGTCATTGCTGCTTGCAATCACTTACCGGCTTGACTATGAGCTGACTTCGGATTGTATATTAATCAACACTGTAATCTCTTTGATTACACTTCCGGTAATTATCATGTTATTGTAGGTGAAAATTGATGATTTTATTTTAACCTAAATTTATTATTTTTTATAAAACTAATAATACTTCTTTATTTTTATTAATAATGATTATTTTATCTTTATTTTTAATTTAACCTTAATTTAAGAAAGATTTTCATTCATCATATATAAACTTTACTCCAAGCTATTTATGGATAGCTTTATATATGTGTATTTACTACATATGTATATCTAATACTATGTAAAATTTTACTACTTTTTTTTAAAATTGCAATTTTTTATATATATTAGATGTATTTTTCACGACTTGTACAAGGTGAATTAATATGGCAGAAGAAAAGATAGATAATAACGAAGAATTAAGGATCGGTGTTTATGTCTGTCACTGTGGTGTAAACGTTGGTGGAGTCGTAGACTGTCCTAGTGTTGCAGAATACGCAAAATCATTACCAAACGTTGTACACGCAACTGACTACAAATACATGTGTTCTGACCCTGGTCAAGCAATGATCCAAGAAGACATCAAAGAGAAAAACTTAAACAGAATTGTTGTAGCAGCTTGTTCCCCTCGTCTTCACGAACCTACCTTCCGTAGATGTGTAGAAGAAGCAGGATTAAACAAATTCTTATTTGAATTTGCTAACTTAAGAGAACAAGACTCCTGGGTACACATGAACGAACCGGAAGCAGCTACCGCTAAAGCAAAAGACTTAACCCGTATGGCAGTTGCTAAAGCAAGATTACTCGAACCATTAGAAGCTACCAAAGTAGCAGTGGATAACAAAGCATTAGTTATCGGTGGTGGAGTAGCTGGTATCCAAACCGCTTTAGACTTAGGTGACATGGGCTTCAAAACCTACATGGTAGAAAGAAACCCAACCATCGGTGGACGTATGGGACAAGTAGATAAAA
>Ga0256405_10009884_pt1 | contig 12847 bp, 11 predicted proteins | sample RumenRJG_02DNA_FD_189096 | JGI IMG/M metagenome (GOLD analysis project Ga0256405, IMG submission 189096) | Bovine rumen microbial communities from Lethbridge, Alberta, Canada - RJG_02 | ecosystem: Host-associated > Mammals > Digestive system > Stomach > Rumen | place: Canada: Alberta...
ACATCAAAGAGCTTGTCATACTGGTAATTCGAGCCGTGTGTGAAGAATTGATATTTATTGCAAATCCTGTACATTTCTTCTACTGTAAGTTTTTTCATTATTCATCTTCCTCCTGTAATTCCTTGATTGTGAGTTCGTATGAGTTGCTGAGTATCTCTGCCATGTCAGAGCCGAGAACCTCTCCTGCAAGTTCGATGATCTGATCTTTCAGCTCTAAGCAAGTGCTGCATATAAAGTCGTAGTTGTTATGAGCGATTGTGTTAAGCATATCCGTCAGTCTTTCCTGTATGGTGTCTTTGATGATTTCGGTTCTATCCATGATCTTTTCCTTTCTGCCTTTCGGCTCTGTGTTTTCCTTACAATTATATTATAACTCAATATTGAGTTAATTGCAACAGGTTTAAATAAAAAATATCTCAATAATGGGATATTTTGGATACTTGCACAAATTTGGCTGCCGTTTTTGTGCATATATACAGTTTGTGCTATAATAGCACATTTTTCTTTTCCAGTTGAAACTGTGATATTTGTGCTATAATAGCACAATTATACATATCTGTAAAAAATTCACAGTTTAATAATTGACTAAATGTGAAATGTGTAGTAAAATATAAGGTATCATTTACTTATAAAAGGAGTTGCTATTATGATAGATAACAAAAAAGAACAAGAAAGAGCCGAATTACATAGAACTATATGGGGCATAGCCAATGATTTGAGGGGCAGCGTTGACGGTTGGGACTTCAAGAACTATGTCCTTGTAATGCTGTTTTATCGCTATATTTCCGAAAATCTCACAAATTACATTAACGCAGGAGAAGCAGAAGCTGGCACTCCTGATTTTGATTATACGCAGCTCTCTGACGATGAAGCGGAAGCAGCTCGTGAAGATATGGTAACTACAAAGGGATTTTTTATTCTTCCGAGTGAGCTATTCTGCAATGTTCTCGCAAAGGCAGATACAGACGAAAATCTCAATGAAACAATAGAACGTGTATTCAATAATATTGAAAGCTCCGCACAGGGCTGTGACAGTGAGGACGATTTCAGAGGTTTGTTTGATGATTTCGATGTGAACAGCAACAAGCTCGGCGGCACTGTCGCAAAGCGTAATGAACGCCTTGTAAGCCTTATGAACGGCGTTGCGTCAATGCAGCTCGGTGACTATAAGGACAACACAATAGACGCATTTGGTGACGCTTATGAGTTCCTCATGGGTATGTACGCTTCCAATGCAGGAAAGTCAGGCGGCGAATACTTCACTCCGCAAGAGGTATCGGAGCTTCTCACAAGACTTGCTGTTGTAGGCAAGACAGAAGTAAACAAGGTTTACGATCCTGCCTGTGGTTCGGGTTCGCTGCTGCTGAAAGCTGCAAAGATACTCGGTAAGGACAAAGTGCGTCAGGGCTTCTTCGGACAGGAAATAAATATTACAACATACAACCTCTGTCGTATCAATATGTTCCTGCATGATATTGACTACGACAAGTTCGACATAGCTCACGAAGATACGCTTATTTCTCCGCAACATTGGGACGATGAGCCTTTTGAGGTTATTGTAAGCAATCCGCCATATAGTATCAAATGGGCGGGCGATGAAAATCCGCTGCTTATAAATGATCCTCGTTTTGCTCCTGCAGGAGTGCTTGCACCGAAGTCAAAGGCAGACCTTGCATTTATCATGCACTCACTGGCATGGCTTGCAAATAACGGCGCAGCTGCTATTGTTTGTTTTCCAGGTGTAATGTATCGCGGCGGAGCTGAACAGAAGATACGCAAATACCTGATAGACAATAACTTCATAGACTGCATTATACAGCTACCTGACAACCTTTTCTACGGCACTTCCATTGCTACCTGTATAATGGTTCTGAAAAAGAACAAGTCTCAGAACAGCACACTTTTCATTGACGCTTCTAAGGAATGTGTCAAGGTTACGAACAATAACAAGCTCACTGAGGATAATATAGCTAAGATAGTTGCAGCATTCGCGGAGCGCAAAGACAGCGAATACTTCTGCCGCCTTGTGCCTAATGATGAGATAGCCGAAAATGACTATAACCTGTCTGTTTCGACTTATGTTGAGCAAGAGGACACAAGAGAGGTCATTGATATTGCTGTTCTCAACGCAGAGATAGCTGAGATAGTTAAGCGTGAGGACGTGCTCAGAGCTGAGATTGACCGTGTTATCGCTGAAATAGAGGGTTAAGCCATGAGCAGAATTGAACAACTTATAACAGAACTGTGCCCGAATGGAGTAGAATACAAGCTATTTGGCGAAATAGCAATGATTGTAAGAGGAGCCTCTCCGCGTCCAATAAAGAATTTCATTACTGACGATAAAAATGGAGTGCATTGGATTAAAATTGGTGATGTGGAACAAGGAGCAAAGTACATTACTTCAACAAATGAAAGAATAACAGAAGAAGGTGCAAAAAAGTCAAGATTTGTACATAAAGGCGATTTTATTCTGTCAAATTCAATGAGCTTTGGTAGACCATATATTTTAAAAATAGATGGTTGTATTCATGACGGTTGGTTATCAATCAGCAATTTTGAAAAGTATCTTATTTCTGATTTTTTGTATTATGTACTTATATCAACACCTATACAAAAAGAAATGAAACAAAAAGCATCATTTGGCGGTGCTGTACAAAATTTAAACGCTGATATAGTCAAGTCGATTTCTATCCCTGTACCTCCATTAGAGGTACAGGCTGAAATTGTCAAGATACTTGACAATTTCACGGAGCTTACAGCAGAGCTTACAGCAGAGCTTACAACAGAGCTTACAGCTCGCAAAAAGCAGTACGAATACTATCGTGATAGTTTGCTTTCTTTCAATGAGAACGATTGCGAATGGAGAACACTCAAAGAAATTGCTGAAAACTGTGACTCCAAAAGGAAGCCTGTTACAAAAGGGAATAGGACTTCTGGTGATTATCCATATTATGGCGCTTCGGGAATAGTTGATTATGTAGATGATTATATTTTTGATGGTGATTACCTTCTTGTTTCCGAGGACGGCGCAAATCTTCTTGCAAGAGTTACTCCTATTGCATTTTCTATATCAGGGAAAAATTGGGTAAATAACCATGCTCATGTATTGCGTTTTAACACTTATGTTACAAGGAGATTTGTAGAAATATACCTTAATTCTATTAATCTTGAAAAATACATATCATCAGCAGCACAGCCAAAATTAACTCAGGATAATTTAAATAAAATACCTATACCATATCCAACAATAGAGAAACAAACAAGAATAGTATCAATCCTTGATCGCTTTGACAAGCTATGCAATGATATTTCCGAGGGTTTGCCTGCGGAGATAGAAGCAAGACGTAAACAGTATGAATATTATCGGGACAAGCTGTTGTCCTTTAATTAAAAAAGAGGTTCAAAAATGAGCAGACTTGAACAACTGATAAAAGAGCTTTGCCCTAACGGAATTGAGTACAAGGAACTGCACGAAATACTCACTATCAAAAACGGCAGTGATTATAAAGGCTTTGGTGAAGGTGATATACCTGTTTATGGTTCGGGTGGAATTATGACCTATGTTGATACTTTTGCCTATGATAAGCCAAGCGTACTTATTCCAAGAAAAGGTTCTATAGACAAACTATATTATGTTGACACTCCGTTTTGGAATGTTGACACGATTTTCTATACAGATATTGATACCACAAAAGCTATTCCTCGTTACGTATATCATTGCTTATTAAGAGAACATCTTGAACAATATAATACTGCTGGTGGTGTTCCAAGCCTTACACAAAAGGTACTGAATAAAATAAAAATCCCTGTACCGCCTTTGGAGGTCCAAGTTGAAATTGTCAAGATCCTTAACAATTTCACAGAGCTTACAGCAGAGCTTACAGCAGAGCTTACAACAGAGCTTACAGCTCGCAAAAAGCAGTATGAATACTATCGTAACCTCATGTTAGATTTCGGAGCACACGGAGAGAAAACAGGCGATTGTGAATGGCGCACAATCAAGCTTGGTGATATTGGAAGAATATCAATGTGTAAACGCATAATGAAGTCGGAAACAACACCTGACGGTGATATTCCTTTCTATAAAATTGGAACATTTGGCGGAGTACCAAATGCTTATATATCTAAAGAAACATTTGAAAAATACAAATCTATGTATTCATTTCCGAAAAAAGGCGATATACTAATATCTGCTGCTGGCACTATTGGAAGAACTGTAATATATGACGGAGAACCTGCATATTATCAAGACTCCAATATTGTATGGATTGATAATGATGAAACCATAGTATTAAATAGTTATTTATACTATGTTTATCAGCTTTCTCCGTGGCAGATTTCGACAGGTGGTACTATTGCAAGGCTTTACAATGATAATATTGCAAATGCAAAAATCAATATTCCACCAATCGAAGAACAAGAACGAATAGTATCAATCCTTGACCGCTTTGACAAGCTCTGCAATGATATTTCCGAGGGTTTGCCTGCGGAGATAGAAGCAAGACGTAAACAGTATGAATATTATCGGGACAAGCTGTTGTCCTTTAAGGAAAATCACTAAATAGCCATATAGCACAAGAATGGGGGGAATTCTTATGATGAGTAAAACACATTTATCTGTTGGCATGGCTGCTGCATTAGCTGTTTCACCTATTACTAATGTAAATACTTGTTTACTTGCATTAGCAGGTGGAGCAATTGGCGGAGTAATTGCTGATGTTGACATCTTAGACAACGATTATGAAAGTGACGCATTAACGGGTGAACTCATTGCTTTAGGAATTACAGTGATTTTTGCGATAGTAGATTTTTTCAGCAATGGTGGAGTATGCAACTACGTAGTAAATAATAGTATATGTGCTATAATTGGAGCAATTGGCTTTTTTATCCTTTGGATAATAGGTTATAACTGTGACCATAGAAAATTTACACATTCACTACTTGCATTAGTTCTCTTTTCATTGTGTGTCGCATTAATTTATCCAGAACTTGGAGTAGCGTTTGCTTTCGGATATTTCTCTCATTTATTACTTGACATTCTTAATAAAAAAGGAATACAATTATTATTTCCATTAAAAATCGGAATATGTTTAAAGCTTTGCTATGCAAGCAAATTTGCTAATAAACTATTTATGATTCTTGGATTTATAGCAATACCTGTATTAATTATTGGTCAAGTGATCTCGTAATAGTAAATATATAAGGAGCTGAGTTAATGACTTACTTCAATATCGTAGCTGCAACCAATGAAAATACCGTTGTTACTGAATATATCCCCGAACAGCGTACTGCCGAAGCCTATCAGAGTGAAGCAGACCTCGAAAAAGAGTTCATACGCCGTCTGGGTGAGCTTGGCTATGAGTATCTGCCCATACACAAGGAAGATGATCTCATTGTCAATCTCAGGGCGCAGCTTGAGAAGCTCAATAATTATTCTTTTTCCAATAGTGAATGGAAACGCTTCTTTTCTGATTATATTGCTAATGCCAATGAGGGCATAGTAGAGAAAACAAGGACGATACAGGAAGATCATGTTAAGACCTTGAAGCGTGATGACGGTACAAGTAAGAACATCACTCTCATTGATAAGAAGAATATCCATAATAACTTCTTACAGGTCATTAATCAGTATGCAGTCGATACAGGTTCAAGAAAGAACCGCTATGACGTAACTGTTCTTGTAAACGGCTTCCCATTGGTTCACATCGAGCTTAAAAGGCGTGGTGTGCCTATCCGTGAAGCATTCAATCAGATTAACCGATATCAGCGTGACAGCTTCTGGTCTGGTAGCGGTCTGTATGAATATGTGCAGATATTCGTTATCTCTAACGGTACGAATACTAAGTATTACTCCAATACTACCCGTGATAATGCTGTTAAGAATGCTCAGAAAAGCCGTAACAAGACCAAAACAAGCAACAGCTTTGAGTTTACTTCATTCTGGGCAGACGCTAATAATAAGGTCATTCCTGACCTTGTAGACTTCACAAAGACATTTTTTGCGAAGCATACTATACTGAATATTCTGACAAAATATTGCGTATTCACAGCGGAGAATATGCTGCTTGTAATGCGCCCATATCAGATAGTAGCAACTGAGCGTATACTGAACCGTATCGAAATAGCCAATAACTATAAGAAATACGGCTCTGTCGCAGGTGGCGGCTACATCTGGCATACAACAGGTTCGGGTAAGACCTTGACTTCTTTCAAGTCAGCTCGTCTTGCTTCCAAACTCGATTATATTGATAAGGTACTGTTTGTCGTTGACCGAAAAGACCTCGACTATCAGACTATGCGTGAATATGACCGTTTTGAAAAAGGAGCTGCCAACAGCAATACTTCAACAACGGTACTGAAAAGGCAGCTTGAGAATGCTGATTGTCATATCATAATCACGACAATTCAGAAGCTTGCCACATTTATAAAGAAAAATCCGACTCATGATGTATACGATAAGAGAGTCGTTATTATATTCGATGAATGCCATAGAAGCCAGTTCGGTGATATGCACGCTGCCATTGTAAAGAAGTTCAAGAAGTATCATCTGTTCGGCTTCACAGGTACGCCTATATTCGCAGTGAATACAGGTTCAGTGAAAAATCCGAACCTCTGTACAACTGAACAGGCTTTCGGAGATCAGCTGCATACATATACTATCGTTGACGCTATCAACGATAAGAATGTCCTTCCTTTCCGTGTGGACTACATCAAGACTATGGATAAGGAAGAAGATATTGAAGATGTCAAGGTTTGGGATATTGACCGTGAAAGGGCATATATGTCTCCGAAGCGTATAAAGCTTGTAACAGAGTATATCCTTAATCATTTCAATCAGAAAACATACAGGAATGAGCGTACTTATTCTTTCAATGTAGTAATGAATATCTCCGAAGTTGCCGCCGATAAGAAGCGCACTCAGGTACAGGAGATAAAGCAGAAGCAGCATATAAACGGCTTCAACTCAATATTTGCAGTTTCCTCAGTACAAGCTGCGAAGCTCTACTATGAGGAATTTATGAAGCAAATGGAAGCTAATCCCGAAAAAGCTCTGAAAATAGCTGTTATATACAGCTATGGAGCTAATGAGGAAGATCCTGACGGATTGATAGACGAGGAAAATCCCGAAGATACATCTGCACTTGACTCAACATCGAGAGACTTTCTTGAAAAAGCCATAAAGGACTATAACAAGCAGTTCAATACCAACTACGATACATCAAGCGACAAGTTCCAGAACTACTATAAGGATGTTTCTCTCCGTATGAAGAATAAGGAACTTGATATGCTTATCGTTGTAAATATGTTCCTTACAGGCTTTGACGCAACTACGCTCAATACCCTATGGGTAGATAAAAACCTCAAAATGCACGGTCTGATACAGGCATACAGCCGTACAAACCGTATTCTGAATTCTATCAAGACATTCGGAAATATAGTCTGCTTCCGTAACTTGAAAAAGAGAACAGACGCAGCAATAGCTCTCTTTGGCGATAAGGAAGCTGGCGGCATAGTTACCTTACAGAGCTTTGAGGACTACTACAAAGGATATGAGGATAAAAAGGGTAAGCACGTTGACGGCTATGTTGATATGATAGACAAGCTGCTCAACAAATATCCGTTAGATGAACCGCAGATAGTAGGTGAAGCTAATCAGAAAGAGTTTATTTCTCTGATTGGTGCTATACTGCGTATGCGTAATATCCTCGTCAGCTTTGATGAGTTTGAAGGAAATGAGCTTATTTCCGAAAGAGACTTTCAAGACTATCTTGGACGTTATCAGGATTTACATGATTATTATAGAATAATAAGAGTAAAAGGACAACTTGAAAATATAGATGATGATATTGTATTTGAGATTGAGCTTATAAAGCAGATTGAGATCAATATTGACTATATTCTCATGCTTGTGGCTAAGTATCATGACAGCCATTGCATGGATAAAGAAGTGCTTATTACCATTAAAAAGGCTGTGGAAGCAAGCCCTGAGCTGAGAAGCAAGAAAGACCTTATTGAGAACTTCATTGCAGGAATTAATGAGGTCGAGGATGTTATGGACGAATGGCACAGCTATGTTGCCGAAGAACGTGAAAAGGCTCTCCAAAGCATTATAGACGAAGAAAAGCTGAAATCTGAGGAAACAAGGCAGTTTATAGAGGGAGCTTTCCGTGACGGAACTGTAAAGACAACTGGCACAGATATTGACAAGATACTTCCTGCGGTATCACGCTTTGGCGGCGGAAATCGCAAGGAGAAAAAGGAAACTGTCATTGAGAAGCTCAAATCATTCTTTGAAAGGTTCTGGAATATAGGATAATACTCGTCTATATAAATCTATATCATTAAATATATCAAGAAGGGAGTGCATAATTATGGATATTTATGAAATAATTAGAAGAATGCTTGTTTCAAATAAAGTAGCTGATAAATGGGTAGAAACTCTGTCAGAAGCAAAATCCATAAATAATAATGAAGATGAAAATGTAAAGGATAAGATAATCCAATATCTTAATGATAAAGGGCTTCCTCTTACACAAGACAATTTTGATTTAGCTACAAATATGCTATTTAAAAACGAAACACTTAATTACGAAACTTCAAAAAAAGTAATACATAACGAATTGGAAAAAATAGATGATGAGAATCTCACTGATTGGCTTAGAGCCAAAACACTTGTACTGCTTTCTGATATACGTAATGAAATAGTAGCTTCAAATTATATGAATTATGATGTTGATGTTATTAATGATACATCAAGTGGAGAAGTAAATGAAATTGCTTTAAAAAGAAGCTTGTCTCAGCATAGCAAAAATGGGTGGAAAGTTAAATCAATAACAACAAATGAATTAGGTAAAACAGAAAAAGGCGGGACTATAGGAAGCATATCGGCAAGTATAAATACGACAAGAAGTCAAATAGTTATTATTTATGAAAGACCTCTTACATTAAATGATCAAAAAGCGCAAGAGTATACAGATAAAGTATTCAAAGAAAAAATGAAGAATCTATAAATTATTTGCAATTAACAGGAGGAATAATTATGGCTCTTATCAATTGTCCAGAATGTAAGAAAGAAGTTTCTGATCAGGCGTTAATATGCCCACATTGTGGATACGTTCTAAAAAGCAAAAATAAAATGCTTACGCTTGCAATCGCTTGCTTTACTGTATTAGTTCTTTTTGTAGCAGCAGGATTCTTAATTTACAGGCAAATTAGCCCAAGGCTCTCTGAAAAGGAAAGTGCAATTTATGAAATGATGTGTGAGATTTGTCGCCAAACTGATGAAGACTTAGAAACAATTCAGATTTTAGATAGCTCAACTTACTATTCAAACGATTTAGGCGGATATCAAGGATATCTAAAAGTCAAAGCTGGCGGAAATGACTACTATATCAAGGTTGATTTTAAGGATGGAAGATATGAGTTTGATGACCTTGACAGAGATCTTCAATCTATGGCTGAGGACGAGATGAAAGAAGATGATAAGGTTAATTACAAAAAGATTCAAAAGGCTTTAGAAAAATCTATCATATCAAAATAGAAATTCATCATTTATCCTATTGAAGAATTTTTTTATAATAAGGAGGTTTCATTATGGCTTTGATAAAATGTCCTGAATGTGGCAAAGAAATATCCAATCAAGCGGTTGCCTGTCCTCACTGCGGTTTTGGAATGAAAGCCACTACTGTTTCTAATAAACGTATAAATTCGAATGCGATTCCATTATTTATATTAATCGTTTGCTTTGTTTGTGGTTGTATATGCTTTGCTAAATTTGTTAAATATAACGGTCAAGTAAAAGATCAACAAGTTTGGACTGATTTAGCAGAAGGATGGGTAAGTATGACGGATCCTAAATGGTCTGCCGTTGTTGATACAAGCAGACATTCTGAGCATGTAGCCGATTATGAAAAGAAATCAGCCAAACTAAAGGAATTAAAAAATAATCGATTAATATTTGGACTAATTTCTGGTGCCTGTGCTTTTGGTGCTGTTATTTGTATAATTATCATCGGAAACAATAATAAACAGATGTCAAAAAAAGATTAGCTATAATTGAGTCCGATATTTCAATTAAAAACAATAATCTTCAAGGATTGACTACAACTATTATTGATACTCCCTCTAATTGAGGGAGTATTTCTTGTGCTATAATAGCACAATTTCTGTACCAAAACTAATGTAACGTGAAAATGTATCAAAAGATATTGACTTTTACTGTGTTTTGGGCTATAATATTAAGTATAAAAAGAAACGTTCGTTAGATTTAATACGAATGGAGATGATATTATTGGTATTTGGATATTGCCGCATATCAAAACCAACACAGAACATAGAACGGCAAGAAAGAAATATCCTTGCTTCTTTTCCAAATGCAGTGATCTTCAAGGAAGTATACACAGGTGTTGTGATAAACCGTCATGCATGGCTTAAGCTTTCTAAGGTGGTTCGCAAGGGAGATACTATTGTATTTGATAGTGTATCCAGAATGAGCCGTAACGCTAAAGAGGGGATAGAGCAGTACATGGAGCTGCTTGACAAAGGCATAGAGCTTGTGTTCCTTAAAGAGCCTTATGTCAATACCGAGAACTACAAGCAAGCTCTGAGCGGCGGCGTGGAGCTTGTAGGCAATGATATAGCAGATGTGTATATTGAAGCAACAAACAAGGTCTTGAAGCTGCTTGCAGCAAAGCAGATAGAGCTTGCATTTGAGCAGTCCGAAAAAGAGGTAATGGACATTCGGCAGCGTACCAAAGAGGGCATTGAAACAGCTCGGCTCAATGGTAAGCAGATCGGCTTGGTAAAAGGTAGCAAGCTGATTGTAAAAAAAGAAGCCCCGGCAAAGGAGCTGATCAGGAAGCATTGTAAAACATTCGGCGGTACTCTGAATGATATAGAGTGTATTAAATTGGCTAATTTAAGTCGAAACACATATTATAAGTACAAAAGGGAGATAAAAGAAGAATTGCAGCGAGAAGAAATTGTGCTATAATAGCACAATTTTATGCTTATGCCAAATAAGCTGAAACATAGCCTTTTCTTTTCTCCAATATGACGATTGACAATGATTAAATTATATGATATTCTAAAGAAAAATAGGAGGTATATCATGAAAAGAGTATTTATATCAATAATAGCATTAGCAGCAGCACTTAATCTTTGCGCTTGCGGAGATAATTCTGAGAATAAAACAAAGAGCAAAGAAAAATCAAACTCTAAGGTTGAGACTCGGGATACAACAGAAAAGGAAACAATTCCTGATATAGCTAATAAGTATACAATGGTGGACGCTTTTGATAAAATAGATGTAAGTTTTTCGGGGGTTTATCCAACAGACCTAAGCTTTTTTTATAATACATCGGAGTCTGATTATAATCAAAAAATTGATTATGATTGTACAATTAAGGTCGCAGATACCGAAAAAATAATCATTGAAGTTAAAGCGGATTATTCTAAATATGAATCAGACCTTGAGGAAATGGGATACAAGTTTGAAACTGATTCAAAGATGTATGAATATAGTACTGATGATATTTGGGCAAATCTATTAAGAGAAGATCAGCTTACAGATGAGAATATAATGGCAATTATGGAGCATATATACAATTACATATGTGATGAGGAACACAAGGACGACATTATAGGAATATATGCTTTGTTGCCCAAAGAAGAAGCTTTTTTGAGTGGCTTTAAGTGCTCTGATAACGGTGAAACTGGACTTGATTCCAGTGGGTATAAGGAAGAATTATTGCAAAAAATTCCGTCAAAGCAAATTTTTGTTATAACAAAATCACAACCGATGTTTTCTGAAGGACCTGAATATGAAATAGAATCATTTGAAATTAGATTTGAAAAGGGAAAGGTAGCACAATGTACTAATCCTAATTTAGAGCGTTTAATAGATGAGAACGGAAGATTGATAGAAGAAACGATAGACGAAACAAATTATGGTGAATACTTTAAAAAAATTCTTGCTGCTTACGAGCAGAAAGGATATTCGTTTGAAGTAAAAGAAATCCAGATACCTAAAGAATAAAATCACCTAAAGATAACCGCCTACTCGGAAACGGGTAGGCGGTTATTGCTATATTAAGCAAAAATTGCTCTTTTTTACACAGTAAAAAAATATTTCAAAAAGTGGTTGACAAAGGATATATAAATGTGATATAATGCTATTAGCTAATAAAAAGCACCCCCACAAGGCATAGACGGTCGCCAAACCGACTACGCCTCGTAATCAATCAGACGAGATCAGCGTCCGAATGACTTAGTGAGAATGCTATTTACGTGTTGCGGTGTAATGTTTACATTACATTATAGCACTTATAATAGAACTTGTCAAGCCTTTCAGTTACGTTGCGGTGTCTGAAGGGCTTGTCTTTTTATTGCATTGCAAATCCCCATAAGCCAAAAGGAACTTGACAATATAATACAAAGGCTTGAAGTGAATTATTTACATCTTAAACTCAGCTTGTTATGCAATATGAGCACTCTGGGGAGTGTGCGACGAAATCACTTGACGATAATCTTGCTAAAAGTGGACTTCATAAATGAAGCCGTAGCCACATTAAGATGTTGATAGGTCGTAAGTGGGGAAAACAAACCCTTACGAAGGCGCAAGAACTCTTAGTAGGCAGGTAGCTGTCAAGCCACATTTTTTAAATGTATATGAAAATTTGTCAGAGAATATAATGTATCCTCTGACAAGTTCTCATAATTATCGTTCTGGCAGGGGCAGAAGGACTTGAACCCTCGGCACGCGGTTTTGGAGACCGTATATCCCCTATCAACTACAAAAACAAGGTTATTTTTTCTCTATTTGAGAATTAATAACGGCATAGAGTGT
>Ga0256405_10009885_pt1 | contig 12847 bp, 11 predicted proteins | sample RumenRJG_02DNA_FD_189096 | JGI IMG/M metagenome (GOLD analysis project Ga0256405, IMG submission 189096) | Bovine rumen microbial communities from Lethbridge, Alberta, Canada - RJG_02 | ecosystem: Host-associated > Mammals > Digestive system > Stomach > Rumen | place: Canada: Alberta...
GTTGAATAATCCGCAAGGCGCATATTGGCAAATTCAAGCATCTGGTACGGATTCGTAAAGGAGGAACAGTCGAGCGTCTTGATACGCACTTCGTTTGTGTAGCTATAGTCCTCCACATAAGCCTTGCCGTCATTGATGTTGGCAAATGTCATGCCGTCCGCGCCGACAGCATAGAGCCTCGTGATAAGCCCCGTGGTATCAATGACGCGCTGGATGGACTTCATGTTCTTTTTGTAGCAGAACAATGCCCCGGAATCCGTGCCGGAAAAAGTCAGCAGGCTCACCGTCTTGTTGGCGTTATCGAAAATGAGGTCGCCGCCGTGAAGGTTCTGCACCTGCCGAAGGATGGAGAGCGCGTTATTCTCTGTCGATGTCCACGTCCTCTTGGTGCTGACATTGACTGTTCCGATTTCCCAGTCCGTCCCCTGCAGGGCATACGCCATCGGTACATCCGCCGTGTCCGCCGTGAACGATGTTTCTTCCTTTTTGACGGAGAATGACAGGTCATAGAACGCCGCCTCCGCATACACCGAGGTTATCGCTTTTCCGCTCTCGTCCTTATCGTCCGTCACAGTCCTGATGCGGTAGGTATCGGAAACAATGCGCACCTGCTTTTCGTTTTCGACATACGCTCGTTTGCTGTCCTTGAACGGAAGTTTGAATTCCAAAGTATCAATGCCGTTTATCTCGCTTGTAACGATGATGTCGTAGGCGTTCTCCAGAACAGCCACAGCGTTGTCATTGCCGTCAAGGATAACGGGACGGGCATAGCCGAGCTGCGAGTATAACGGTTTCGGGTTATCGTAAAGATTGATCGACCTGAGAACCGGCGTCCTTGCCGTGTTCGTGGTGGCAAGCGTCACTCTATACCGGATATATGCCTTTGACGGGGACTGCAAAGCGCCGCCCGTGCCAAGGGCGATCCAGTCCGTCCAGGTCGAAAGATCGTCCGATGTTGACGTTTCTATCAGCGAGACCGAAGTCACGCCCGGTGATACATCCGCACTGACGGACACCCTACCTGTGCCTGATATTCCGCACTCAATGGCGGCTGTGGTCAGCACACCGCTTGAAGGATACACGGAGTCCGTTGCCTTCAGAGTGACTGCATCCTCTGTGGTCAGTCCGTCCACATCCGCGTCCGTGTCCGCGCCGTTTGCCGAGAGGGATTTCAGGAACCACTCGGCAATATCATCGGCTGTCACATCCGCGTCGCAGTTTAAGAACCAGTCGTCAAACGCTCCCGCGTGCAAAAGTCAATTTAAAAATGCAGGTTTTGGACAAAATAAGAATGTAGGTTTTCCTACATTTTTATTTTGTCTTTTTCCTACATTATTATTTTATCCTTTGCACGGGGGAAAGGGTCGTAGAGATTTTGACAGCCCCTACCAATGTATAAATTCACAAACAGTCCATATAATTCGTATTGCAATCAGCAAGACGGTGAATTACGATATATGAAGCAGGAGGTGCAATCATATGAAAGATTCAACAGTAAGCGCTCATGTTGAAAACAATGTAAAAAATGAAGCAGAAGACATCTTGCAGAAGCTTGGAATTCCTGTCTCTGTTGTCATTAATTCCCTGTACCGCCAGATCATTTATCGTCATGGCATTCCGTTCTCACTGACTGTTCCGTCAGAGGCAAGAACAGTGGATGCGATGTCGGATGCAGAGCTTGACACAAAACTTAAGCACAGCTATGCCCAATCGGCTGCAGGTGAAGGCAGACCGCTCGGGGATGTGTTCGATGATCTGGAAAGGAGCCTTTGAATAAGTGAATTCCTATGAGATCATCGTCACACCGGATGCGGAAGCTTTCTTACATAGCAGACAGCATTGCACTGGAGGAACGTGAGCCGTGGCACTCCAGAGGCGTGCGTAAGATCAGCGCGAAGAACTTCTACATCTACTATCGCCTGGATGAAGTATCCGGAAGGGTCTATGTCCTGAATGTGATTTACGCAAAGCGTGATCAGTTCAAGGCCTTAAACAAAATGAATCTCTATGACTGACTAAAGGCAGCTCTCCATTCGAGGGCTGTTTTTATCTGTTTCCGCGTTCGCGGTGTATCTTCTTGTGACACGAACGACAAAGACTCATAAGGTTGGACTAGTCATTTGATCCTCCCTTGGCGAGAGAAACTGAAATGGCCGGATGGCCAGGATGTGGCATTGTCTGCTTCTGGGAAAATGGATGAGATATTTTACTGGCTGCCGATAGAAGAACTGATTTGCTCCCGGTAGCAGGAGTACTATCACGTCCTCGAAAAATCAAACTGAGAATTCGAACAGTAATAGAGGATTCTAAAGGGGATAATAATGGCAATATTAATTTACCCAAAATGGGGAATTTAAAATTCCCCAATTTAGGTGGCATCATATTCCTTTTTCTTGATTCCTCAAGCTTCTCTAGAACATCCTTTGTCCGGTATGATGGTCCAACGATGTTCACAATATGCGAATGATGCAGAAGCCTGCCAAGAATGGCGGATGCACATTTTCGGACGTAGTCCATCATCATGTTTTTAGAAACCATGGATGCGAAGGTCTGGAACAGATAACCTTTTTCAGGACAGAAGGAATAGACAGTCCTAAGCAAACCGATTGATCCTTCCTGAAGAAGATCGTCTGCTTTAATCTAAAGACCAGAGTACTGCGCCTCAAATTTGGCAGCCAGTGCTTCAAGTGAAGGAAGCAAATGATCAATCAGCTCACTCTCTGCATCGGCATTTCAACTTTGTGCCAGAATACAGAAATCTTCATTTGTCATAATCAGGATCCTTCAGATTGTTAAGCAAATTCAGGAAACTGTCGCCAAGAGATGAGAGCTTTTCCTCGGGTATGCCTGCTGCGGTAATCGTATTTATTACGGCTGTGGTTAAATTCTCTGCAGATATTGTACTGAGATTAACAGCTTTATGTCGAAGAAAAATAAGACGAACTAAACTCGCTAGAATAAGCGACTTTTGTGAATTATGAAAGATTTCAGGATATCCAAAATTTGATTATGCAAAAGCCTATAGAACAATAGTTATTCTACAAATCATAAATATAAAATTAATTATTGAATAACATGATTTGGCATATATCACTACTTATTCGCATGCAAGAGTATAAAGATATCATGCATAATTCCCTTGTTCTTGGTATGGTTGGATGCCTGTTAATTTATGTTGCTTGTAGCAACGGCAGTTTTAATTATAAAATGTGGTTGAAAACAGGAGGTAATTAGTATGTTGAATGAAAATATAAAGAACTTAAGAAAGGCAAAAGGGTTATCACAAGAAGAACTTGCGATTAAACTGCATGTAGTCAGACAAACATTATCCAAATGGGAGAACGGACTATCAGTCCCGGATTCAGTGATGCTTATCTCTTTAGCTGACGCATTAGATGTATCGGTCAATGAACTGCTTTCAGAGACAGCAACAAAACCTGATCCTGATGATATCAAAACAATATCAGAGAAATTAGAAGTCATTAATCTTCAGCTAGCGAAGAGAAGCATGGCAAGGATTAAAACTATACGCTGGCTGCTTATTTCATTATGTTTATTCATTGTTGCTATATTTATTATCCTTATTAATATAAATGGTTCGTATTTAAACTGGAATTATAATGATCCTGAACTCGCAGTTGCTGGAACAATCATACATGCCTTTGAATTTCTATTTGTTAGAATAGCACCGATTGTATTTCTAGCATCCGTTATTGGAATTGTTCTGACATATAGGAAAAGCTAATACTCAGCAAATAACCCTCCTGGCTATCATGGCTAGAAGGGTTTTATGTATTTATTTCTATTTCTATTTCTATTCAAAAAAGCAATACAGGGACGAGTTATTTTTGAAAGGTGCAATGTACCATCTAGAAAATCTTAAATCAAATTCAGTTATTAGATAGTAGGCTAGAGTTGAGAAGGTTTTCTATAATAGAGATAAATTGACAAATCGTAGCTTGGTGAATTTAGTGTATGACTTATTGACAAAGATTATTGTTTTTGATAATGTATCAGCATCTGATACAAATACAAATAAGGAGACCAAGTATGAATACAGAGATTATCAAAAAAAGAATAAGCGTCCGAACATATAAAGAACAAGAGATTGCGCAAGAGACTTTAGAAAAGGTGAAGTCATTCATTGAGCAAGATAAAGGCCTTTTCGTATTATAGAACTAGAAGTTATTCAAGTAATAATTCTAGTTTTTTATTTTATCTAGAAGTGATATCATATCACTGAAGAGAAGTTAATCATTATAACTTGAGACATCCATAAGGTAAGCTCGTAAACAACGATTGATAGCTATGACTATTAATGTATCGTTCTTCTCTTCACTAAATAAACGTACTGACTAGAGGTTGCTTATATTTAACTTCTAGTCTTTTATTTTGTAGGCATACATTATAATAGACTTAAGAAAGCAGAGAGAACGGCCCTTGGAAACACAGTTGTGATTTCGTAAATAAAAATTCTCTGCCTCCTTTTATGACATGAGTCAGTTTATATCCAAATAGGCCTTTTGATTTATTGATAGAGCCTGCATGTAAGACGAAAATAGATAGTCATAAATCGGGAAGTTATGCTTTCAAATGTTCAAGGAAAGAAGGAATGATCTATGAAAGGTCCAATAGTATCCATTGATGTCTCTAAGGGTAAATCAGATTATCAGGCATTCAAGGATTTGAATGTGAAGTATACAGGCTCACGTTCAATTAAGCACACAAAAGAAGGATTTGATGAGATAGTGAATCTTGTCAGAGAGATGGAGAAGAAGCTGGAAACGGAAGTATGTGTTGTTTATGAGGCAACAGGAGTCTACCATCGTGTCCTTAAGAAAGTGCTTGAAGACAACAATATCAAGCAGTTTATTATTAATCCACTATTATCAGCCAAAACAAGAAAGAATGATTCACTAAGATGTCCAAAGACAGATAAGCTTGATCCTAAATCAATCGCTAAAACATATTACAGCCATAGTCTTCATAACAGTCATAAACAAGAAACGATATATCATGAACTGAGGGAATTATCACGCTATTATGAGGATGTATTGGTTCATATAAGAAAGGATAAGGTTGCATTCAGAGCACAGCTTGATATCGTATTTCCAGGCTATGATGCGCTGTATGATGATCTGTATGGTCCTGTCGCTTTAGCTGTCATCGAAAAATATCCACATCCAGAAATGCTTCAGAAAAAGAAGATTAACACAGTATCTAAAGTGATTCAGAGCAAAACATGTCATCGCCAGGCCGTAAGTGATACAATGGCTGACAAGGCAATAGAGTATTCTAAAACCATCTATTCAGGATGTGATAAGGATGATATCGAAGTATTAATACTTCAGAGACTTATCAAAAAATTAAATGAAGATATGGCAGAGGCTGAAAGAACCATTGGTGAAATGATCAAGCTGGCGCAGGAACTACCTGACTTTAGTATAATCAAGTCTATTCCAGGTATTGGAGATAACCTAGCTGCACGTATCATTGCAGAACTAGGTGATATGACAAGATTCAAAAAGAAGAATGAACTAGTAGCCTTTGCCGGACTGGATCCAAGAATCAGTGAAAGTGGACAGAATGATGGGGATCATATGCACATTACTAAAAAAGGCAATAAACGATTAAGGTGTTTATTATATCTGGCTGTAACGTGTTCTATAAGGCTTAAGAGAGATGATAATAGTATTAAGGATTTCTATATAAAGAAAAAGCAGCAATCAAACCCGATGTGTTCGAAAGCTGCCAAGACTGCATGTGCCAGTAAATTAGTCCGAATAATTTATAGCATGTGCAAAACTGGTGAATTATACCAGTACAACAAATAACAAGCAGATTATACATCTAAGCCACCCTGAAAAAAAGCACTTTTTCTTCAGGGGTTTTCAGCATGCAATAAAAATCATGAAAAATTATTGATTTTTTTTAAAAATTCTACTTGATTTCTATTATCCAATTTTATTTACTTAAGTGTTTAATAAATTGAATATTAACTACAATTGTCAGCTTTGAGATAAGATTATTCTTTTATTAAAATCATAATAGGACATCTAAATATTGTCTCATTACCTTTTCACATTTCATAAGTTGCGCATATTGAATAAGACGATTCAAATTTCTCTCTTTCCTTCGCAAATAATTCACCATGATTTCCTTCATTTCTTCAATACTAATCTTCTTCCTGTAATATATGATATCTACCACAGTCTTTTCCATATTACAAATTTGAAATTCATTTTTACCTTCTTTAACCATAATAACACCGATATCATGCCTATCATTTGTATAATAATGAACTTTCATTGGTGGCCAATCGGGTATAGTAGACATCTTTGCCTTTCTTGGTATCGCAACATCAACAGCATCTGGAATATATGTCGTGAGATTATAGTATGATGCAGCACTTAGCAAACAAATAACTCCCTTAGGTGCATATGCCTCCACATAATAGAAGTCAGATTCCTCACCACAATAATTTATATTTTCAAAATAACTCTTAATCAGTTTAATCAATTTCCCCATATTAACTAACTTACTAATCTTATACTGTAATAAACCTCTTTCTTTAAGTTCTTGCATGGAAAAATCTTTTGATCTTCAGGAAGTACAACTGTTTCCATTAATCAACGCTCCTTTTAATTAATTTTCGGCATATTATATAATTGCCGTATTTCATTTAATTTATACATAAGAGTTTATTAATCTTCAATCAGAATAAAATCAATATTTTACTTCATTTGATATTGATTATTTGCCATTCTTTATTGAAAAAGACTTGTTCTTCAGTATTCTTTTTACTATATTAACTTCAATGATTGCATTTATCTAACAATTACATTACATTTACCAATAGAGGTGATCTCAATGTCTAAAACTACAAATATTAATATTCGAATTGATTTAGAATTTAAGTCTGAACTTGAAAACTTATATAGTCAATATGGCATGTCTATTACTGAAGCCATTAATATTTTCCTACATGTATCCCTTATGGAAGGTGGTCTTCCATTTGAAGTTCGGCAGCAGAGATACAACACAGAAACAGAATCTGCTATGAGAGAAGCTCGCGCGATTGCCAATGGTCTTATCCCGGCAAAGAAATATTCTTCTGCTGCTGAAATGATTAATGATGCTCTTGAATAAGCTTACATGTTATCATCATGCATTAATGAGTAATCATATTAAATATGTGAATGCTGTATCTCATTCAGATTTATTCCAAAGCACAAAACACTATCTTCTCTTTAAAGAGTGTAGATAGTGTTTTCTTTTATATTATTGATGTCATTGATATTTGTTACATTGTTGATATCTAAGCAACTGTTATTTTCAGTTGTAGTGAGTAGTATGAGTCAGATGTATAAAGTCATTCACATGCATATTTGTCTTATTTACAAGTCTCTATCATTGATGTCTAAAATAGCGAAATAGAACTAGTCAGTTAATATGATATATGTTAGTATGTGGCTACATTCAAAATAAGGGGGATATGAATGAAAATTATTAAGAAATACAATGAAACAAGTCTTGTAGTGAGAATCATTTGTGGTTTAGCTATCGGCTTACTTTTAGCACTTATTGTACCGAAGGTTCTTAAGTTAGAAATTATTGGTAATATCTTTATTGGTGCATTAAGGGGTATTGCTCCAATATTAGTCTTTGCCTTAGTTACATCGGCATTAGTAAATGGCTCTGGCAAGATGGATCGTCGTTTTGGGTCCGTTATCTTCTTATATATGCTTTCAACATTCCTAGCTGCCTTTGTAGCCGTTGCAGGAAGTTTTCTCTTTCCACAGACTATCGCCCTAGGAACAGCCTATAAGGCAGAGAGTGTACCTAGTGGTATCTTTGAAGTCATCAGCAATCTTCTCCTCAAGCTTGTTGATAATCCTATAAATGCTTTAGCACAGGCAAATTATATTGGTATTCTTTTCTGGGCGATTATCTTCGCATTTGCCTTAAAGTCATTTGCTTCTGAAAGTACTAAGACATTTATTGGTAATATCTCAGATGCTCTTACGAAGATTGTAAAGTGGATTATTAATATGGCTCCTTTTGGGGTAATGGGGCTTGTTTATCAGACAGTTTCTGCTAATGGTCTTGGGGTCTTTATGAAATATGGTTCATTACTGGGGTTATTAGTTGGTTGTATGCTTTTAGTGGCATTGGTTGTTGATCCATTGATTGCCTTTATTGCCTTAAAGCGTAATCCTTATCCATTAGTCTTTAGATGCTTAAAGGAATCTGGTGTGACTGCATTCTTTACAAGAAGTTCAGCGGCCAATATTCCTGTTAATATGGCTTTTTGTGAGAAGCTTGGCTTAGATAAAGATATGTATTCTATTTCTATTCCCTTAGGGGCAACGATTAATATGGATGGTGCAGCCATTACTATTACCGTTATGACACTTGCTACAGCGAATACTTTAGGTATTCATCCTGATTTAGTTTCCGCATTGATGCTTTCTATTCTTTCAACATTAGCTGCATGTGGTTCTTCTGGGGTAACTGGGGGATCATTGTTGTTGATTCCAATGGCATGTTCTTTATTTAATATTCCTAATAGTATTGCCATGCAGGTTGTAGGTGTAGGAATTATCTTAGGTGTTGTCCAGGATTCAGTCGAAACAGCCTTGAATTCTTCTGGTGATGTCATGTTTGCTGCAACAGCCGAATTTAGAGAATGGCAGAAGAAGGGTAAACGCCTCCCTGACTTCATGTATTCTAGAAAAGAAAGAGCAAAATTCAACAATACAGACAACGCTTAGAGTGAGATTATTCTCACTCTTTTTTAGTAGTCTGTCAGCAAGAAAGCCATATATGTAGGTAGAGTTAGAATCTTACCTTCTCTTCCTACATTATATTGTCCTAATTTAATAGCTTGTTGGATATGATATTTCTCAGGGTGATTGAGAATAGTTTTTGTGCTTTTTGTATTACCTGTTGTGGCTTTTACTTCAACAAGAACAGCTTCTGTATGATATCTCATGACAAAATCAATCTCCAAACCACTATCTTTATGATAATAGTAAAGCTTTCTGCCCATCTTATGAAATATATCAGCGATAAGATTTTCAAAAATAGCACCCTTATATCCATAAAGATGACCATTTAATACATCAAACTGCGTCCCATCTTCCAACATACTAATAAATAATCCTGTATCACACATATACACCTTAAAAACATCCTGAATGGCATTTCCATCCAATGGTAATTCGGGTATTGACAAATTATAACATCTTGTAATAATACCTGCATCTTCAATCCATTGTAGACTACCCATATATCTTGAAGCAGTCGATCCTTTTTTTATAACAGAATATTGGAATTTCTTATTTTCTTTACTTAATTGTTTAGGTATGGATTCAAAACATTCTCTAATATGGGCTTTATCGGTATTTGATGCGTATTTAATCATATCATCTTTATAAGATGCAACAATATCACGTTGTATCTGTAGAACTGCATCCATTTGCTTTGTAGACACAAATGTCTGTACAGCATCAGGCATACCGCCTACTACAGTATATTGTAATAAGAGTTGTTGTAATCTATGATGTAATGCATCAACAACTGGTGTTTCATTCTTTAAAGAAATTCTAAGCATATCAATCATATTATCCGTAATCCCATTAGCCCATAAGAACTCTTCAAAATCCATAGGATACATTTCTATCACTGTTTCATAGCCAACAGGTATTGATGAGGGCATTTCACGATATCCTTTAATTCCCAACAAAGACCCTGTTCCAATAACATCATAGCGTCCATCAACCTTAAAGAATTTCAATGACGTACGTGCTTGTGGACACTCCTGAATCTCATCAAAAATAATAATGGTTTCTCCTGGCTTAAATATAGCTTTATCACCAAGTAAAGCACTCATCATCATTGTAAGGTAATCAATATCCAATGAATCTTGAAAAATACTTTGAAAGTGTGGATTCTCAAAGAAATTCAAATAAACGACATATTGATAATACTTCTTTGCGAAAGCTAATACAGAGGATGTTTTCCCACACTGTCTACATCCCTTAATAATAAGTGGTTTATGATTCTTATTTTCCTTCCATTCCTCTAAGCGTCTATCAACCTTTCTCTTCAGCATAAAAATCATCCTCCTCTACTTCTAGTATAATGTAGGCAAAATATTTTTTAAAGGACTTTTCGCTATTATATACAACTTTTTCAAGGGAGTTTTACGTCTTACCAACAACTTTTTCAAGCGACTTTTTAGTCTTATGAACAACTTTTTCGAGGGAGTTCGAGATACAAGAATATTTTTTCCTAGTTATGTAAAAAAAACTATGTAATGCTTGTGGTTTGATAAAATAGTGTTATGGAGGTCACGTATATGGAAGACAACTATCATACTTTTAGAAACCAGCTTGAAAATAAAACAATCAAAGAATTTACGAAATCGATTGATAAAAACAAACTTACCTTTGAATCAAGTTATGCCACAGGAATCATTAGCTTTAATGCTCATCATATTATTGAGATGGAAGTCATTAATAAGAAAGATGCCAAGTCTGAATTCTATATCCACTTCCAGTACAACAACAATGCTCATGCATTAGCACTTTATCAAGAATTCCAGGATGCTCTTATTCAGACAAAAAAGAAACATACGCTTAGTGTCCTTCTTTGTTGCAGCGGGGGACTTACGACAAGCTATTTTGCGATGTTGTTGAATGAAGGAGCACAGGCTATCTCTCTTGATTATCACTTTGATGCCATGAGTTTTGATCATCTCTATCATAAAGGTAATAATTATGATGTCATTCTACTTGCCCCACAAATAAGCTATAAGCATAAAGAAGCAGAAAGTGCACTTCGCCATAAGCTTATTATCGACATTCCAGCTTCCATCTTTGCCCGTTATGATGTTGGCGCTATGTTCCATCATATCGCTTCATCCCTAGAAATCTACAAGAAGAGAGACACCTCCCCTATTGATCTTCCCATCAAAAAAGATATCCACAACACCACAACAATCCTCGTCTTGGGATATATCAGACACATGGATAAAACACGTATTGTTTATCGTATCTATGATCATAATCAAATCCTACTCACTAATGAAGTCATCAAATCACATCTTCGTTTAGAAGATATGCGTGATATTATTACAATGATTCTAACTTTGTATGATATTAAGATGGTCGGTATTGCTATGCCTGGTATTATCAACAATGGTACACCCTATTCTGAAAGTGATACTTTTAGTTATGAGAATGTTTATGAATATTTTAAGAATCAGTTTGATATTCCTATTGTCTTAAACAACGATGTCAATGCCATGGCAGTAGGACAATATCTTACGCAGGATGAAACTGAGAATCTCTCCTTCCTCTTCCAGCCTAGAGGAGCAATCTATTCAGGTATTGGCAATATTATCGATGGTAAACTGCATACCGGTCATGCTCATGTCTCAGGTGAATCCTTTTTAGTCATGAAACATGCCAACTGTTCTCCTCAAGACTTATATACGACTGAAGAGGGAGAAATCAAGATGGTTGCATGTGCATTAAACGCGCTGATTGCCATGGTTGCTCCTGACAAGATTATCTACTATTGTGAACAGATTCCCGATACAAAGAAACTCATTGATGCATTAACTGTTGATATACCTGAAAATGTCATGCCTGTAATTGAGAAAACAATACATATTAAGGACTATATGCTTCTTGGTGAACTCTATCTCGCTGCCCAGTACTATCATGAACATCTTTAGCATCAGTTTCTAACCACATTCTATCCACAATGGTTAAAATAGCTTTAAATTAGCTTTTATATTCCCTAATCAATTAAGCATATAGTGTCATTTCCTCTTTACATGATAAAAATGCGGATATCCGAAAAAATTTCATGAATAATAAGATACAACCATAAATAATCAACTTAATCCCACGGTTCTAACCGTGGGATGCCTTCTAATTATCTTTTTATTTTTTCTTTAAAATGCAAATATTATTTTCTACTCATTTTCTAATCATTTTGATTAATTTCGGTTAGATATGGTTAGAATAGAGTTGAATAAAATGTTTTAAAGAAAGTGAAAATATCGAACTAAAATCAGTTGTTATTGATGGTATAAAAAAGAGATAATCGCATTTGCGAATTGTAAAGGTGGGATATTTATATTGGTGTTGAGGATGATGAAAGTGTTGTTGTTTTGAATAGAAAGAAAAGATTATAGATTTCGCCAAACATCATCAAACATTCACAAGAAAAGATATTCAAAAGACATTTGGCTTTAGCCAAACGACATGCATACGCTTATTAAGTCATTTGGTTGAAAAAGGCAAAATCATCAAAGAAGGACAAAGTCGTAATACTTATTATCAACTTGTCAGATAACTTAAAAGAGACACGATGTGTCTCTTTTAGTGCTTCTTTTTGAATTTTGAGAGAATATCATTCTTTTCTGCCTGACCACTAGGAATCAGTTTGAGCTGACTGTAGTTACGATAGACCATTAATGCCGTAAATAGAGCACAGACAAGAAGCTCCTGAGGTGTGCGTGCTACAAGTGCCATGTAGGCAAAGACAATGACAACAGCCCCTAGGGCAAGATATTTTGTGACAATCACAACAATTAATCCAGCAATGAGTGCAATAAAGGCCAGCATAGGAGAATAGAGGAAGATTGTTGTGGCAGTTGTTGTGACACCCTTTCCACCTTTAAAATGGTGCCAGAATGGAAAATTATGTCCTAATGTAGCCCCTAATCCGGCATAAAGAATGCCCATTCTACCTCCATCAAAGCATTTGATGGCAATCACAATTGCGATGACCGTTTTAAGAATATCGCCTAATAATACCAGGATACCTG
>Ga0256405_10009887_pt1 | contig 12845 bp, 11 predicted proteins | sample RumenRJG_02DNA_FD_189096 | JGI IMG/M metagenome (GOLD analysis project Ga0256405, IMG submission 189096) | Bovine rumen microbial communities from Lethbridge, Alberta, Canada - RJG_02 | ecosystem: Host-associated > Mammals > Digestive system > Stomach > Rumen | place: Canada: Alberta...
GTGACGATAGTCCTGCTGACTTCCTACGTGGTCACCATCACCGTCATTCCCGTCTTCTACTATTGGTGGTACAAAGGTAAGGATCATTTCGCTCCGAGCCGGTTCCTTGAGAGGATCAATTTCGAGAGGCCTCTCCAGAAATGGGATGACAGGTGGATGGAGTGGTGCCTGAAGCACAGGTCGCTCTCCTGGTGGCTGCTTGCGGTCTCGCTCATCGGTGCGACAGCCTGCTTCCTTCTGATGCCGAAGGAGAGACTTCCCCAGATGACACAGACTGACACCATCCTCAAGATCGAGTGGAACGAGCATCTGGCCATTGAGAACAATATGGACAGGATAAGGTCAATCGAGACACTGCTCTCCGGGAAGGTTTCCCAGATGACCGCCCTTGTCGGGGCCCAGCAATTCGTGCTCAGCCATAGCGGAGACCAGGGGATATCCGAGGCGTCAGTCTATCTGGATTGCAAGAACCAGCGGACTCTGGACAAAGTTAAGGAGGAACTGGAAACATACCTCGCTTCCTCGTGGTCGGCGGCGACATATTCATTCTCCCCGTCCGGTAATATCTTCGATATGGTCTTCTCCGGGAACGAGGCCACCCTGACGGCCAAGCTCCGCCCTGTGAGGGCGGAGGGGATGGAGGTGGCTCCCGTGAGGAAGGTCGTTTCCGGAATCCGGGACGCCCTTCCCGGGGCGGGAGTATCGGATCCCGCCGTCAAGACAGACGTGCTTTTCGTGGCGGATCCCGATTTGCTCGCCCTTTACGGGGTGAGCGTGTCCGACCTCCTTTCCATCCTCCGCAATTCCCTTAACGAGAACAGGCTCTTCAACATAGTCCAGGGTTCCAGGTCCGTGCCGGTGGTGACCGGCTCGAACGCCGGGAGCCTGTCGGAGATCCTCTCCCGGACCTTTGTCGAGAAGAAGGGAGAAGATGGCGCTACTTTGCGGATACCCGCCTCTGACCTTATGAGGCAGACCCTCGTGGAGGACTTCAAGACCTTGGTGGCAGGGGCCGAGGGCAATTACTATCCTGTTGACCTGGATGTTCCCTCAAAGGATGTCAGGAAGGCGATGGACGCCGTCAAGGACGTGGTGAGGAAGGACGGGGCCTTCGAGGCCGGATTCTCCGGATCCTGGTTCTCCAACAGGAGGATGGTGGACCAGATGATTCTCATCCTGCTCATCGCCGTGACCCTCCTCTACCTTATCCTGGCCTCCCAGTTCGAGTCCCTCGTCCAGCCGCTCATCATCCTGTCGGAGATTGTGATAGATATTTTCTTCGCCCTCCTGGTTCTCTGGCTCTTCGGCGTTAGCGTCAACCTGATGTCAATGATCGGTTTGATCGTGATCACGGGTATTGTGATCAATGACTCCATCCTCAAGATAGACACCATCAACCGCATGCGGAAGGCGGGGGAGAGTCTTGAGAGGGCGGTGCTTGACGCCTCGTCAAGGAGGATGAAGGCCATCATCATGACATCCCTGACAACGATCCTGGCCGTCTGCCCGTTCCTTGCCAGGGGAAGCATGGGGGCCGACCTTCAGTATCCCATGTCCCTTGTGATCATAGCCGGGATGCTGGTCGGCACGCTCGTCAGCCTTTTCGTCGTGCCGGCAATATATTACTCGATCTACAATGGACGGAAGGACAAATAGGATCCCCCCGTTCTCGGTTGTGCTGATCATGGTGGCGCTGTCGCTTATCGGTGTGGCGTCGATCCGGCGCCTGAACATCCAGTACACCCCGACCGCCGAGGAGAGGACACTCACCGTCTCCTTCAACTATCCGAACGCCTCGGCCGAGACGGTCGAGGCGGAGGCCACCTCCAAACTGGAAGGGGTGCTGTCAGGACTCGACCATGTGTCCGGCGTGTCCTCGACCTCGTCCAAGGGAGGAGGCACGATACAGGTCTCCTTCAACAAGGGAACCGACATGGACGCCGCGCGTTTCGAGGCGGCGTCGGCGGTCCGGAACATCAGGTCCTCGCTTCCGAGGGAGATCACCTATCCGACCATATCCAGGGGAAGCGGGGAGTCGGTCTCAAGGGTATCTTACCTTGTCAAGGGAGACATCCCCTCCAGGGAAATCTCACGTTACCTCAATGAGCACGTCCTCAGCCCTCTCGCGGCTGTCCCCGGGGTGGACAAGGTTGAGATCGGGGGCGGGGTCCCATTCCATTGGGTGATCACTTTCGACGCCACGAAGGCAGCCTCGGCCGGGATAACAGCGGACGAGATCGCCAGCGCCTTCCGCTCCTATTATGGCTCCGAGATCGTCGGCATGGCCAGGACAGGGGATGGCATGATGTCCGTGCGCCTGGAGGAGGAGAGCGGGCCTGATTTCGGGGCGGTCCCCGTGAAGAACGTCGGCGGGGAGATCATCCACTTGAGAGACATCGCTACCTGGCGTTACGAGGAGTCACTTCCCACCTACTACTACAGGGTGAACGGCCTGAACACCATCACCATGACGGCTGAGATCGCCTCCTCGGCCAACCTGCTGACCACCGCCGCGGCGGTGAGGGCGAAGATGGATGAGCTGCGACGCGGCTTCCCCGGCGAGATCACGGCCTCGGTCGCGTACGATTCCTCTGAATATGTCCGGGACGAGTTGAACAGGATCTATCTCAGGACAGGCCTCTGCGTGCTGATACTCCTGCTGTTCGTCCTCATCATCTACCGCTCGTGGAGATACATGCTGATCATTCTCTCCACTCTCGCGGTGAACATCCTCACGGCTCTGGCGATCTATTCGTTCGCCGGGCTTCAGATCCATATTTACACACTGGCCGGGATCACGGTCTCGCTGGGGATCATCATCGACACGTCGATAGTGATGATCGACCATTACAGCCGTTACCGCGACCGGAGAGTCTTCCCGGCTATCCTTTCCGCTGTCGCGACCACGGTTGGCGCCCTACTGATGGTGCTCCTGCTTCCGGAGAGCGAGAAGGCCAACCTGGTGGACTTTATCTGGGTCATTGTCATCAACCTCTGCCTCTCGCTTCTTATCTCCTATCTCTTCATCCCCTCGTTGATGGAGTATATTCCCGTCAAGGCAGGTGACCGTTCCGGATCCGTTAGAGGGAAGAGAAGGACAGTCAGGCGAAACAGAATGTACTCCCGTTACATAGGCTGGGGTGTCCGGCACCGGTGGGTGTACATAGTGTTATTCATCGCGGCGTTCGGCCTTCCGTTCTGCGCCCTGCCGAAAGCGTTGTCCGAGAAAGAGAAGACTACGGCCAGCCGGGCCAGAAAGGCGGTGGACAAGATTGTCACCTGGAAGCCATACGAGTCCAACAGGGTCAAGATCGACAAGTACACCGGATCCTCCTTCGCCCTGTTCTACGGCGCCTTGGACCGGTTCAACTTCTACCGCCAGCCGCAGAAGAAGCAGTTGAACATCCGCGCGGGTATGCTTGAAGGCTGCACGGTGAACCAGCTCAACGAGGTCGTGAAGGCGATGGAGAACTACCTCTCGAAGTTTGACGAGATCTCGGTGTTCACGACGAGGATCAGTTCCTACAATAACGCCAACATAACCGTGGAATTCAAGCCGGAGTTCGAGAACACATCCTTCCCCGCCACCCTGAAGTCCGAGGTCACGAGGATGGCGATCAATTTCGGAGGTGCCAACTGGAGTGTATGGGGGATTGACGACAACTCATTTAACAACAACATAGTCTCGAGCTACAAGAGCGACGGGATAATCCTCAGAGGCTATAATTACCAGCGTCTCCACGATTACGCCTCGATGATGGTGGAATATGTCTCCGGCAACCGCAGGGTTCAGGAACCCGAGATCTGGGGCGGGGGACGGTACGGCCGTCCGTCATCCGAGTTCGTTCTCGACTATGACTTCGGCAGGATGACGATGGCAGACGTGAATCCGTATTCCTACTATGGGACGCTGTCGTCCCTTCTGTACGAGGATGTCATCGGGAAGGCGGATCACGACGGGGAGTTGTCGGATGTCGTGCTGCGTTCCTCGGACTTGGACGCTTACGACCTGTGGCATGTCGTCAATTCCCCGGTCGAGATAGGGGAGTCGAAGGTCACGCTCTCCGGCTTGGGCTCGATAGATAAGAGGCGGACCGGACTGGAGATACAGAAGGAGAACCAGTCATACACCCTTGAGGTCCGTTACGATTTCATCGGAAGCTACGAGCTCTCCAGACGCCTTAGGGAACAGGTGGTGGATCACTTTAATAATGAGATACTTCCGGTAGGTTTCAAGGCCGAGGATCCGTCAGGGGGCTGGTTCTATGGTAACAAAGAAAGGTACGCCTGGCTGATATTCCTGATCATCGCCGTGATCTATGTGATGCTCGCCATGACCTTCGAGTCGTTCCGGTATCCGCTGCCGGTGATATTCATGATCCCGATCTCGTTCATCGGATTGTTCCTGGTGTTCGGACTCACTGACTTCGCCTTCGACCAGGGCGGCTTCGCCGCCTTCGTGATGCTCTGCGGAATTGTGGTTAACGCGGGAATATATCTGGTCACGACTTATCAGGCCCTTCGACAAGCTCAGGGACCGGGAGCAATACGTTTGTACATCAAGGCCTTCTCCCGGAAGATCACCCCGATCAGCCTCACCATCGTGTCAACCATCCTGGGCCTTCTGCCGTTCCTCTCCGACGGCCCCGAGGAAGTCTTCTGGTTCGATTTCGCCATCGGCACCATCGCCGGGATGGTCTTCTCCGTAATAGCGATAATCTTGGTTCTACCGGTCTTTGTGGTCGGGAAGCATGAGAAATGATTATATTTTAAGTATATTTGCTTCCAGAAAGACGATATAGATGAGACGGATTCTAAGATTACTGACCATTGGCTTATTCGTGGCATTTGCCATGACGCTTTCCGGCTGCTCCGGCTCTAAAGGTGGGAAGGCGATGAAGAAATTCTATTCCAGCGAGATAGTTTTCCCTCCGAGCCTGGAGAGGATTGAGGGAAAATCCGGCCGGCATTTCGATCCGAATTCTCCCGGAGTCCGTTTCGTCGTTTATGTGGACTCCGTCCAGTGCTCCACATGCCATCTTAACAGGATGCCGAATTACTTTCAGTACGCTTCCCTGGAGACTTTATATCCAGATTTCCAACTGGTGGCGATAATGTGGCCTAATGCCGAGAGTGCCCCTACCATGGCAGCTGACATAGCCCACAGGGCTTTCCCGTTCGATGTTTTCCTGGATAAGGACGGCTCTTTCGCCGCGGCCAATCCATCCATTCCATCCAACAGGGACAGTCATTGCTTCCTGCTTGACCGGGACGGACATCCTGTTTTCACCGGGGATCCGACCTCGACAAAGGGCAAGGAAATGTTGCTTCACAACACATTGTATTCCCTTTACGGGCAGAAGTAATCGCCTGTTTAACGTATTTGTGATTTTTTTTTGCTATATTTGCCCTTGATGGACAGGGTTTCGCCGGGTCGGCGGGACTCCGTTCAGTTTTTACGAATAGAATAAACTTAAGATTATGGCAGATATCCATTACATGACCCAGGAAGGGTTGGACAAATTGAAGAAAGATCTCGCTGAGGCGCTCGCACGGCGTCCGGTTATCTCCGCGGCGATCGCGGAGGCGAGGGAGAAGGGCGACCTGTCCGAGAACGCGGAGTATGACGCCGCCCGTGACGCTCAGGGACTCCTTGAGGTAAAGATAGCGAAATTGAAGGACTTGGTGGCCAATGCCAAAGTTATTGACGAGTCTCAGGTCAGCACCGATAAGGTGCAGATTCTGAATAAGGTCAAAGTCGAGAACATGTCGATGAAGACAACCATGGAGTTCACCATCGTCGGAGAGACCGAGGCTGACTTCGCTCATGGTAAGCTCGCCGCCACCACACCTATCGCCAAGGCTCTTCTTGGCCACGCTAAGGGCGATATCGTCGAGGCGAAGGTTCCGTCAGGGATTATCAAGTTCAAGATTCTTGACATCTCAATCTAAACGCCATGGCCACGATATTCTCCAGGATAGCCGCGGGGGAGATCCCGTCTTTCAAAGTCGCTGAGAGCGAGGAGTTCTATGCTTTTCTTGACATCAATCCAATGGCTCCGGGTCACACTCTCGTGATCCCCAGGAATGTGGAGGATGACTATATATTCAACCTTGATCCCAAGACCTACGAGGGGCTTTGGGCTTTTGCCCGCAAAGTCGCGCTCGCGATCAAAGCGGCGGTACCTTGCAAGAGGGTAGGAGTCGCGGTTCTGGGGATGGAAGTTCCTCACACTCACATACATCTCGTTCCTCTTCAAAGCGAGGCGGACATGGATTTCAGAAAAGAGAAACTCCATCTTTCCCCGGAGGAGAACAAAGCCATTGCAGAAAGAATATTCCAGGAATATGAAAAATTATAAGAAACTGATAGCGGCGGCGGCCATTCTGGCGGCCGCTGTCTCATGTACGGACAAGGCCACAGTGGATGGTACGTTGACCGGATCTCCCGACTCAAAGGTCGTGCTTAAGAAGCTCTCCGGTGGGTCTCTAAGCGTGATTGACACGGTTAAGACTGGCTCCGACGGGTCATATTCGTACAAAATGGACATCGCCAAGGGACAGCCTGAGTTCGTGTATGTCTATTCAGGCGACACGAAGGTGGCTTCCCTCCTCCTTCAGAACGGTGACAAGGTCAAAGTCGTCTCTGACGCCAATGGCAATTATACAGTTGAGGGCTCTGAGGAATGCTCCAAACTCAAGAGTGTCGAGGACGATTTCGCGGCTTTCCTGAAGGATTTCTCATCTTCTGTCGAGGCAGGGGATGGTCCAGCGGCCTCCAGGAAATATGTCGAGTATTATCGTTCCAGGGTCAAATATGTCATGGATAATTGCAAGTCGCTGACATCGATCCCCGTTCTTTACCAGAAGATAAACGATGATTTCCCTGTGTTCGGGCAGTCCACTGACGCCATCCATTTCAGGAGCCTTCACGATTCGCTCGCCACTGTTTATCCGGATTCCAAGTATGTCACCGCTCTGGGTAACGAGGCTCAGAAGAGGTTCACCCTGCTCGACCTTCAGCAGAGGCTGGTGGCCGCCAATGAGGCTGGATTCCCGGATACGGAACTCCCTTCAATCGATGGGAAAAAGGTGAGAATCAGCGACTTGGATTCCAAGCTCGTCCTGGTTTATTTCTGGCAAGCGGCTGACGCCTCCCAGAAGATGTTCAATCAGGATGTCCTCCTGCCTCTTTATAAGACTTACCATCCTAAAGGTCTTGAGATATATTCCATCTCGCTTGACACCGACAAGGGAGTTTGGGCAAGCGCCGTTAAGAGCCAGGGTCTCCCTTGGGTCAATGTCTGTGACGGACTCGGAGCGGCAAGTCCCGTGGTGGGATTGTATAACATCTCGAAAGGCCTGCCGGTCGCTTACGTGATCGACAACGGGACCCTTGACCCCAAGACTGTCTCTTCCGGTAAAGAGCTCCAGTCCATCGTGGCCTCGAAACTGAAATAACCTCTCGCTAAACAAACCACATAACCCTATAACACTCATGGCCTTAATGATCATCCAACTGCTGATCGTTCTCGGAGCCCTTTATGTCGGCTCCAGGTACGGTAGCCTCGCGCTGGGCGCGATCTCCGGGATCGGCCTGGCGATCCTGGTGTTCTGCTTCGGAATGAAACCTGGCACTCCTCCTACTGATGTCATCTACATCATCATTGCGGCTGTCACCTGCGCCGGAGTCCTTCAGGCCTCCGGGGGAATGGATTGGCTGATCCAGATAGCCGAGAAGATGCTCAGGAAGCATCCTGACAGTATCACGATCCTGGCTCCCTTCACCACGTTCTTCCTTACGGTTCTCGTGGGTACCGGACATGTTGTTTACACCCTGATGCCGATCATCGTGGATATCGCCATCAAGAAGGGAATACGTCCCGAAAGGCCTTGTGGAGTCGCTTCGGTGGCTTCCCAGGTTGGTATCACGTGTTCTCCCATCGCGGCGGCGGTCGTGGCGTTCGTGACCATTTCCAACGCCAACGGCTACGACGTCTCCATCCCTCAGGTCTTGATGGTGACCATCCCGGCCTGTGTGATCGGCCTGCTGTTCGCCGCCTTGGCTTCGTACCGCAGGGGCAAGGACCTGGACAAGGATCCGGAGTTCCTCAAAAGGATCGAGGATCCGGCCGTCAAGAACTATGTTTACGGAAGTGACGCGACCACTCTGGATAAGGTCATTGACAAAAAGGCCAAGCTCGCCGTCTATATTTTCCTGCTCGCTATCCTGGTCATCGTGGGCCTGGCTTTCTGCCAGATGGTGATGAGCAAAGAGGCCCTGGCCAAGCTCCCGAAGATGAATATTGCCATTCAGATAATCATGCTTTGCGCCACCGCTTTCATGATTATCTTCTGCAAGGTCGATCTTAAGAAAGCGGCCGGGGGAACGGTCTGGAGATCCGGGATGGTCGCTGTGGTCGCCATCTATGGAATCGCCTGGATGGCTGACACATATTTCGGAAACTACATGGACCAGATCAAGGAAATGCTCACTGGCCTGGTCTCGCAGTATCCCTGGTCGATAGCATTGGTCTTCTTCGCCGTCTCGGTACTGATCAACTCCCAGGGCGCTGTGGTCGTCGCGATGCTGCCGCTGGCCTATTCTCTGGGTATTCCAGGGCCGGTGTTGCTGGGTGTCCTGCCGAGCGTTTACGGCTACTTCTTCATCCCGAACTATCCTTCGGATATCGCCACGGTCAACTTTGACCGTACCGGGACTACAGTTATCGGCAAGTACCTCCTGAACCACAGTTTCATGATGCCGGGCCTTGTCAGCACGATCATCGCCACGATTGTCGGCTACCTCATCACGGTGGTTTTCTTCCCCGGCTATTTCGCTGGACTGTAGAGTTTTTTTTAATTAGTTAATAACCAGCCTCTTACAGAAAATGCGTAGCTTATTTAGCTACGCGTTTTTCGTAATACGCTCACTATCAGTGTTACATTTTCCTCGTATTTTCGTTTATTAAGGTAGAGAACCGGAAAGAATGGCGAAGGATTTCCTGACAGAGGCGTTTGTTTCGTTGAAAGACAGATGGAAGGCGGAAGACGCCCTCCAAGAGGCTTTCTGCAGGCTGTGGGGAAGGAAGTACAAGGCAGCGAGCCTGAAGGAGGCGGTAGGTTTGCTTTCAAGAACGGGAAGGAATATTCAGATTGACGAGTATAGGAAGTCCAGAAGAGGAAAGACGGTTTCGCTGGATGGAATTGTTGTTGAGGATGAAGGTGCTTCCCTTGCCGAAACGGAGTCTTTGTTCAGAAAGGTTGAGGCGTCAGTTGAGAAGGAGCTGTCGGAGACTCAGAAAGAAATAATCAAGATGCATGAATATGGGGGGATTACTTTTGAGGATATAGCGGATGAGCTAGGCATGACTCCGGTTGCTGTCCGGATGCAGGCTTCAAGGGCAAGGAAAATATTAAGGGAAAAGTACAGGGAAGAATATGAAAAAGATTGACGAGCTGGTAGACGGTTATTTTGAAGGAACTCTTTCGGAGGACGAGGAGACAGCGCTTAAAATATTCTTGGCTTCGGAAGAAGGTCAAGGCCCTGAATATGACGAGGTTCGGGCCGTTATGGGCTACTTCGCCGCCGGCCGCCCTGCGGAGCTTCTTCGGTCGCGTCCGCTCCCTCAGAATGACAGGAAGGTGTGGCGCCGAATCCTGGCGATCGCAGCCAGTATGGCAATCATCATCACCCTCGGTGTGAGTCTCTATAATAGAAACAATGTCTGTGTCTCGTTTGTGAGCGGGCAAAAGATTACTGACAAGGAAGTTGTAATGAACGACGTCGACAACATCCTCGCTGATCTGCTTTCCGACCGGGTGGACATGGAAGAACAATTAGAAAGCATATTTGGAGAATGATCTCATGAAAAAAATTTTACTCATAACCTTATGCGCCTTCCTAGCCCTGGCTCAAGGAGCCAGGGCCCAGGCAGGTTTTCAGATCGACAGCCTCTTCAGCGGAGGCTTCGTCCCTGCTTCAAGAATCACTGAATCCGAAGTTAGCGGCAGGGAATTGAGACCCTACAATCTCGACTATTTCCGGAGTGTCCGGTTCCAGGCGACCGATCAGGAAATAAAAAAGATCACCTCCTGGCTGGAGGGGGACGCCCTGATGTCGCTCGGCAAAGAAATGGACTATGAAGATGGGCGTCTTGTCTATGCCTTGCTCCGTTTTCCGGCGGACAGGAACAGGAACCGCTATGTCGGTTACCAAGTCAAAGAGGCTTCCGGAAATAAGTATGTCACAGTGGTTTATCTGGCAGGTAAAGCCACAACTAAGGAATTGAAAGTAATATTTAAACACAGGTAGGAGGATTGAGAATGAAAAGGACAATCATCGCGTTCGTTGTTTTCGCCGCAGGCATCCAAATGATGTCAGCACAGGAAAAGACAGATACTGTCGTGACGAAATCGGACACCGTCATCATAAACAGTACGGTAACAAAAAGTCAGGACAGGAGTCGGGTCCACCTGGATTTTGACATTCCATTTTACCATAAGATAAACCGAGGCACTTCAACCCGATCCGAGATAGGGGCTTTCGGGATCGGATCCATATTCTCGGATTCTAAAGCACCGCTGGATTTCAGCCCTCAGAATTCTCTGGAGTTTTACGCTTATACTCTTAACTCTCACACAAAGGGCCATAGCACCTTCTCTCTCGGTCCTGGGGTTACCTTCAGGAATTTCGGTTTGACTGGCGGAAATGCCATGGGACTGGAGGATGATGGGAAGGTCTCTATCGGACCATTCCCATCCGGTAAAGTCCTCAAGGTCTCTAAACTCAGGGTGTTCAGCGTTAATCTGCCATTGCTCTATTCTCTTAACATCTGTAATGGTTTCGGTTTCACTTTAGGTCCGGTTCTGAATTTCAATGCCGGGAGCTCAATCGTCAATAAATTCAGCGTGGATGGAGAAAAGGATAAGGATAAAATCAAGAATGTGCATTGCAATCTCCTGACGGTCGATGCCATGTTCCAGATTAATCTTAAGTATTTCAGTATCTATGCCAAGTACTCTCCGATGAATGTCATGGACAAGAAATACTGGCCTGAGTTCACGACCTGGACTTTCGGAATCGCGCCGTTCTAAAAATACCTTCGGAATCGTTTTCGAGTCTCAAGAATATTCCTTAAATTGCATAGGTTTTGGCCAAGGTTGGCCGAGCCTATGTTTTTTATTAATATCTAAACATCTAACATCATGTCACTGAACAAAGTAATGCTGATCGGTAACGTTGGAAGAGACCCGGAGATACGTTACCTTGATGGGAATAACCCTAACCAGGGAGCGACGAAGGTGGCCCAGTTCACCGTCGCCACGACAGAGCGATATCGTGACCGCAATGGAGAACTTCGCGAGAACACGGAATGGCACAACATCGTCGCTTGGAGGAATTCGGCGGATGTGGCGGAGAAATTCATCCGCAAGGGCACGCAGGTTTACATTGAGGGCAAGCTTCGCACCCGCTCCTGGACTGACCAGACCGGCAACAAGAGGTACACGACCGAGGTAGCTGTTGACAATCTCCAGCTTCTTGGCAAGAGGAATGACAATCCTGGCGCGCAGTCCTTCGGCTCCGCTCAGGAACCGCGCACGGACGGGTACCAGCAGGCTTCGCAGCAGCCGCAATATCCGGCTGGTGAGCGGAGTCGAACCACCGGCCCTTCGACAGGCTCAGGGACCGGTTACCCGCAGCCTCAGCAGCCGGCTTACCAGCAGCCGCAAAACCCTCCGCAGCAGCCAATTGACATCGGAATAGACGACAATCCTTCCGACGACCTTCCGTTCTAATATTCAGAAATCCTTTAAAACCAATATTCGTAAGACATGAGTTCGAAACTTGACGTCGTCCTTGGCCTCCAGTGGGGAGACGAGGGAAAAGGCAAGATTGTGGATGTGCTGGCCGGTCGTTATCCTGCGGTAGCTCGCTTTCAGGGTGGTCCTAATGCCGGGCATTCACTCCATTTTGATGGTAAAAGCTTCGTCGTGAGGAGCATCCCTTCCGGAATATTCCGGGAAGGTTCCGTCAACATCATCGGCAGCGGAGTTGTGCTTGATCCCGTGACCTTCAAGGAGGAGTGCGCCAATGTCTCCGCGATGGGGATTGAACCCAAGGAGAAGATCGTCATATCCAAGAAAGCCCACCTCATCCTCCCGACCCACAGGCTGTTGGACGCCGCTTACGAGGCTGCCGCCGGAAAGGGGAAGATCGGCTCGACGCTCAAGGGTATCGGTCCCACCTACACTGACAAGGTCGGACGCCATGGACTCCGTGTCGGCGACATCCTAGCTCCGGATTTCAAGGAGCGCTACGCCAAGCTCAAGGAGCGTCACCACAGGCTTTTGAACGACCTCCATTTCGAGTATGATCCCGCTCAGGGTGAGGCCGAGTGGATGGAAGCCGTTGAGTTCCTGAAGGGTTTCAAGCTCGTGGACTGCGAATATTTTGTGGACGGACTTCTCAAGGAAGGCAAGCCGATCCTCGCCGAGGGGGCCCAGGGCTCCATGCTCGACGTGGACTTCGGATCCTATCCCTTTGTCACCTCATCTTCCACCACCGTCGGAGGAGTCTGCACCGGACTCGGCTTGGCTCCGTCGAGGGTAGGGAAGGTTTTCGGAATATTCAAGGCCTACTGCACCCGTGTCGGTAGCGGTCCGTTCCCGACCGAGCTTTTCGATGAGACTGGCGAGACTCTTCGCCGTGTCGGTCATGAATTTGGGGCTGTCACAGGACGTCCCCGCCGCTGCGGCTGGCTGGATCTTGTGGCGCTGCAATACACCGCCATGATCGACGGCGTGACGGATCTCATCATGATGAAGTCCGACTGCCTGGATGA
>Ga0256405_10009888_pt1 | contig 12844 bp, 12 predicted proteins | sample RumenRJG_02DNA_FD_189096 | JGI IMG/M metagenome (GOLD analysis project Ga0256405, IMG submission 189096) | Bovine rumen microbial communities from Lethbridge, Alberta, Canada - RJG_02 | ecosystem: Host-associated > Mammals > Digestive system > Stomach > Rumen | place: Canada: Alberta...
CCATGCAATGGTTCACACGCTGTTCGAACAGTGCCTGGACAAGGGCATTGATTTCATCTCGGAGTGCCAGATGCTTGAGATCAGCATGGGCGGCGAGAAGAATGACCAGCTCAACGGTGTTATCGCTATGGATATGCGTTCGGGAAATCTTATCGGTGTTCCGGCTAAGGCGGTTGTCATTGCGACGGGCGGCTATGGCCGTGTCTATTGGATCCGTACGTCTAATCCGTACAGCTCCACGGGCGATGGTATCGTTGCCGGCATGAATGCCGGTATCCCGTTCAAAGATCCGGAGATGGTGCAGTTCCATCCGACGGGCCTGTCCGCTAATGGTGTCCTGCTGTCCGAGTCGAGCCGTGCCGAGGGTGCACAGCTCAAGAACAAGAATGGCGAGCGGTTCATGGCAAAATATGCGCCGGAGAAAATGGAGCTGGCAACGCGTGATATCGTAGCGCGTGCTATTGCAACGGAGATCGAGGAAGGCCGCGGGATTGGCGAGGGCATTCATGCCGGCGTCTACATGGATTTCACGGTCATCCCGGCAGAACGCATCCGCGAGCGCCTGGGCCAGGTGGCTGACCTTTCCAAGCGCTTTGCTGGTGTTGATATCACGAAAGAGCCGGTTCCCATCGCACCGACCTGCCATTATTCCATGGGCGGCCTTGAGATGGCTGACTTCCATACGGGTGAGTCCCGCGTACCGGGCATCTATGTTGCCGGTGAGTGCAGCTGTGTATCCGTACATGGTGCCAACCGCCTTGGTGCAAATTCCCTGTCGGAGGTACTCGTCTTTGGTCATACGGCCGGTGACGGTGCAGCCGCTTACGCAAAAGAGCATAATTACGCTGGCAGCCAGGACAAACTTGCTCAGGATTGCCAGAAATGGAAAGATAAATTCGAAGAAGTCACGAACCGTCCGGAAGGCTGCGGCAAGACCGTACCGGAGATTCGTGATGCCATGGTCAATACGATGTGGTACAAGGCTGGCGTATACCGTCAGGAGGACCAGCTGAACCAGGCTACCCAGGAGCTCAAGGCTCTCGAGGAAGAGTACAAACACTGCTATGTTGGTGACTCTTCTCATGTTTACAACACGGCTTTTGAACAGTATGTGGAGCTCGGCAACTTGCTGCAGATTTCCCATGCTATCGTACAGGGGGCACTGGCTCGTAAAGAGAGCCGCGGTGGTCATTCCCGTCGCGATTACCCGAAACGTGACGACAAGAACTTCCTCAAGCATACGCTTATCTTCAAAGATCAGAAGACGGGCGAATATCGTGCCGAGTATAAAGATGTCGTTATTACGAAATATCAGCCGAAAGAAAGGAAGTATTGATCATGGACGTAAAGCTTAGAATCCATCGCTTCGTTGAAGATAAAAAATGGGTGCAGGATTACACGCTCCCAGTTACGGTTGGCATGACGGTACTTGAGGCCCTGACGCAGATCAAAGAGCATCAGGATCCGACCCTTTCGTTTACCTGCTCCTGCCGTTCCTCCATCTGCGGTGCCTGCTCTGTCCGCGTCAACGGCAATGCGGAGCTGGCCTGCGAGATTCTCGTCGAGAACCTCATGAAGCGTTACGATACCGACGAGCTCACGATTGAGCCGCTGGGTAATTTCCGTGTCATTCGCGACCTCATTGTCGATTGGGATCCGAAATATGCCCGCATCAAGAAAATCAAACCGACGGTTCATCCGAAAGATGAGTTCTCGGCTGAGGAAGGCTGCAAGCAGTCTCCGGAAGATTTCAACAAGTATAAGAAACTCGCGGGCTGCATCCTCTGCGGTTCCTGCGTATCCGAGTGCAACAAGAATGCGCTGAATCAGGATGACTTCCTCGATCCGTTCGTTTTTGTCAAGGCTGCGAAGATCACGCGGGATTCTCGTGACAAAGATCCGAAAGAGCATCTCAAGGCGGTTGTCGATGCTGGTCTTTGGCGCTGCTTCAACTGCCAGGAATGCACGGCCAAATGCCCGAAGGGGCTGGATCCGGCCGGTGCCATTGAGAAACTCAAAGAGGCAACGTTCAAAATGGGCCTCGATGATAACGTCGGTGCTCGCCATGCGAAGGCTATCTATGATGATATCAGTGATTCTGGTACGCTTGACGAGTCGAAGCTCAACATCAAATCGGAGGGCTTCTTCGCCGCCGGTCTGCGTGCGCCGATGGCTCTGCGCCTCATGCGTGTTGGCAAGATGAATCCGCTGGACAGCCATCCGGTCAACAAAGAAATCGATACGATCCGTAAAATCGTTAAGAACGCAGAAGCAGCATCGAAGGAGGAGAATTGATTATGAAATACGCATTATTCCCGGGCTGCGTCCTCGAAGGCGCTGCTGCTGAAGCATATACTTCTCTGAAAAAAGTTTGCGAGAAGCTCGAGATTGAAATCGAAGAGATTCCAAACTGGACCTGCTGTGGTGCATCCCACGCTCAGGGTGTCGATGATTTGGCGGCATTGGCAGTCAATGCCCGTAACATTTCCATTGCTGAGAATATGGGCTGTGATATTATGACGGTTTGCAATACTTGCACGCTGCAGCTCCGTACGGCAAAAGCCCGTTTGGACAAGGATGAGAAACTTCGCGAGAAGGTAAATAATATTCTCAAGGAGTCCGGTCATCCGTATGAATACAAGGGCACGAGCCAGATTACGCATTTCCTTTGGATCCTTGATGACCATCCGGAACTCTTGGATGGCAAGATTGTAAATCCGCTTAATGGTTATAAAGTTGCTGCTTACTATGGCTGCCATATCCTGCGCCCGCAGGAGGTTATGGACCATGGTGACGGCAAACATCCGGAGTACATGGAACGTCTTGTTCGCAAACTCGGTGCAGAGCCGGTTTGGTTCGATGCAAATCGCAAATGCTGTGGTTTCCATGCACAGTTGGCTGCTGAGCATGATGTGCTCAAGGCTACGGGGCAGATTGTTGACAGCGCAGACCGCGCTGGTGCTGGCGCATTGGTTACGCCGTGCCCGCTTTGCCAGATGCAGCTTGATATGTACGAGCCGGAAGGCCGTGAAGCAGTTCATTCCCAGGCACAGGTTCCTATCCTGCACCTGCAGCAGCTCGTTGGTTTGGCCCTTGGCCTGACGAAAGAAGAAGTTGGCTTCAACCGTCATGTCTCTGCACAGGACAAACTGAAAATCGGCTGATAAATTACGCGTACCCTTTCCTAAATTTAGATAAACACACACATCACAACACAAAAGTGACAGGCTCACAAAGAGTCTGTCACTTTTGTGTTATACTGAAAAAAATACAGGAGGTATGGGAGATGGCAAAGGTAGTTATTATTGGCGCGGGGCCTGCTGGTGTATCGGCAGCTCTTTATGCACGCCGGGGAGGCGCTGAGGTAACGGTGATTTCCAGTGAGAAAGATACCGGCAGTCTCATCAAAGCACACCAGATTGAAAATTACTATGGACTGGCCGAACCCGTAAGCGGGGCAGAACTGATTCAGCGTGGCATCCAGGGGGCCAAACGCATTGGGGTGGAATTTATCCAAGGCGATGTGGTGGCTGTGGCTTTTTCGGAAGATTTTCATGGGTACCAGGTGGAAACCGAGCAGATGAAATATCATGCGGACAGTGTCATTTTGGCTGCGGGAGCGGCGCATAAAACGTTGCCGATTCCTGGAATTCGTGAATTTGAGGGCAAGGGCATCAGTTATTGTGCAATTTGCGATGCGTTTTTCTATCGCCAGAAGCAGGTGGCCGTCATTGGCGCCGGGGAATATGCTTTCCATGAGGCGGCCGCTCTTCTTCCGCATGCGGCACAGGTAACTTTGCTGACCAATGGCGAAGATATTGCCGGCCGCCCTCCGGAGGCGTTAGTCCTTCGAAAGGAGAAGCTGGCAGCTGTGGAAGGCAGTGGCCGGGTGCAGCGGGTTCGCTTTCAGGATGGTTCGCTTTTGCCTGTTGACGGTGTGTTTTTGGCCGTGGGGGTCGCTGGCAGTACGGAACTAGCCAGAAAGATGGGAGTAATGCTAGCGGGAAATGCCATCAAGGTAGATGAGCGTATGGCAACGAATATCCCAGGAATTTTTGCGGCGGGTGACTGTACTGGCGGATTACGGCAGGTAGCCAAAGCGGTTTATCAGGGGGCTGAAGCTGGATTGGCTGCTGTGCGTTATTTGCGGGAAAAATAAGTGTAAGCAGCATTAGACGCACCTTGTATGTTTATGGTAAAATCAATACGAGCTTTTGAATGAAATAATGGATCTTGGTAGAATCGGGAAATGAGGAACGTGCAATGATCAAATTAATCTTGTCAGATATGGATGGTACCCTTTTGGATGAGGCAGGCCGGTTGCCGGCAGAATTCGATGCGATGATGGAAAAGCTTCAGGATCGCGGGGTTATGTTTGCTCCGGCCAGCGGGCGCCAATACCATTCTTTGGTGGACAGCTTCCATAAATATGCCGATACGTTCCTCTTTGTCAGTGATAATGGCACGATGGTTCGCCAGCATGGCGAGGAGCTTTTTTCCAATGTCATCGAGCGGAATAAGGCACTGGAAATTGTTAACAGCATGAATGACAAGCCGGATATCTACAATGTTTTCTGTGGCAAGAAGAAGGTATATCTCTTAAAAGACAAACAGCCGGAAAAGTATATGGATGAACTCATGAAATACTTTCGCGAAATCGAGTTGGTGGATTGTTTCGAAACGATTGACGATGATCCCATTAAGATTTCTTTCTTCACGGCCGCAGGAGATGCGGATACGAAGATCTTTCCCCTGCTCGAGCATTATGCCGATTCGATGCAGGTGGTGTTGGCAAGCGCCTTTTGGGTAGATATTACCAATATAGGCGCGAATAAGGGTATGGCAGTGCGCAAAATCCAGGAACGCCTCGGCCTGGCACCGGAAGAATGTGCGGCCTTTGGCGACTATATGAACGACAAAGAGATGCTGGAGTCGGTTTACTACAGTTATGCGATGGCCAATGCTTATCCGGCTATCAAGGAGATTGCCCGCTTCACGGCTAAGAGCAATGCTGAGGCTGGCGTTATGGATAAGATTCAGCAACTGTTGGATGAAGGCTTATGTTGATGCTGTGGACTGGAAATTTCGCTTTAATGATATTATAAGGGAAATATAAGAAAAAACATCATTTTCGTTTAAGGAAGCTCCAATTCTAACTTCCTATACTTTAAATTGAGGAAGGGAAATACCCGAGATAAATAATTTGAGGTAAAGGAGTCAGGAATATGAAATTTGATAAAAAGAAAGTTACTGCATTGGCAATGGCTGGCATGATGGGATTTGGTGTTGCTACGGTTTCGCTGTCGGGAGTTTCGGAAGCGCATCGTCACCATGCTCAGCAGACCTTCGAAGATGGAACCAGCAATAAGTATAGCCATCGCATCAACGAAGAGGATATGACGCATAAACAGAATGTCCGCGCGCTCAGATATCAAAAGCGCAAGGGTCAAATCAGCGAGAAAGAGTACAACCGCCAGCTTCGGCAGGAGCAGGAGCGTCATGATAAAATCATCGAGGGAATCAAAGATGAATATGAGGCGCATAATCCGCATAAAAGCAAATGATTCAAAATGCCGGTTTAGACCGTCAGGCAGAGGCCTGACGGCCTTTTCTTTATATTGCATATTGCCAGATGAAACGGTATAATCAATAATAGGAAACTATGGACAAGTATACGCTTTAGGACTTATTCAGGGAAACGAAAAGCAGGTGATATATTATGCCGATGAAAATAGATAATATGACGACGAAAGGGCCGTCAATCTCGTTGAACCGCAGCAGCGAGGATGAGCGCGTCCGCGATATGGATACTGATTTTGGTACGGAATTGCGTAATCAGGAAGAAGCGGTGACGACCGAGCAGCTCGACAAGCTGCTGCGGCAGATTGATGAGCAGGGGGCGCGGCTTTCAAAGACGCCAACGTATGATGAATTGAAGTCTTATCGCACCCTCATCAAGAATTTTGTGGGGGAAGCTGTCAATCATATGTATGAGCTCCATACACAGGTCGGCTGGGACCGCATGGGACGGCAGAAGGTGTACACCACGGTCCGCAAGATCGACAAACGGCTAGAAGAGATGGCGGAGAAAATCCGTCTGGGGCAGGCCAGTCAGCTGGATATTGTAGCCAGTCACGATGCAATCCGCGGAATGCTCGTGGATCTTTACATGTGATGGAACTCAATTGGAATAAGATTATCGGGCATGAGAAGCAAAAAAATGAGCTGCGGACCATGCTTCGGGAAGGCCGGCTTCCTCATGCCTTGCTTTTCACGGGACCTGCTGGAATTGGCAAGAAGATGCTGGGGCGGATGCTTTCGGCGGCAATTCTTTGTGAGGTAGACGATGGTCCCTGTGGTCATTGTGAATCCTGTCAGTCGATGCGGTTGTCCAGGCATCCCGATTATTATGAGGTACTGCCGGAAGTTCGTGGCAAGTCGGCAAAGGTAATCCGCATAGAACAGATTCGTGAGATGCAGACGATAGCTTCCCGTTATCCGGTTATGGGCAAGAGCCGGGTAGTGCTCATCGATGAAGTGGAGTGTATGAACGAAGCGGCAGCGAACAGCCTCTTGAAGACTTTGGAGGAGCCAGAGGGGCAGGTTACGTTTATTCTGGTTACCAGTGCACGAAGTTCCCTGCTGGACACCATTGTTTCCCGTTGCATGCCGGTAGCGTTTGGCATGCTGCCGGTGGAGGCAATGACGACTGCCTTGCAGGAGCGCGGTGTTCCGGCAGAAGATGCGGCTGAGTTATCCGCGTTGGCGGATGGAAGCTTGGGCCGGGCGGTGACACTTTTCGAAAATGGCGGCTTATCGCTTCGCAACGATGCCTTGTCGGTCCTATCGCAGCTTGATGCGATGGATATGGAGAAATTATGGCAGTTGGCAAAGGAAAAAGGCGATATGGAACGGGAAAAACTCGAGGAGTGGTTCCTGTATTTTAATATGCTCCTCCGCGATATGCTGGTACTTTATGAGGATGGAGCGAGTCCGCTTCTATATCATCAGGATTGCCGCGTACAGCTGGCACAGCTTTTGCCGCGTTTCCCAGAGTATAAGATCTTTGCGATGCTGCGGGAAGTTCGTCAGATGCAGCGCCGCTTGCAGGCGAATGTAAATCTGCGGTTGCAGATGGAAGGTTTTTTATTGCGTATACGCGATTTGACATAAAGGTTGTAGGAGGATAATTTTGCAGAAAATCATCGGAGTCCGCTTTAAAAAAGCGGGAAAGATATATTATTTCGGCCCGGGCAATTTGGAGATTGAAGCAGGACAGCGCGTTATCGTAGAGACTGCCCGTGGCATGGAGTGCGGGCTGACAGTCCTCGGCCCCCGGGAGGTAGAGGACAGCGAGGTCATGCAGCCGCTGAAGATTGTCCATCGGATCGCCAATGCTTCCGATCTTCAGCGTTTGGAGGAGAACAAGAAGCGGGAGAAAGATGCTTTCGGCATTTGTGAGAAAAAGATTCAGGAACACAAATTACCGATGAAGTTGGTCGAAGTCGAGTATACCTTCGATATGAACAAGATTATCTTCTACTTTACGGCCGATGGCCGTATTGACTTCCGCAATCTGGTCAAGGATTTGGCGTCGGTATTCCGTACCCGTATCGAGCTGCGCCAGATTGGCGTTCGCGATGAGGCAAAACTCATGGGCGGGATTGGCTGTTGTGGTCGTCCCCTCTGCTGTGCCTCGTTCCTGGGGGACTTTGAGCCGGTTTCTATCCGCATGGCCAAAGAGCAAAACCTTTCCTTGAATCCAACCAAGATTTCGGGAATTTGCGGCCGCCTGATGTGCTGCCTTAAATATGAAAATGATTGTTATTGCGAGAACTGCCATAAGAAGCCGAAAAAGGTCTTGGCACCGACGCAGGGCAGCCGCGTGGTATCCCTGGAGGGGGAAGGCAAGGTCATCTCCCTCAATCAGCAGCGCCGCACGGCAACCATTCTCTTGGATAACAGCCGTACCATTGTCGCTTCGTGGGAAGATGTTATTGAAAAGGACGAGGACAGCGACCTGATGGATGGTTTCGAGGTTCCGCAGGAGGAAATCATCGCGGCACCGGAGGCGCTGGAAACCCGCGGCAAAACGCAGGAACAGCAAGAGCGTCCGCGCCACGAACGCAACCGCCGTCCGCGTGAGAAGCGGAAAGACGATGGCCGGCGTGAGAACCGTGAAGGCAAGGAAAATAAAGAGCATCGCGGTGGAAATTCCCATGGTCGTCGCCGTCCGCGGGGCGAGCATGAGAAACAGAACCGCGAAGGTGGCAATCGCCAGCGCCGCGAACGCCGTCCACGGGGAAACCGGGAAAAGAGCACGAGTGGCAATAATGGTGGAGGAAGAGAAAACAAAGAATGAGAGACGTCAGCCTGAAAGAAAATGAACGGCTTGACGATTTGATGAGGAGCGGGCGGCACATCATCCAGAATACGCAGGAATTCTGCTTTTCGCTGGATGCAGTGCTGCTCGCCCACTTTTTATCGTGGAAAAGCCGGCAGCGGGTCTTGGATTTGGGGACGGGGACAGGTGTGATTCCCTTGTTGATTGCGGATGAAGTAGCCCGTGTCGATGCCATTGAACTGAACGAAGTCATGGCGGATGTAGCGGCCCGTAATGTTTGGATGAATGAACTCGATGAGAAGATTTTTGTGAAAGCTGGCGATTATCGTCAAATCCGGGAGCTTTATGCCCCGGAATCTTTTGATGTGGTCGTTGCCAACCCTCCGTACCGCCCTGTAGCGCATGGACAGGTCAATCAAATGTCAGGTGTTGCCAGAGCCCGTCATGAGTTTACGGCTACGCTCGATGACGTGGTCCGGGCGGCGCGTTTTGCCCTGCGTTTTGGAGGCAGGTTCGCCATGGTTCATTTGCCGGAACGGCTGGGAGAAATTATCGTAAGTCTCCATGAGCATCAGATGGAACCCAAAAGACTGCAGATGGTTCAACCGAAAAACGGTAAGGCTCCGAATATGATGCTGATTGAAGCTGTGGTAGGTGCTGCTCCTGGCGGGCTGAAGGTATTGCCGCCACTCATTGTTCATCGGGAAGATGGCAGTTATACAGAAGAAATCCTGCAGATTTATGGCATGGAGGAAGGGAAAGAATGACAACGGAAGAGAAGAGGGGCACGCTGTATCTGTGTGCAACGCCAATCGGCAATTTGGAAGATATGACATACCGTGCGGTGCGAATGCTGGGGGAAGTGGACTTGATCGCAGCTGAGGATACACGGCACACGCGGCAGCTGTTGACACATTTTGATATTCATACGAAGCTGACGAGTTATCACGAACATAATAAATTTACCAAAGGACCAGAACTTATCGAATACCTGCAGCAGGGCCATGACTTGGTCTGTGTCAGTGATGCAGGGCTGCCGGGGATTTGCGATCCTGGCAGTCATTTGGCGGAATTGGCCATTGCGGCGGGGCTTCGCGTGTCTCCATTGCCCGGATGTAATGCCGGCCTTTCGGCACTGATTTGCTCGGGGCTGGATACGACGCTGTTCACATTTGTGGGCTTTTTGCCCAAGACGGCAAAAAAACAGCAGGAAACCTTGGCACGAGTCAAGGGCTATGAGGGAACCTTGATTTTCTATGAGGCACCGCATCATCTGAAGGCAACGCTCAAGCAACTCGAGTCTGAACTGGGGAATCGCCGGGCGGTGCTGGGACGAGAGCTTACCAAGAAATTTGAGGAATTTCGCCGTGGCAGCTTGCAGGAACTTTTGGCATATTATCAGGAAAATGACCCGCGGGGAGAATATGTCATTTTGGTGGAAGGTGCCAGTGAAGAGACGTGCAGCATGGAAGAAGATACGCTGCCCAAGGACCCAGTAATTCTTTGCCAGCAATTGATGGCAGCCGGTTTGGATAAGAAGTCGGCTATGCGGGAAACGGCCAAGAAATTGGGAATTAGCCGGCGGGACGTCTATCAGGCGATGCTGGCGGATGAAGCAGAATAAACGAGAACAGGGATTTTTCAGAATAATGCTGATGGGCCATTTTGCCTTTGGCAAAATGGCAGCAATGGCGTTATAATAGAAAAGATAGACGAAAACCCGAATCATTAGCGGGTTATTATAAGGAGGATCATTTTCCATGACAGAGAAAAAACCATTTTACATTACGACACCGATTTATTATCCGAGTGCGAAGTTGCACATCGGTCATGCGTATTGCACGACGATTGCGGATTCCATTGCTCGTTTTCATCGTTTAGCTGGTGAAGATGTGTTCTTTCTGACCGGATCGGATGAACATGGTCAGAAAATCCAGGAGAAAGCAGAAGAACAGGGAATTAAGCCAATCGAGTATACGGATAAAATCGTTGCCGGCTTCCAGAATCTCTGGAAACGCTTGAACATCAGCAACGATGATTTCATCCGCACGACAGAGAAACGTCATGAGAAAGTGGTCCAGGAAATCTTCCGCCGTATTTACGCCAAGGGGGATATCTATAAAGGTTCCTACAAAGGCCTTTATTGCACGCCGTGTGAGAGTTACTGGACGGAGCACCAGCTCGATGAAAATGGCTGTTGCCCGGATTGCCATCGCCCCGTTCAGGAGGTGGCGGAAGAAGCATACTTCTTCAAAATGAGCAACTATCAGGATAAAATCCTTGATTATATCGAGACGCATCCGGATTTCATTCAGCCAGCTTCCCGCCGCAATGAGATGATCAATTTCATCAAACAGGGCTTGGAGGACCTCTGCATTTCGCGTACGTCTTTTGATTGGGGCATTCCCGTTCCTATCGATGAAAAACACGTTATCTATGTTTGGTTCGATGCACTGACGAACTATTTGACGCCAATCGGGTTCCTCGATGATCCGGAGAAGTTCAACAAATTCTGGCCGGCAGATCTGCACTTGGTCGGTAAGGAAATCGTCCGTTTCCATACCATCATCTGGCCGTGTATCTTGATGGCACTGGATTTGCCACTGCCGAAGAAAGTCTATGGACACGGCTGGTTGATTGTCGATGGCGATAAGATGTCCAAATCGAAGGGCAACGTAGTGGATCCGATTGGCCTTATCGATGAGTTCGGCGCAGATGCTATTCGCTATTTCCTGCTCCGCGAAATCAATTTGGGACAGGATGGCAACTTCTCGCGTGATGCCCTTATCCAGCGCATCAACAGCGATTTGGCTAACGATTTGGGCAATCTGCTGCATCGTACCTTAAATATGATTGGCAAGTTCCAGGACGGCGTCGTGTTATCCCCGCAGGGAGAGAGTGAAATCGATAAGTCCCTGAAGGCTGATGCTGCGGAAACGGTTAAGTTCTTTGATGAGAACATGCAGAAGATGGAATTGTCCCTTACCATCAAGAAGGTTTGGGCCTTTATCAGTCGTGCCAACAAGTATATTGACGAAACGGCACCATGGGCCTTGGCAAAGGATGAAACGAAGAAACAGGAACTGGCGAACGTCATGTACAATCTCGTGGAATCCCTGCGCCATATCAGCGTGCTGATTGAACCGTTTATGCCAATTACGGCTGAGCGCATTTGGCAGCAGCTCAACCTGCCCCAGGCTTTTGCCGAGGTACAGCTTGATGACATTCGTGCGTGGGGCGGCACGCCGGCGGATCTCAAGGTTGGTACGCCGGAACAGCTCTTCCCGCGCATTGAAGTGGAGAAAGAGGAACAGCCGAAACCGGCCAAACAGCCAAAACAGAAAAAAGAGAAGAAGGCAGAAAAGAAGGCAGACAGCGGCGAAGTTACTTTTGATGAATTTAGCAAGGTACAGCTTCGTGTCGTCAAAGTCTTGGAGGCTGAGCCAGTTCCGGAAACGGAGAAACTGCTGAAACTCAAGGTGGATTTAGGCACAGAACAGCGTGAGCTGGTATCGGGAATTGCCAAACACTATGCTCCGACTGATCTCATTGGCAAAAATGTCGTCATGGTGGTAAACCTTAAGCCGGCGAAAATCCGTGGCGTTGTTTCGCATGGTATGGTTCTGGCTGCATCGGCAGGAGAGGATTTAAAAGTTCTGTCCGTGGATATGCCGGTAGGAGCTATCGTAAAATGATAGAGTTTGTCGATACGCATACGCATCTGAATGATGCAAAATTTTGCGGGCATGAGCAGGAAGCAATCGAACGAGCTCGGGAAAACGGCGTGACGCGTATCATCAATATGGGCGACACGTTGGAATCCTCTGCGAAAGCGGTGGAACTGGCAGCGGCCTATGAGGGCGTTTATGCTGGAGTCGGCATTCATCCTGAAGAGGCTTTTTTGCTGTCAAGCCGTGAAGATGATCAGTTGGCAGCCTGGACGAAACAGCCGCGAGTCGTGGCCATTGGCGAAATCGGCTTGGATTATTACTGGGAAAAAGACCAGGAGAAACGCCAGCTGCAGCAGCAGGTGTTTATTCATCAGCTCGATTTGGCCCGTCAGCTTCATCTGCCAGTTTGCGTCCATGACCGGGAGGCGCATGGGGATACTCTTTCCATCATCAAGCGGGAAGGCAAGGGAATTTGCGGAGTCATGCACTGCTTTTCAGGAAGTTGGGAAATGGCGCAAGAGCTTTTGAAATTGGGCTGGTACATTGGTGTGGATGGCCCGCTGACCTTTAAAAATGCTGCCAAGCTGCCGGAAATCGTTCAGAAATTTCCGTTGGAGCGCCTGCTGATAGAGACGGATGCCCCTTATATGGCTCCGGTCCCTATGCGCGGCAAACAAAATGAACCAGCGTATGTCCGGTTTGTGGCTGAGAAAGTAGCCGAAATCAAGGGCATTTCGATGGAAATCGTGGCAAAACAAACCTCACATAATGCGGAGGAATTATATGGGCTTTAACCCCTAAAAATCATGTTTTTTAGCAAAAGTGGTGG
>Ga0256405_10009889_pt1 | contig 12844 bp, 10 predicted proteins | sample RumenRJG_02DNA_FD_189096 | JGI IMG/M metagenome (GOLD analysis project Ga0256405, IMG submission 189096) | Bovine rumen microbial communities from Lethbridge, Alberta, Canada - RJG_02 | ecosystem: Host-associated > Mammals > Digestive system > Stomach > Rumen | place: Canada: Alberta...
TTATTTTCCTTATTTATTGTCCTTTTCACGCCGGAACAGCATCGTTCAGACGGCAGAACTTTACCGAAAATGCACCGCCTCATGATGCCGATTTCAATCTTTCTTTACCTTCCAGTCAGCCAGCCGGCGGGTCTTAGAGTCAAAGCTGACACCAATTTTATAGAGTATTCTTTTATCTGCTGCGTAAGGCAATGCATAGTGCATCTCCTCAATCTGTCTGAGTGCCGCCTCCGCGCTGTCATCCCGCTTAAACTCAAAAATATACAAAAACCTTTTTGTTTCGATGAGGCAATCTATTCTACCCGTGTTCGTATGGGTTTCGCACTGCACATACTGTCCCAGCAAAGTAAAGGTGATGGTTAAGACTGACTGAAAATCGTGTTCAAACGGAGTCTCATTTGTCGGATAGGGAATTCCGGCAAACAATGCTTCGAACACGCTGCGAATACTGTCCAGTTCTCCTGATTCGACGTATTTCGATAACGTCAGAATATCTTTTCCTGAACCTGCGCCGACATTTCCGACATACATCGGCAGCAGACTTTCGAGAAATCCATATTTTACCTCTTCGTTTGGAAAACTCAGGATGTATGCGCCCCTTTCATCATCGACATCCGCAATCGTCAGATATCCTGTCTGATAGAGCAGCGGAACCGGATCCGGATTGTCATCCCGATAATCCTTCAGCATACGTTTTGTTGCAAGCAGTGTTCCGTTTGTGAACTTTCTTGTATCGAAGTTCATTTCTTTCAGCCGTTTTACGAGAAAAGTAGGTGTCCCAGTTTCAAACCAGTAAGCGTCAAATTCCCGACTTGCCAGTGCGCCGAGCAAACTGTATGGATTATACACACCCCTTCCTTTTGGGTGAAAATGATATCCATCATATTCTTTTTTCAGCCTGTCAAGACATTCTTCTATCGTTAATTCCTGTTCAGCCGCCATCCTCCTGATTTCCGGCATAAACCCTTCCCGCAGTTCCGTCTCTGTAATCCCGCATATCTCTGCATAGTCCATAGTAATGGAAATATCCCATAACTGGTTTAAATCACTGAATATGCTTACCTTGCTGAACTTCGTGACTCCTGTGATAAAAATAAAACGGATATGGGCATCCTCGCTCTTTAGATTACTGAAAAAACCTTTAAACACTGCTTTGTTGTGTTCGACAGTTTCTTTATTTTCCATGGTTTCCAGCAAAGGCTTGTCATACTCATCTACCAAAACCACACATTTCTTTCCGGTCTGTTCCGCTGCCGCCTTTAACAGTTGACCAAATCTGAGGCTCAATGGCAGTTCATGAGACGTTTCCCCATAACTCTTTTCCCACTCCAGCAGATGAACTTCCAGAGCACTTTCAAGCATACCTTTTTCTGCATAATTTGTCTTGTTAAAGTCGAGATAAAAAACAGGATGCGGCTGCCAGGCTTCGGGATTGTCCTGCTCAAGCGTTTCGATCTTTAACCCTTTAAACAGTTCCTTCTTCCCTTCCCAATACGCTTTCATTGTCGAAAGAAGCAGACTTTTTCCGAATCGGCGCGGTCGGCTGAGAAAATAAGGTACATTTGTATGAACAAGATGGTAGATGTACTCGGTTTTATCGACGTAAAGATTTCCACTCTCAATGATTTTCTCAAAACTCTGGATGCCTAAAGGGAGTTTCCTTTCTTCCATTCTCATTTTCTTTTTCTCCTCCTCCGTTTGTTCTTTCGACTGTGCTTCTTTACCGATGCTCACATCAGATAACCCAAAACTGACGCATCCAGGCACCTCATCCTGACCTCTTTTTTGTCGTTTAACGAAGCAGTTGACCCATCCAGAATTTGACTGACAGCTGCGGCGCAGTTCATCTCCTCCCGACACGCCCAAAGCAGCAACTTCTTTGCGTTGGTCCACGTTCGGATGGCGATCTTTACCCTATGCCTGGATGCCGTTCTAACAATCTCTGTCATTATAAAGCAGGACGAGTACCTGTCAGCTTATGAGCAAACTGCAGGAATCCAAAACCATTATAATTCAGGCTCTCCTGTAATTCAACATGGACTTCTTTCTCAGAACCTGACATGGAGACAGGCCACAGGAAAAAAGCAGTAGGAATTGGCCGGTACGCCCCTTCCTTCGAATCAATTGCCGCCGGTCAGGACATTTTCCCGGACAGCCGCTGGTTTTTTTACTGTTTCCGGACCGGGTTCTGCACATTTTGGGAGAGTATATGAAAAAGGTGCAACAGGCGTTTTCGTCACCACCACAGGTGATGCTCACGGGTCCAACCGGTTTAAATCCAGATGGACCAGGCCAAACTGCTGGTGGAACAGGATCAGCTGTTCCTGGAAGAATTCAGTATGCCCGAACCGGAGTGGAGTGCCGTGAACAGAGAGCCATTTGCCAGCATGCCCTCAACGAAAACCGTTGTGGAAACCGACGGACAGAATCCGCAGCATAACGGGGTCATCAACGCCTGGGGCAGCGCGATCCTGCGGGGGGAGCCGCTGGTGGCAGACGGCCGTGAGGGCATCCGCGGCCTGATGCTCAGCAATGCCATGCATCTCTCGGCATTCCTGGACCGTGCCGTGGAACTGCCGGTTGATGAGCTCTCTGTTTTGAGGCGCTCAAACAACGTATGGCCCGTTCCCATTTCCGGGAAAATGACAGCGCCCCCGGAATCGCGGCGGATCTCAGCAGGCATGTTTGCCGGAATCCACGGAAAAACGCCCGCAAATGCGGGCGTTTTTCAGGCAGTAATCAGAATGACAACAGACCTGGGCTTAATTTCCACCTTTCCATCTTCCTCCAGCAGTACTTCCTCCCCGGGTGCATAGGCGACACCCTGATACGTATCAGCCACCGTGTGCCAGCGCAGTCCTGCCGGAATAACGGGCAGTTCGTAAGAATGTGCCTCCCAGTGTGAATTGACCATCACGTAAATAAAGCGATTCGCACCGGTTTTTGTTTTCTCACCCTCCTCCGCATACAGATAGGCAAAGGTCAGGGTCGGTTCATTCCAGTTAAGCTTCCAGGGCTTCAGTGCGTGGAAGGACAGTTCCGGATAGCCGGTTTTGTTTTTCCCATGCCGATACTGATTCACCCGGAATACGGGATGAGCCTTGCGGAAGAGGATCATGTTTTTGACAAAGGCAAACAGTTCCTTTTGTTTCTCAAGCCCGCTCCAGTCCAGATAGGAGATCTCATTGTCCTGGCAATAGGCATTGTTGTTGCCGAACTGCGTATTGGCGAACTCATCCCCGGACAACAGCATGGGAACCCCGCGGCTGGTGAGCAAAAGTGCAAAGGCGTTTTTCATCTGACGCTGCCGCAGTTTCAGAATTTCCGGATCCTCTGTTTCCCCCTCGGCACCGCAGTTCCAGCTGGCATTGTCATTCGACCCGTCCCGGTTGTCCTCACCGTTTGCCTCATTGTGCTTGGTGTTGTACGAGAACAGGTCATTGAGCGTAAATCCGTCATGACAGGTCACAAAATTAATGGAGGCCTCCGGTGTGCGTTCGTTGTAAAGATCCTCTGAGCCGGCAATCCGGTTGTACAGTTCCGGCGCGCATGACGCTTCGCCCTTGAGGAACCGCCGCAGGCAGTCCCTGTATTTGCCGTTCCACTCTGCCCAGTGGGTACTCTCTGAAAAATCGCCCACCTGATACAGCCCGCCGGCATCCCAGGCCTCCGCAATCAGCTTGGTGCGTCCCAGCACCGGATCGTGTGCCAGGCTTTCCAGAAGCGGCGCATCCTCCATCGGCTCCCCCCGTTCATTCCGGGACAGAATGCTGGCCAGGTCAAACCGGAAACCATCCACATGATACGTGGACACCCAGTAACGCAGGCAGTCCAGAATAAAGCTGCGCACCACGGAATTGTTGCAGTTCAGCGTATTGCCGCAGCCGCTGAAATTGTAATAATATCCCTCCGGCGTAAGCATATAATAGGTCCGGTTGTCGATGCCCCGGAACGAGATGTACCGGCCGTTTTCATTTCCTTCGGCGGTATGGTTAAAGACCACATCCAGGATCACCTCAATCCCGTTCTCGTGCAGCATCCGGACCATCCGCTTCACTTCTTCCGATTCCATGCCAAACGGCGCGGAGACGGAATACCCCGCCTTGGGCGAGAAAAAGTTCACGGTGGAGTATCCCCAGTAATTGTACAGCCGCCTGCCGTTCACTTCCCTGGAGCCGTCGAATTCATCGAACTCAAAGATCGGCATCAGCTCCACACAATTAATCCCCAGTTCTTTCAGATACGGGATTTTTTCCACCAGACCCGAGTAAGTGCCCTTATACCTGACCCCGCTTGAGGAATGCTGGGTAAAGGAACGCACATGCATTTCATAAATGATCAGGTCCTTCTGGGGCAGTTCCAGCTGCTTGTCTCCCTCCCAGTCATAATCCTCCCGGATGATCTGCCCGCGCTGCTGGAACGGATTGTTCCAGTCCGGCATCTGTCCCCAGACGCTGCGTCCCGAAACCGATTTGGCATACGGGTCCAGCAGCACTTTCTGCGGATTAAACCAAAGTCCCTTAGAGGGATCATAGGGGCCGTCGAACCGATAGCCATATTCCGTCGTTTCCTCATTGATGCCATATACCAGCATGGTATAGACACCGCCCACCCGGAAACTCTCCGGAAACGGAATCTCCACATAAGGCTCCGGCATTCCATGATGATATAAAAGAAGCGTACACCCCGTTGCATCTCTTGAAAAAATGCTGAAATTCACACCGCCATTGAGCAGGGTCGCGCCAAAGGGAAACACGTGTCCCACACGGTACTCCAGCGTTCCGATACGGTTTGTCGGAAAAATGTCTGCCTGACTGAATATCTTTTCCTGTATCTCTTCCATTCTGTCCTCCATCTTCATTCGCTTTGTCACATTCATGCTCCGAACCGCGGGAAAAAGTTCAACGGGCATCTGACACACTTTTCCGGTATTGTTCCGGCGACATGCCCACCCTTGCCCTGAATGCCCGGTAATAGCTGGCATAGTCTTTAAATCCGCAGCGAAGACAGGCCTCCCTGGGTTTTGCCCCCTGAAGGATCAGCTGCTGCGACACCGAAATCCGCCGCATGATCAGGTACTGATGGACGGTTATTCCAGTATACTTTTTAAACTCTCTCAGCAGATAGAACTTGCTGAAATGAAACTCCCGTGCCAGATCATCCAGCGACAGCGGTTCGGTCACGTGCTGGTTGATATACCGGATCAGCCGGCCCATTCCTTTGCTGTAATCGCTCTGCGGAATCATGTCCACACTGGTCATCATGTTCATTGTGCGGATCAGCAGCGTGCTGAATTCGTAACGGTTAATCAGCATTTCCGTCGGGGACTGAAGATTGGACCGGGCAATGATCTGATCCACAAAGGCGATCATTTTTATCAGCATTTCCTCTTCAACGTGGAAGCAGAAACGGTCCCCCTCCGTCATCTTTTTCAGGGTCCCCGGAATATCGCAGTCCGGTGTACTGACCGAGTACAGGAATTCTTTCGTCGCATACAAAAAAAAGCGTTCATAGGGAACCGTCGCATCCAGATGAATGTTGCGATGCATTACGCCGGGCGGATAGATCAGCACATCCCCTCTTCTGAGCTCCACATCCAATCCTTCCACCACAACCCGGTTATGCCCGGAAAGGAAGAAATAGATCTCGAAATAAGGATGGCTGTGATAAACCACCGCCTGCGGACAATCTGAGACATGATGGTAAGCCTCAAATTCACGTCCCGGCGGCATCTGGTGAAAAGCGTTCCAGACTGGATTGTTCATAAACATCACCGCGCAATTTCAATGGTTGATTTCATCAACCAAGGTTTTTTATCCGACATGGTCAACATGTGCATGTCCTGTTTGTCTTTTTCTCGAGACTTGCCTGACCAATCATAACATTATTTCATTCTTCCGTAAATAGCCATTGATCGCTTTGAATGAAGCATCATCTCCCCCCTGAATTGGCAGATGCTTCCCTCCGGTGCTTTCCCTCGCCTGACCGCATCGTTCCGTGACCGCGTTCCTCCCGTCCTATGGCACAGTGCTCACGGAACGCAGGGAATATGCTGAATTTCTAACCGGCGCATCGCTTGACAATCAAAAAGGTGCCTCCTAAAATAAGGACATCGAATAAACGCTTCCATCCTTTTCAGAGGAAAGTGATGGAAATGCCTGTGGAACAGACCAGTCTTGCCAATCATATTGACGCTTCAACTGACAAAGCCCAGCTGGATGAAATTGCAAAGAAGCTCCTTTACAATTCACACTGTTGAGCATTTGCCGGAGCAGCATTGCATGAGGCCAGGATTTGACTCAACTGTCGCTTCGCGACAGGGCCGATCCTTAAACACAAAATCATCCTGGCATTCATTCTGAAGGAAAGCGTTGAAGAATTCAAAGAATATGACATTATAACCATAGAAAACAAATGCATCACAGGCGAAATTCTGCTTAAGCAGGTTCCTGTTGACCAGGATGTTGAAAATGTGGATGCGGATTCCACCATTGTTGGCGCCGATCATGGACACTTCACATAACGAAGGCCTCGTGCGGTTTGATATCGTGTTTGATGCCTTTGTTCCTAAAACAGGTGAACTTATCGGGGTGATTATCAATCTGGAAATCCAGGCGAAGCTGGATCCAGATAATCCGTTAGTCTGCCGGGCCATTTATTATTTAGCCCGATTGATTTCCAGACAGAAAGGAACCATTTTTACCAAATCTGATTATGGAAAAATCCGTAAAGTTTACTCGATCTGGATTTGCCCGAACCCCGGCGAGAAAAACCGAAATTCAATGGCCGAATACGGGTTTACACAAAGGAAGGTATTCGGAAACATCAACGAGCCCCGAAAGAATTACGACAAAATGACGGGACTTATCATTAACCTTGGCAAGGAAGAAACAGATGGTCAGCCAGATATTATCCGTTTTCTGAGTACGCTGCTGTCTACGACTGAATCGGTTGAAAGGCGCAAGGAAATTCTGGAAAATGAATACCACATTCCCATGACAAGAGATATTAAGGAGGATATACAGGAGATGGGCAGTTTTGGAATGGCCGTTCAAAAATACGGCGAGGAAATCGGAAAGGCAGAATCCGTTATCTCCGTAATGAGAAAACTTAACTTGACCTGTGAAGAAGCAATGGAGCTTTTGGACATTGACATAGACAGCAGGCCAATCATTGCTGAGACTGTGAAAAAACTTCTGGAAAAACAGAAGGCTGGATAAAGATCCATGTGAGATCAGAAGCCATATCATCCCCTATAATCTGCTCGTCCCTTAACTGCTTCAAAGCAGGGCTCTGGCAACATGCTCCGGAACTCAGCATGCAGATCAGATACCGGCAAGAAAGCCGCATCAAACCGAAAAATGGAGGCAGCATGAGATGGGCAGTTTTGGAATGGCCGTTCAAAAATACGGCGAGGAAATCGGACAGGCAAAAGTCGTTATCTCCATAATGAGAAAACATAACTTGACCTGTGAAGAAGCAATGGAGTTTTCGGACATTGACATAGACAGCAGGCCAATCATTGCCGCAACTGTGAAAAAACTTCTGGAAGAACAAAAGGCTGGATAAAGATCCATGTGAGATCAGCAGCCGTATCATCCCCTATAATCTGCTCGTCCGTTACTGCTTCAAGGCAGGGCTCCGGCAACATGCTCCGGAACTCAGCGTGCAGATCAGATACCGGCAAGAAAGCCGCATCATACGGAAAGCAAGGCGGCCCTTGACTATTTTGTCATGATCAGATGCAATTCTCACCCGGTTACCCAACGACAGAGAACATCGTCAGCAGCTCCATCTATTTGGGCTGTTTATACACTTCATCCCATAACGCTGTAAACCGGTTTCCTCCTCGTCAGGATGGAAACCGGTTTACAGTTTTTTCCAGTTCTTAAGGATCGGCCTCTTCTTTCAATCGTCGCGGGGTGATGATGTCCGCAGTTGCCGGTTCAAGTCACTCCCAGTCAAAAGGAGGAATCCAGGCCTCTTGTAATGCTGCTCTGCCAAATGACCAGAAATGAGACCTGACGAGGCTTGTTGTCTCGATTTTCTTTCTGATAAATCCGATACCTGCCAGGCATATGACTGCAATGACCACATACAGAAGAGAATTTCCGTTTCAGCATGAGAAAGTCAACTGCAGCCCTGTCCACGTCATCCATTGTTTTTTAACCGTAAAACTGAAGGAATTGTCCGGATCCTCATGCCCATTGACACAGGCAACATGGCTTAATCTTTAGATGGATAACTTGGGGAAGACTCCTTTACAGGCCTCCCTATTGAGCATCTGCCGGAGCAGCATTGCATGAGGCCTGGATTTGACATAATTGTCGCTTTGCGACAGGGCCTCCTTACATAACTCACTTTTTCTGCTCCTGAGTGCACAATTCGTCTGGTCTCGGTGCCCGTTCCGGGGAAGGATGACCGCTGCCTGTTGTGGATACATTTTACGGATTATCCGATTCCCGGGATTCTTTCCGTTCTGTTCCATGCCTGACGATCCCCATCAGGCAAAGCACAACGTTCACACAGGAAGCGAGAGTCATCAAAACAATGACATGCAGCACACTTCCGTTTCTCAGAATCAGGGTGCACGTGGCAGACAGAGCCAGAAGCCCAAACTTTTTGGCACCGTTCAGCGCAATCAGCATACTCTGCTGCTGCCGCAAGTCGGCTCTTGCCAGAGAAATATTCTGGACCAGGGTAATATATGGATCCCGTACAAACGCCTGCAGGAGGTACCCGACAGATAATATAATGGCGATACCTGCAAAAGAGACGAACCGGGGGATAATCTGCAGGCACAGTCCTGCTGTCAGAGCAACGGAAGCAACCAGTAATGCTTTATTTCCAAGCTTGGCATATGCGGTTTTCATCATGACATTGGAAAGAAACCGAAACAGATACACCAGCGCAGAAACAACGCTCAGGAGCGTTATGACAGATTCACTGCCCATCCCTGAAAGAAGCTCCTGAATGTTCATTTTAGAATAGGAAAGCCCGGAGCCGGTAAGCGCCGTAAACAGAGCAAAGGAAATCAACAACGCCATGCCCGGCGAAACCCGCTCAGGTCTGTTCTCCCCCTTTTTCCTTACCGGAACCTGGATTTCATCCTTTTGCGATTCACCGCTGGAGATCCGGAACGCTGCGACCACACCGGCCATGCAAAGAGCAATGCATGCAATCATAGGCAGATATGCATTCACCCGGAACAGTCCCCCACAGAGTAAGGAGGTAATCATCATGACAAGCGATGCAGCGGAGTTGGCATCCGACTGCCAGAAAACAAACTGGTCCTCGCTGTGATTCTGTGTCAGATGGTTCTTCAGGACAGCCGTGCTCATCGCGTTCAGGGTGTGCGCAATGCATTTCATAAACCCTCCCGCCAGAATGAACGCAAAATTCGGTGCGATGGTCATCAGGACTGCCGAGAACAAGAATGCCACGCTGCCCAGGCGCACGGATACCCGGTTGCCGAAGCGGTTGATGAATTTCAGCATCGGGGCCAGAATCACAATTGAAAAGACCAGCGACAGAAAAGTCACCCGGGAAATCTCGACCGGAGAAAGCTTCTTGACCTGTGTCAGGAATGTGACATCACAGACCACGAAGAACAGCAGTTCCGTCTCCAGCGACGTGAACCACAGGTACCCCCGGTAAAACGGGTTCCTGAGTTTATCTCTTATCTCCTTCATCCTTTACCCATTCCTCCGAATCCGGTCTGTTCCTGCTCCGCAAATCGGATAGCCCTGTCCCTGGCCGCGCACAGCACTTCCTTACTGAAGACACCGGGCATGACGATGGAGGCAAGCGTAATTCTCGCGGAATGGATGCCTCGAATCCATTCCTTTATCTCTGTCAGGTCCTCCCCCTCATTACGGCGGTAGTACGCTCTCAGGAAGGTCTCATACACCGATTCCGCTTCTGCCCTGTTCATGCCGAGGCGTGACTGGCAGTTTTCATCTGTTCCGAAGGAGGGGAGAAAGACATAATGGGAATACATACAGAGAAGATCAAAGACAGGATGTCCCTTTCCGGACAGCATGAGATCGATCATCTTCATTTTCCCGTCAGAAACCATTACATTCCCGCCGTGGCAGTCTCCATGGACAAAACCGTCGCAATCCGGGATGCGCTCAAAAACAGACCGGATCTTTGCTGCTTCCTCTGGAGAGCAGAAGGATGGATCGTACTGGCCCGTCATGAAAATACAGACAGCCTTTTTGTCCGGAATCCTCTTATCACTGATCGTGGTCCCGTGGATCTGCCGGACAAAGTCCGCGAACCGGCTGATCCATTCCTTTCTCTCCTCTGGATTTTTCAGCACGTCTTCCAGTTCTTCACCTTCAAATCTCTCCATCACGATCCCAAGATGTGATCCATATCGGACGATCTCATACACCTCCGGTGACGGAAGACCGGCAGCGTGGGCAACTTGCATCAGAACCAGTTCCTGACGGATGATCTCAAACGGGATGGAGGACCGGAAGCACTTTAAAACCTTCTTATCCCCCAGGGCATACACCGATGCGGTCCGACCTTTTCCGAGAAGCGGGAGAGCCGACGTGGTCATCCTTCTGAATTCGTCCCAGTTTCCTTCCGGCGGAAGGAGGCTCAGGCGATCCAGTTTTCCAGTCTTCAGAAGCGGAAAATCCCTTAACCGAATGTAACTGGTAGGAATCATGTATTCCGGCAGCCTTTTCAGGAGCTTCTCACGCAGCTCCACTTCATCCACATCCACCGGATCCGTATAAAACACAATAATGGAGGAGAGATCTTTATAAACGAAGCCGCGTACCACAAGATGCCGGAGTCCGCTCACTTCACGCACCGCATTGGCAACCTCATACGGTTCGATTCGATACCCGCCGATCTTGAACATCTCATCCAGACGTCCACAAATAAAGAGGTTTCCCTCCCTGTCAAATTTCCCTGCATCCCCGGTGTGGAACAGCCGTCCCCGCAGCAGTTCCCGCGTCTTTTCGGGCAGATTGAGATATCCCCGTACATACGGGTTCCTGTAACAGACTTCCCCGACCGTTCCGACTGGCACCTCCATCTCCTCTTTGTCCAGAACAAAGATCTCGATGTCGGACTGTGATTTTCCCACCGGCGCAGGAGTCATGGGCTGCGTCAGGTGATAGACAGACAGAAGGCAGCCTGCCTCGGTCGAAGCATAACAGTTATAGCAGGTGCTGTTCTCCACAAACAGCCCATCTGCCGGCTCACTTGCCAGGAGGCACACTCTGAAGGGTCTGCGGAAGGGAAGATGGCTGCGAAGAAAAGAAGGGGTGAAATAGGCGCAGTTTACCCCCGTCCGTTCCACATAGTCCTCAAACATGTCCTGACTTTTCCCATACGAGGTGGGCATCAGGGCAACGGTATCCCCATCGGCACAGGAACCTGCAAAAACGATCGGCATGGACACGAAGTTCATCGGGCTCATCACCAGAAAAGTATCCTCCGGGCCCATCAGCGCCCGGCCATTCATCCTTGAGGATTTCCACGCATTTTCAAGCGATCCGTATTCATGCAGAACACCCTTAGGCTGAGCGGTGGTCCCCGAGGTATACGCAATGTAACAGAGATTGTGCAGGCAGATCTCCTCATACCCCTCCGCCGGTTCAGTATTCAGGATATCCGCCCACTCCCTTTCGCGCACCTGAACCCTGCACTCGCAGTCCTTCCGGATAAACTCTGTCCTCGCCGGATCATTGGTACTCTCCGTCAGAACAAACGCTGCCCCGGCGCGCATCGTTCCGGCCATGCAGGCATACAGTCCGATGCCCCTCGGGAGCGTATACATGACCACATCCTCCGCGCCAATTTCCCTCTGTTTCAGCCACGCATAGATGCGCCCGGACAGTTCCCACAGCTGTGCATACGTAACTCTTTCCTCCGGTTCATATATGACCGCTGTCCTGTCCGGGGTTTCTGCCGCCCGCTGCGCCAACATCTCCAAAACAGTATTTCCATTCATTTGTTTTCCTCTTTCCTGCCTCGCCTATTAAAATCTTTTCAGGATACACATGAGCAAAAAATCAAAGAGATGATGCCAATAACTTTGAGAAATCAATGATTCTCACAAACAGTGCTTTACACGGCTTCATGTACATCTGCAGTATGTTCAAGTGCGTACAATGTCTCGGGATCTATTTCAATGCAGCCCGCTGCGGCGTTGTTTCCGTTCAAATTCCAGGCTAATGGATGATTCATGATCTCGTTCCAGGCAAGAACAAATTTCAGCTGTCGTGAAGGGAACGCGTCTTTCAGGACTCTTCCTGCCATCATATCTGCAGGGACCTTCTGTCCATTATCGTCAGCATGAAAACGCGGAAGCTTATGCTCATCGCAGGGTATCGTAACTCTGATCCCAAGGAACATTGAAATTTCCGGCATTAATCATTCTGCTTTCCGTCAGCAATCCGAAAGAACCTGAGTTCTCATCTCATGTATCGACCTGCCATCGTGGAATCTTTACCGTCCCCCGAAATGGTATAAAAATTCAAACTGATTATAGCAAAGCCAAGGGATTAAAGCAACGAAAACGCCGTTGACTTTTTCATGGAGGAAAAGAGAAAAAAGGCAGGATAAAGATCCATGCCAGATCAGGAACCGTATCATCCCTTATACTCAGCTCATCCCGTCAACCGTTTCAGAGCCGTGCTCCGGCAAAATGTCCCGGAACTCAACGTGCAGATCTGTTACCGGACAGGAAGCTGCATCACAGAGAAAGCATACGCAGTCCTTGTTGATTTTGACATGATCAGATGCCGTTCCCGGAAGGCTCAACCGGTTACTCAGCGATAGGTCCGAACATAGCCAGTGCCTCTATCCATGTCTGTTT